>Ga0308011_10000536_pt1 | contig 20191 bp, 18 predicted proteins | sample Neamet177_FD_203144 | JGI IMG/M metagenome (GOLD analysis project Ga0308011, IMG submission 203144) | Marine microbial communities from water near the shore, Antarctic Ocean - #177 | ecosystem: Environmental > Aquatic > Marine > Unclassified | place: Southern Ocean | collected 2014-07-25 | reverse complement strand
TGATATTCCTGCTGAAGCTGAAATTTGGAAAACTCCAATTTGGGAGCCTTATGCACTTAAAGATAAGTTATTTGGTAAAGGAGGTAAATCTCAAAGTGCTGGAGTAATTTCTAATAAAAAATCACTTAAAAATAAGGTGTTGAATTGGGTGAGAGGAAATGTATTTATTCCTGACCCAAAAGTATATTGGGTAAAGCTATCTATAAAAGTATTGCTTAAAAAAATAAAGGAAGAAGGGATAGAGCACATCATTACTTCAGGACCTCCTCATTCTATGCATCTGATTGGTTTAGGATTAAAAAAAGCTATGCCCAACTTAAAATGGATTGCTGATTTCCGTGATCCTTGGAGTGAATTGGATTTATTGGATGAGTTTCACCTTAGTAATTCCTCAAGGAAAAAGCACAAGGATTTAGAAAAGGAAGTTTTGCAAAAAGCTGATGTAACTTTAACGGTAAGCGAAACTTGGGTGGAAGATTTAAAACGACTAGGAGGGAAAAGAGTGGAGTTAATTACCAATGGTTATGATGTAGCTGACTTTGAGCTAAAACCAAAAACGAATGATAAGTTTATTATTGGGCATTATGGTTTGTTGAATCACCTTAGGAATCCTAAAAACTTATGGAAAGCATTGGCTGATTTGTGTGAAGAAAATACTGATTTTAATGATAAATTAGAAATTCATTTGTCAGGAAATATTGATAAAGAAGTGCTTGCTGAAATTGTAGCTTATCCTCAACTAAAAGAGAAAGTAAAGCAATTAGGATACCTTTCGCATGCTCAGGTTTTACAGCAGTACTATGAGGCTTCTGTTCTTCTTTTGCTGCTATTTAATTCAAAAAGTGGAGTAGGGAATTATCCAGGAAAAATATTTGAATATTTTGCAGCACAAAAACCAATTTTAGCTTTTGTGCCAAAAGGGAGTGATACTCAGAAGTTAATTGAGAAAACAAATACTGGAAAGTGCTTTCCTTATACTGAAACAAATTTAAAAAACGATATTTTAAGGTTGTTTAAAAATGAAGAAAATTTTGATTTTGAGAATATGGAGCGTTTTTCAAGGAAAAAACTAACTCATGATTTAACGAACCTATTAAATACCTTAAACTAATGGGAATTATCAGAAACCAGAGTATTAAAAATTCAATTAGTTTCTATATTGGTATGGGAATTGGGGCTGTAAATACGGTTCTAATTTATCCTAATGTGTTTAACAATCAGCCTGAACATTGGGGTCTTTTGAGTATTTTGGTTGCATATGCCACTTTGATAGGTGCTTTTTCCACTTTAGGAATTCCCAAAACTTTTATTCGTTTCTTCCCTGCAATTAAAGAAAAAGGACAGCTATATTGTTTGAGTTTGATTACACCTTTGTTTGGGTTTTTACTTGTTTGTTTGGGCTATTGGTTATTTAAGGCTGAATTGTTTGTGTTGTTAAACGCAAGTCCGCTACTGCAAGAAAATTTCTTTTATATTTTTCTGTTGGTATTTTTTATCAGTTTTTATGATGTATTAACTTCTATTTCTCGTTCCTATTTGGATGCATCAACTCCCATTTTTTTGAATGAAGTATTTCATAAATTGTACTGTTTACTTATTTTGGTTGTCCATGGATTTAAAGTTATTGATTTCACTACATTCTTGCAATTATATGTTGTTGGTTTCTTTCTGAAGTTTTTGGTGTTACTAGGTATTCAAGCTTATAAAGGGAATCTTTATTTTAAACTTTCAGTAGGTGCATTGAAAATTAAGGAAATGCTAGTGTATGGATTTTATGTATTGATAGGGGGCGCATCCGTAATGTTTGTTAGCCGACTAGATATGCTAATGATTGGCGCTTTATTGGGTTTGGATCAAGTAGCGTTTTACACCTTAGCATTTTATATTGGTTCGGTAATAAAAGTGCCAGGAAAATCAATTGTGTCTATATCGGTTCCCTTACTAGCCATAGCTTGGGAGGAGCAGGATTTTAAGAAAATTCAGACTATTTATTCTAAATCAGCTATTAATCAGTTAATAATTGGTGGGCTTTTCTTTTTGTGTATTTGGATTAATATTGATGCTATTTTTAGTATTCTTCCTGATAAATTTTCTCATGGAAAGTGGGTGGTTTTGTATATAGGTTTGGCGCAATTGTTTAATGTTGCTACTGGAGTTAATGGTGCAATTATTGTGAATTCTAAATATTATAAGTATGATTTATATACCAATGTGCTTTTAGTATTAATTACTGTTTTTAGTAATTATATACTAATCCAAAAATACGGCATAAATGGAGCCGCAATGGCAACAGCAATCTCTGTATTATTATTCAACCTTATCCGTTTAATTCTTATTAAAGTAAAGATGGGAATTCAGCCATTTACACTTAAAACCCTTTGTACAGTTTTGATTTTATTAGCTATATATGGTGTAAGTATTTACTTTCCATTAAGCGGTAATTTATATTTGGATGTAGTGTGGAAAACCTTTGTTGTAGTTGCTATTTTTATTCCACTATTATTGTGGTTAGAACTTTCAGAAGATATTAATAAGATAGTTGCTGATGTAAGAAAGCGATTGGGACTTTAGTTTTAGGGTATTTTAAATACATAACTTAAGCTATTGTTACTCAGATGTTATTTGTTTAGTCTAGTTGTAAATTCCCCTACCTGAATGTGACTATTTTTCAGTATTATACCCTAATTCGATCATATTTTTTTCACATAACTTCTCAATCATTTTATAATTATCACTTCCAAAGAAATCATTTAAATTTATTTTAGAATTTCCCTTTGGCTGATGTTGAATGTTAATATAATCACTAATATCTGTTTGGATAGTAAAATCTAGCGATAAGGATAGGTTTTCAATATACTTCTTCTTATCTAATATGAAATCCTCATATTTAACCAATATTATTCTTTCTTTATTTTGCTTATAAATATTAACCGCATGATTCCATCTAAAAGCCATAGCTTCAATATAATTAAAGCTATTAGATCCAAACATTCTTGCTTGTAAATTTAATTTCCAAGCGGGTGTTTTCTCTAATTCTTCAAAGTGATTAAAGTTAATTTCTTGTAGATTTCCAGGGATTTTTAATCGGTTTAATATGCTTCTAATATTTTGATGCGGGTTCCTGACGATCCAAATAAATTTTGCGTTAGGAAAGGACTTCATTAGTTCTTCTGTGTAAAAAGAAAGAAATGGTTCTTTAATTATCTCTTTAGAAAATTCATATTTGTGTTGATTTATAAAATCATTAAAATTTAATAACTTAAAGTCTAAGAGTAAGGTTATGTACTTTATATGACTTTTAATGTCTGAGGTTAAAGATTGTTTTGTTGCTTTGCTTATTAGGTCAGCAATAATAGTAGTTCCACTTTTCGGGTTACCTAAAATAAATAATGGGGTGGGGTTAGTTTTTGAAAAACTAGAAAAAGTTTTTCGAATAATAAATTTAGATAATAAATAATTTTTTATTTTTTCTTTTTTTTTCAATGTTATATATTATCTTAGTATTTTTACTATTAATTAGATTATGGCAAATGTCAATAAAAAATATCTTAAATTTGCAATAAGAATAAAATATTTTATCTAAGGAATACTATTTGATAGCTTATTTTGAGTGGAAAGATAGAAGTTTCTTGATTTTAAAATTAGATAGGATAAAAGCTTTTTAGTATATGATAAATGTAACCAAAACATATTTGCCGAGTAAGGAAAATTATAAAAAGTATATTGATGAAATATACGCTAGTGGTTGGATAACTAATAATGGACCTATGGTTAAATTATTAGAAAAAAGACTAGCAGAATATCTTGGTGTTAAGAATATTATTCTTGTGTCTAATGGAACTGTTGCTCTAGAGATTGCATACAGAACTCTTGGGATTGATGGAGATGTTATAACAACTCCATTCAGCTTTGTTGCAACTACTAGTTCGCTTGTAACTAATGGTTTGAATCCTATATTTGCAGATATAGATTCCCAAACACTAAACCTTAATGCTGATAATATTGAAAATAGGCTAACTAGAAAAACAAGTGCTATTGTCCCTGTTCACGTTTTTGGTAATGGATGTGAGATTGATAAAATAGCTGCTATTGCAAAAAAAAATAACTTAAAAGTAATATATGATGCTGCTCATGCTTTTGGAGTAAAGTATAAGGGAGAAAGTATTTTAAATTTTGGAGATATCTCTACTTTAAGTTTTCATGCTACAAAATTATTTCATACTATAGAAGGTGGGGCTTTAATTATTAATGATGATACTTTAGTTGAGAAGGCAAGGTACTTAATTAATTTTGGAATTGAGAGTGCAGAATCTATACCTGAATTAGGTACAAATGCAAAGATGAATGAGTTTGAAGCTGCAATGGGTTTATGTATGTTGGATGAAATGGAAATTGTATCTAAAGCAAGGGAAAAAGTGTTTCAGTTGTATGAAAAGGAATTAGTTGGGAAAGTGAAATTTCAAGAAATTAATAAAGATTGTACTTTAAATCATAGCTATTTCCCAGTTATATTGAAAAGTGAAGCGCAATTATTAAAAGTTCAGAAAGTATTAAATCAATATGATATTTATCCAAGACGATATTTTTATCCTTCTTTAGATACTTTAGATTATATAGATCCTAAGCAATTTATGCCAAATTCTAGAAAAATAAGTAGTAAAATATTATGTTTGCCAATGTATCCGGAATTAAAAGTAAAACATCAGAAAAATATTATTGAAATTTTAATAAATAATATATAAATAAACTAAAAAAATATGATATCAAGTAAAGCTAAAATTGGAAAAAATGTTGACATTCATCCATTAGCATATATTGAAGAAGGTGCTGAAATTGGGGATAATACTCAAATTGGGCCTTTCTGTATAGTAAGAAAAAATGCAATAATTGGTAAAAACTGTAAGTTTACAGCTTATTGCGAAATTAGAGATAATGTTAAAGTAGGGGATAATACCACTATGGGTAGTAGGTGTACTATTTCGGCTAATGCTATTATTGGTTCTAATGTTACAGTTAAATATAGTTTTGTTTTGACTGACACACCTGATTTAACCAAGGGTGATGAAAAGACAGTTGGGAAGATAGGTGATGGAACTTTAATAGGTGCTAATGTTTGTTTAATGCCTGGGTTTTCTATTGGGAAAAATTGTATTATTGGAGCGTGTTCACAAGTAAGGTCTCAAGTTAAGGATAATGAAATATGGTACGGAAATCCAGCTAAATTCTTTAAGAAAAATAGTTAAAAGTGTATAAAGAACAATATTTATCAGTTTTGTCTAATGCTAATGATGGTGCAATTACCTATTATGTAGGAGACAATGAAGAGGATGTAAAGCATTTGGTGAATTGTACTTTATTATGTAAGTCTAATTTTAATCCTAATTTAAATAATGTAAATCTTATACAAAGTCAAAATCCACAACTAGAATTTTATAAATTGTCTAAAAAGTATAAAAAAGATTTTTTAGAAGAAAATAAATTAGAATCTATTGATGGTTATTACCTTCATAAAGATGCAAGTGTTGGGAAAAATGTTACTATTGGAAAGGGCTGTGTTATTGGGAAGTGTACAATTAATGATAATGTTGTTATTCATCCTAATGTTGTTATTTATGCTCAAACAATGATTATGTCTGATGTTGTAATTGAGGCAAATACTGTCATTGGTGCTGAAGGTGTAATGTGGGTATGGGATAATGAAGATAGAGTGTATCTAAATCAATTAGGTGGTGTAATTATAGAGAAACAGTGTAGAATTGGTTCTAATGTTACAATTGTTAGAGGGTCTGCCAATGAAAATACAATTATTGGAGAAGGAACTTGTATGGCTCATGGAACATTAGTAGGTCATGGGTGTATTATTGGAAAGAATAATCATTTTGCGAATAATGTATCTTTAGGAGGAGGAGTTAAAATTACAGATAATTGTTTTTTTAGTTCTGGAGTAGTTCTTTCTGCAGGGGTTAATATTAATAAAGTTATTTTAGTTGGAGCAGGTGGAGTCTTGATAAATGATGTTGAAAAAGGTGGAGTTTATATTGGTGTTCCAGCAAAATGGAAAAAAGAATATCAAGGTAAAATGTCTGGAGTACCTCTTAAATCTCAATAAATTAAAATAAATAATTTACAGTATTTCTTATATGATAGTTCATTTATTTGAGGATCAGAAATTTGTCGATATTACCATTGAGAACTTTGAGAGTTTCTCAAATGGAACAAATAAATATATTGTTTTTTCAGATAATAAAAAACTTAGATATGTTTCTAGAAAAGAAGATGTCATAATTCTGCCAAACTCAAGTTATAAGTTAGATGTTGATTTAGTTTATGAGGATTGTCAATTATTGATAATACATTTCCTTACACCTTTAAAACTTTTTATTTTAAAAAACAAACCACCCCATATTAAAGTTATATGGTCTGTTTGGGGTTCTGATGCATATGATCATTTTACGGATCAAAATATTTTTGAGCCATTGACTAGAAATATTCGAGATAAGAGCTTATATCAACTTCTCAAACCATCAATATTATATACCTGTTATCATTTTTTAAGATACAGAGTAAAGCCTGTAAGAAAGGAGTTGAAATTATTGCAATCGTTTGATTATCTTATTACTGTATTACCGTATGAGTTTCATATTTTTTCAGAAAAATTTAGATTAACTGCCAAGTATATTGATTATAGCTATGGTATAAATAACTTTGATGAGTTTTCAAATGCAAATTTAGGTAATGCAATTCTAGTTGGTAATTCTGCAACAGCCTCAAATAATCATCTTGATGTTTTTGAAATTATTCAAAATATTAATAAAAAAATTATTGTTCCTCTTAGTTATGGTGCTTATGATTATAATAAATATAAATCAAGTATTATTTCTGCAGGCAAGAGAGCCTTTAATAATAATTTTTCTCCAATTGAAGGATTTATGCCATTACAGGATTATAGAGAGTTGACATTGTCTTGTAATTCAGTAATTATGTATCATATAAGACAACAAGCTTTAGCAAATATTTTTATGTCTTTATTTCAGGGGATGAGAGTCTTTTTAAATAGTAAATCCCCAACATATAGTTATTTAAAAGATCTTGGAATGATTATTTTTGATTTAAAGCAAGACTATAACTTACTCGGGCTTGAATTAGATGAGCAAGAAAAGCAAATTAATAAAAAGTTAGTTCTTAATTTGAGAGGTAGGGATGTCATTATTGAAAAGACAAAAGCTATTGTTGAATTATATAATTCTCTATAATATGATAGAGAGTTAATTTTTCCCTTTTTCCCATTCCCAAGCAGACTTCATAGCTTGTTCAAGTGTTTCTTTAGCCTCCCATCCTAATTTGGATTTCACTAAACTACCGTTAGCGTATATTTGCTCAATATCGCCATCACGCCTTGGGCCAATGGAATAGTTGATGCTTAAGTTATTGGTTTTTTCAAATGCTTTGACTGCATCCAAAACACTTACACCAATTCCTGTTCCTACATTAAAAGCATGTTTTCCTGGATTATTAATCAGAAAGTTTATTGCTAATACATGCGACTTTGCTAAATCCACCACATGTATATAATCACGGATACAAGTTCCGTCAGGGGTGTTATAATCATCACCAAATACAGTGATTTTATCTCTTTTTCCAATAGCAACTTCAGTTATGATTGGAATCAAATTACTAGGTCTGTCAGCAGAACAATCCCCAATTAATGCAGAAGGGTGGGAGCCAATAGGATTGAAATACCTTAACGCAACACTATTGCAAGCATCTTCCTTTAGCATACTTTCACAAATTTGTTTAGTTTCTCCGTAAGGTGACTCTGCCTTTTTAAATGGAGCACTCTCATCAACAGGTAATACATCAGGCATACCATAAACAGTACAAGAGGAGGAAAATATAATATTCTTCACCTCATTTTCTTGCATACATTGCAGTACGACTTTTAAGGAACCCATATTATTGTTATAATACTTTTGTGAGTTTTGCACGGATTCTTCAACTGCTTTGTAGGCTGCAAAATGGATAACGCCTTCAAGTTTCCCTTCTTCAGTAAACACTTTGTCCATAGCAATTTTATCTGTACAATCGGTATTGTGCCATTTTACTTTTTTGCCTATAATCTTTTCAATTCCCTCAATATTCTGAGTGGAGGTGTTACATAGGTTATCTACTATTACAGGAGTGTAGCCAGCAGAAATTAGTTCCACAATTGTATGTGAACCAATATACCCTGCACCTCCTGTTACTAGTATTTTTTTCATTTTTTATAATGCTCTGTTAATTCCAATTAACCATCTCATTTGTAAAAAATCTTCATCTGCTGATGGTGCTCTGTTTAAGAATAATGGCATATCAAATCGGATAACTAAAGGTCTTACATCCTCAAGAGGACCAAAGTTTCTGAAAGTATAAGTAAATCCAATTCCTGCATCTGCTCTTACATCAGTAAACGCTTCAGTATAATTGTCTTTATTCAACTGTTGGTTGGTAATAATCCCTGCATCAGCAAATAAGTAAGATGCAATATTATTCTTACGAATTGAGTAAGGAAGGTAAGCAGTAAAATCAATTTCAGTATTGAATGAAGCACCACTTGTTCCGTTATAATTATAAGAAGCAACTGTTCCATCCTCATTAAATTCAGGAGCAAGGTAACCAGCATATCCTCTTAGGTTTAATCCTCCTGCTGAATGGAAATAGTTTGTTGTATAATCGTAACCCATATAGTCTGCTGAAATAATTCCATCTGCTCTAGTAAATTTAGAATTCATCATTTCTTCATTATTAGCACCTGCTAAACCTAGTTTACTTTCTTCTGCCCAATTACTACCAGTACCTAATTGAAAGTAGGCTCTAGTATTTATTTTTAATTTATCAACTTTATTATTGTTTAGTGCAGTTAGGATAAGTTTGTTATAATCATAAGTACTACCCAATGCTGATGTTTGTAATTTCAAATTAATTTTCCCTTTTCCATAACTGTACTTGTACTTATGCTCTAAGTTTACATCAATTCTATTGTTCATTTTTCTTAAATCCCAACCACTGTTAATTAAGTAATTGTCATTAGTTCGGTAGAGTGATAAAAAGTCAACAGTAAGTTTGTTGTTTCCTTTGCTGTCTTCTTTAACAAGGCTAAGTTTGTTGGTGTATAATCCTGCTAAAAACTGACTTCTTGCATTGATTCTAGTATTCAAAGAAATTTTATCCAAGTTAGTGTTGTAGTTTAATCGGTAAGAATAGTAGTCATAGTTATTAGGATTGTTAATGCTATCTTTTTGTAAAGCACCTGTATTGAACCAAGCGCTAGCATCAAATAAATGATGATGTCTCATAAAGCCACCATTTAGGTTTAATCCAACTTTCATTCCATCATAACTATTCCACCATACATCTGGGCGGTATTTTACTTCATATTTTTTCCAGTTTGGATATTGCCATAATTTATGATCAAAAGAATAAGTAATATTATATTTTGAATTATTATCAGGCATATAAGCATCAGCCAAACGGTTTGTAGGGTCAATAATTACCTCTTCAATTCCTGAAGGAATATCTAAATTTATTGAGTAAGAAGGATGAATTAAATCCCAACCATGCCATTTATGAAGTACAATAGCATCCGTTTGTTTTACGAACCAATTGTTAGGTATATGGTAGTCATAAGTCTGTCCGTTTTTTGCAATTACTCTAAAATCAATTGGCATTTGCATTCTTGATTTTCTTTCAAAAGTTACTGTGTTTCCTTTGTGTGCTACAGAATAATCTATTCGCTTTGTTGATTCCAACCATTGGTCAAAAAACCAGTTTAAATCTACTTTGGTATACTGAATGATTGCAGCCCTGAAATCCTCATTGTAAGGATGTGCAATCTTCCAAGTAGCAAAATAATGTTTCATTGAGTTTAGGAACAATTCATCACCCAATACATATTGTAAATTATACAACATTGATGCCGTTTTGTAGTACACATGTCGGTAACCACCACCATGGCGTAAAGCACCATTAAATCCATCAGAGTGAGTAGAGATTACAGGGTCATTAAATTTTGTAGCATCATTGATGTAAGCATAAAATACTCTGCTGTCAATTGCCTTAGTTGGCTTATCGAACCTAGCCTTGTATTTGTCAGTAATTTTGTTTTCTACTAAGTAGTCACCATCAATTTTGATAAGTGCCCAAGCCGTTAGGAATTGCGTAAACCCTTCATCCAAAAGTGCACGGTAAGTTTCATTATTTCCTACTTGACCAAAGAACCAGTTATGTCCAATTTCATGTGCTAATAATCCTCTGTATCCTGGATCCATACCGCCATCTAAGGTAAGCATTGGGTATTCCATTCCATCACGAGCATCAGCAACAATCATTTTGTGGTAAGTATATCTTCCGAAATCTTCCGAGAAAACTTCAATACATTTTGCAGCATATTCGGCTGCATTTTGCCATTTGCTAGCGTGTGGTTCTTGTACTAGTGAATAACATACTTTGTCCTGCCACCAAGCTTCACCAATACGGTAGTTTGGGTCAGCAGTAAAAGCAAAATCATGCACATTTTCAGCATGGAAAACCCAAGTTTTTCTTTTGTCCTTGTCGTATTCAGTAATTACTGAAGGCTCAGAATTCCAAGGTTTGTCAGCAAAGTTAGTAATGTCTAATTTTTCTCTTAATTCCTTAGGTAACATTTCATCTCTATTCAAAAGGAAACCTGTTGCGTCAACAACCATATCAGCCGAAAAAGTTAAGGATACATCAAAAGCACCAAAATCACCATAGAATTCTTTTCCTAAATGTTGGTCAGTAGTCCAACCAAACTTAGCGTCATACACACAAACTCTAGGGTACCAATGTACACCATCATAATGTTTATATCCCCAAGAATTAAAAGTTTTCATTCTTCTTCTTACTCCTCCATCATCAAAGTGAGTACGAAACTCCATATCGAAAGTAATAGAAGCGTTAGGTGCTAAAGTGTTTGGTAAATATACTTTCAGAATTGTATTGTCCAATTCCATAATAACGGGCGTACCATCTACCGTCATTTTGTCAATAACTGTTCCTAGTTTTTGAGATTCATACTCTCCGTAAGTAGGGTGTTTGTGGTTTTGATGTTGTAATTCATCCAAATAAGAATCTGGTTGAAATGCATTTTGATACAAGTGAAAGTAAACAAAATCCAAACCATCAGCAGAATTATTGGTGTAGATTAACTTTTCAGTACCTTCAATAATATTAGTTTGTTCATCAATATTTACATCAATTTTGTAATATACATCTTGTTGCCAATATGCTTTATTTGGCATTTTGTTTTTCCAGTAATTTGGATTGTCAGCATTCTGGTAAGTATTCGGCTTTGCCAAGGCATTGTATTTTTCTTGTGCAAAAGCAAGTGTACTAACTAAAAGTACAGCAATAAATAAGAGTTTTTTCATAATTAAAATTTAGTTTGCGAATTTACAATTCTATTCGGATAAATCAACATTTTCTTTTGCATTTGAAATGCTGGCATTTAACTCGAAACCAGTAAGTAAAATAATAGAGTTAAAGTACATCCAAATAAGGATAATCATTAAAGTTCCGATAGAACCATAAATCTTGTTGTATTGTGCAAAATGGTTGATGTAATAATTAAAACCAATAGAGGTGATGATGATTCCTAAGGTAGCCAAGATGGAACCTGCTGTAAAGAATTTCCATTTTCGTGTAGTGGCAGGCCCGAAATGAAACAAGATTGCAATACCTGAAAATAGCATAGCAAGCATTGTAAACCATTTTCCGTAAAGTATTAAATCAGCCGAAAACTTACTAATTATTTCAAAATCAGTAAGGTAATTAACAGCCACTTTTCCAAAGATAATAAGCCCGATTGAAATAATTAAAAGCAAAGCAAGGAAAAAGGTTAATGTTAAGGAAAGTGCTTTTTGCCTTAATAATGAACGGTATTCATTTATATGGTAAGAAGAATTAAAAGCCTCAATTAAGGAACTCATTCCGTTAGCAGAAAAATAAAGCGCTAAAATAAAACCTACAGAAAGTAAACCTCCTCTAGGATTATTAATGATATCATCAAGGGTGTCAAAAGTAATTTCATTGGTTGATGGTGGTAAAACAACTGATAATAATTCCATTAATGTTTCTTGTAAACCCACAATTGGTATGTAGGGGATAAGCGTAAAAAAAACAATGATAGAAGGAAAGAAGGCTAGGAAAAAATTGAAGGCTAATGAAGAGGCTCTTGTGGTAATTGCTCCTTCAACTAATCCTTTCCAAAAGAATATAGTTACATCATAAATGCTAAGCCCAGAAAAACCTAAAGGCTTTATTTTTTTGGCAATATTTAGGATAAATTGTATCATTTATATTGCTTTTAAACTCAAATCAAAATTAAGTACTGAATGGGTGAGTGCCCCTACTGAAATAAAATCAACTCTACATTTTGCATACTCAGCAATGGTAGTTTCTGTTATTCCTCCACTGGATTCAGTTTGACATTTATTACCAATAATGGCTACTGCTTCTTTGGTTGTTTGGTAATCAAAATTATCCAATAGAATTCGTTTTATTCCTCCTTCAGCAAGTATTTCGTTTACCTCCGTTAAACCTCTTGCTTCTACAATTATTTCTAGGTTTTTGTTGTTGTCAGAAAGGTAGGTTTTTGTTTTTTGTATTGCATTGGTAATTCCTCCTGCAAAATCAATATGATTGTCTTTTATCATAATCATATCGTAAAGCCCGAATCTGTGGTTTATGCCACCTCCAATTTTTACCGCCCACTTTTCAATCGTTCGATTAAGGGGAGTTGTTTTTCGGGTATCTAATAATTTACAATTAGTATCAGCAATTAAGGTGTTAAGATAAGCTGTTTTAGTTGCAATTGCACTCATGTGTTGCATGCAGTTAAGCGCTAAGCGTTCCCCAGTTAGTATTGAAATAGAACTTCCTTTTACAATAAATGCAATATCACCAAACTTAACTTTATCACCATCTTGTAGAAATTGTTCTATTTCCAAAGAAGAATCCACTTCATTGAAAATCATTTTAGCCAATTCAATACCTGCAATTATACCATTGTCCTTTACTAGTAAATGGGCTTTGTTGGTGGCCTCAGTAGGAATACTGGCTAAAGAGGTATGGTCGCCATCACCCACATCCTCAATTAGTGCATTTTGTATAAAGTTTTTAAGGTCTTTCTCTGTCATACAATCAAAATTATTAATATTGCCAAAAATACAAAAAATGAAGATTGTATTACTGACAATAGGAAAGACATCAGAAAAGTATTTGATTGAGGGAATTACTCAGTATCAAAAACGCTTGAAACATTACACGCAATTTGAAATGCTTGAAATTCAGAATATTAAAAATGCTAAGAATTTTTCGAATGCTGAACTGATGAAAAAGGAAGGGGATTTGATATTGAAGCAATTACAGAATTCTGACCACTTAGTTTTGTTGGACGATAAAGGGAGGGATTTTACTTCCCCTAAATTTGCACATAAATTACAAAGTTGGATGTTGAGTGGGAAAAAGCGTTTGGTATTTGTAATAGGAGGGGCCTATGGTTTTTCAGAAGATGTGTATGCTAGAGGAAATGAAAAATTATCCTTATCAAAAATGACTTTCTCGCATCAAATGGTGCGCCTATTTTTTGTAGAACAAATATATAGAGGATATACTATCCTGAATAACGAACCTTATCATCACGAATAAATGAAACTAGTATTTGCCACCAATAATCCAAATAAACTGTCCGAATTACAAGATTTAGTCCCTGAGGGGATTGAGATATTAAGCTTAAAGGAAATCAACTGCAATGAGGAATTGCCTGAAACAAATCCTACCTTGGAAGGCAATGCTTTGCAGAAAGCACAGTATGTGTATCAGAATTATGGTTTTAATTGTTTTGCTGATGATACAGGATTAGAAATTGAAGCTTTGGGTGGTGCTCCTGGAGTATATTCTGCCCGTTATGCAGGGGAGGATTGCAATGCAGAGGATAATATGCAAAAGGTAATGACTAAATTGGAAAATGAGGATAACAGAAATGCAAAGTTCCGAACTGTAATTGCATTGATTATAAAAGGGGAAGAAAACCTTTTTGAAGGAGAATGTTCAGGGAAGATTGCAAAAACAAAAATTGGGGCAGAAGGTTTTGGTTACGATCCAATTTTCACTCCTGAAGGACATGGAATTACTTTTGCAGAAATGAATAAAGATGAAAAAGGTGAAATCAGCCATAGAGGCAAAGCAGTGGCGAAATTGGTTAACTATCTAACTACAAATTAGCATCCAAAATTCCTCTAATTTCGTCAGAAGAAGGTCTTGGTGCATTTAAGGAGATTACATTTCCATCAGTATCAAAAAGCATAAACCTTGGGATACCGTTAATAGCGTATGATTTTGTGATTTCTGTCCAGCCATTTGCCCATAATTGTACGCCACCTAATTGTTTGTCAGCTAGCATAGTTAGCCAAGCTTCTTTGTCAGTATCTACCGAAACGCTTAGGAAAGTAATGTTGTTATTGTGGTAATCGTGTTCTAACTCTTTTAAAGCAGGCATTTCAGCTTTACATGGTCCGCACCAAGTAGCCCAAACATCAACATATACTAGGCTACCTTTAAAAGTAGAAAGTGAAAACTCATTTCCTTCTTTATCAGGATAAGTAAAATCAATTGCTGGCTCTCCTATTTGTGGTAAGTTAGCAATAGCTTCAATTTTCTCAATGTAATACTCAACCATTTTCACATTGTTTTCCTTTTCAGCTGCAACAAATGCTTCATTGTTTATGTCGGACAATTCCTCTTCTACTTTAGTAATATGTATGTTTAAGTTAGTAATGAATTCCTCTTTTTCTGTTGAGAATAATTGACTATAGATATTTGCTTCTTCACCAAGTAAATATTTTTTAGCTAAATAGGAAGATTCAGCAGAACCTTCATAAATAATTGTTTCGTCAAAAAGCTCAGTGTCAATTGTCAAATTTACATTTTCATCTCCTTTCAAAAACATAGCCGTACTTTCCTCTCCATGAAAGAAACTAAGGTAAGTTGCTGTGTCCAAAGTAAAGGAAATGCTAAAATGAGCAGCTTCATTAAGGGTAGTGATGTAGCTTGTGTCCTTCATCATAATTTTAACAGTATCACCTTTAGGATTGGTGATAGTACCGCTAATAGTTACTTGCTTAGTATTGGTGTTTGTACAAGCGAAAAGTAAAGTTACTAACGCAACTGTAAGTAGGTTTCTTAATTTCATTTTTATATAATTTTAAAGTTTTATTCTAGATATTTTTCTAACCAATTTAAATGTTCTTTTATTAATTCTTTTTTAGGAACATAATGTCCTGAAGGATAAACATAATGCTTCTTGTCTTCTTTGTTTGTTCCTAATAAATCAAACATAGGTTTTTGTGAGGTTTCAAGTGGGAAATAAACATCATATTTTCCATTTAGCATTATAACTGGACATGTTATTCTTGGGGTGTATAAATAGGATTCAATTTCTTTATTACTTTCTTGAAAAGATAAACCTGCAACATTCAAAACAGCTGCTTTTACTCTATCATCAATTGCAAGTAAAATATTAGCCATTGCACCTCCCCAACTTATTCCGAAATAAGAAAGTTTACTGATATCTAAATCTTCTTGTGATTCTAAATAATCAATAGTTTTTTTGAATTCTTTCCCCCAAGTAATTAGATGTTCTTTATAAAATGGAGTTAATTCTGGATAATCACTTTTTAGTTCATCTTCTTTTTCATAAGTACTGGTGTAAATAGGGTGGATAACAGCATATCCTTCTGATAAAAGGTAATTAAAATAATGCATTTTACTTTTTAACATTATATCGGTATTAGTAAGGAAAATAGCATTGGATCCTGGAAAGAAAATAATCGGTTTGTAAGGAGGTGGAATAGAAGATTTATAGAAAATATATCCTGGAATAAAGTTATTGTCAGAAGTTAAAGAAGGGATTTCATACCTTTGAATTTTAATGTCAGAATTTTTAATAAGTTCAATGTCTGTTACTTTTGCATTTATATCCTTGTTGTAATCTTCAAATTGAGAACGATATACTTCAAATACTTCATCACTTATAGTTGGTAAATTGTAAAAATCTCTAGTTTTTATATAGATTCCTTTATCTGATTCCTTTTCAATATTATCATTATGATCTAGTTCCTTAAGTAATCTACATCCATTACCAATACTTCTATCCAAACAATTCTGACCATAAAAATCATTAAAATGGTAATCATAATCTAAATAACTCCCTCCAAGTATTGCCTTTTCAGTATGAGTTTCGTTAGAGGAGTTTTCACACCATTCTCTAACATTTCCGGCTATATCATAAATATTTTCGTAATTATTAGTATTTTCATCTCCAACACTATTAAGTTGGTTTTTCGAGAAGTTACTTGTTGGAACAAAATCACTGGACCAACCAAGATTTGCTGCATTGGACCATTGATAAATATTAGGAAGACTTAATTCTCTATATTTCGCATAAGCACTAGCTTCAAACCAAGATATTCCTGTAACAGGGAAATTGTCTTGTCCTTTAGGGAACTCGGAATACGACCAATTTGCAGGACCTTTTTTACCAAACTCTCCAATAAATGTTGCAATAGTAGTTTCAAAATTATATTCCTTTCCTTCCAGAGTGATAGGGAAATTCCAATATTCAGGATTTTCATATCCTCCATCTTTTACAAACTCCTGAAATTCTACATTTGTTACTTCATATTTAGAAATTTGATAAGGCCCAATTTTCACATTAGGAAGATGATCTAATCCTGGGAAATTAAGTGGTATATTTCTTCCTAAAAATAATTCGTATTTATCATCCTTTTCAAATGATTTTGGAAGAATAAATATATTATTATTTGTATTTAAATAATAAGGATGCGTTCTAGAGAAATACTCATTTTCTTTTTCATTAAACCGTAATCTTAATAGTTTGGAAGGAACTCTAACATTCTGTAGGGGAGTTTTTCCTAAAAATATCCAATTGTCAGTTGTATCTGAGTAGAATTTGAAATACACATCTACTCCTTTAGGGTTTGTGAATAAACTTACTTCTTCTGTAACTTTATTGTAGTAATTATCTATTAGTGAATTGTTTAGATCAAGTAGTTTGTAGGTTTCGTTAAAAACAAAATATACATCCCCTTCATCATAGGCTTTTTGTATTGCAGGTAGTTGTATTTCTAACAGATCTTCATTGCTGTGATTTTTTTTAAAATAATAAGTAAACAAAACTAGTAGTAACACACTAAATATTACATTGAAATATTTCATGTAATTTAACTTATTAGAAGATGTTTGTTTTATCTCGGTCTTTATTTTATTATCTCCTTGGTAGGTTATAAATAAGCCAATTACTAGAGATAATATTAATGTAAATAAAATAAAATTTGAAGAAATGTCTATCGAGAACCTTCTGCCAATAATATCTAATACCTCTAAAGATGAAAAGGAGTAAATGGTAAATGCAATTAAAAATTTAAAGTACTTATTGGTTTTAAAATTATTAATCATGTATTATAAATCAATCTCCTTTGGTATAAATTTACTAACATCACCACCATTTTTTATAACATCACGAATGATAGAGGAGGAGATGTGAGAAATTTCAGGAGGGGTAATGATAAAGATAGTTTCGATAGTTGCATTCAACTCTTTATTCATTTGGGCAATGTTTTTTTCAAACTTAAAATCGTGTGAATCTCTGAGTCCTCTTAGGATAAAGTTTGCCTTTTCTTTTTTACAGAAATCTACTGTTAATCCCTCATATCTTTTTACTTCAATATTTGGATTGTTTTTATAGACTGCTTTTATCCAGTACATGCGCTCTTCAATTGAAAAGTATTGATTTTTCTCTCCGTTTATTCCTATGGCGATAATTATTTTATCGAATAAAGGTAGGGCTCTGTCCACTATGGATTGGTGGCCAACTGTAAATGGGGAAAAGGATCCTGGGAAAATTGCAGTTTTTGACATCCTCAAAAATAGTAAAATTAACCAGCTTATAGCAAGCGAACGGAATTTTAGATTAAAAAAGGTTGGGAATTAATCGCCCTGCGATTAAAATGAGAAAATACTAAAATGAATAGTTCCGTATTTTCTGACTTCTAAATTATCGGCTTCAAATTCAGTTTCCTTATCGTGTTCAATAATTAAAATCCCATCTTTCTTTACTAGTTTGTTGTCGAAAATTAAGTCTTTTAATTCTTGATAACCGTCATATTCGTAAGGTGGGTCAGCAAATATAAAATTGAATTCTTGTTTGCATCCTTTAAGGTATTGTAAGCAATCGGACTTTATGGTCGCAATATTGAATCCTAAATCAGCAGTCGTTTCTTCTATGTATTTTATGCACTGAAAATTATTGTCCACTGCCAATATCTCTTCACAACCTCTTGATGCAAATTCGTAGGCGATATTCCCAGTTCCTGAAAATAAATCCAATACATTTTTACTCTCAAAATAATATCTGTTTTCAATAATGTTGAACAGTGCTTCCTTTGCTCTGTCGGTAGTAGGGCGAACGGGTAATGAGCTAGGTGCCATTAGCCTCCTGCTTCTATGTGTTCCTGCAATTATACGCATAATACTTGTGTAAATAATCCAAAATATTTATGTTCGGATAAGGTGTTAAATTCTGTAGGAAAAGTAAACTGATGTGGTCTTTTTCCGAGTTTTATATTGCGAATATAATCGTACAATAAATTGAAATGTTCATCTTCATTTTCAATAGTTCCAAATACGGTTACATCAATACTGTTAGGCGAAATTTTGAGTTGTTCAAAGCTGAAAAGGGCATAATAAAGTAAGTCCTCCTTTGAGGTGTAATCAAATGTGTTATTAAAGATCAATTTATTTCCTTTAAAAATTGTAATGCCTACTTTTTGTTCATTCAAATAAAGATATGCTTTTTCAGTATCGGTATTCAATTGGCTGTACTGTTGTATAAGTATACTCTCTTGTGCTTTATGTTTTGCTTTAGGGAAAAAGTTACTTACAATACTTACTATGCTTTCAGGAACAGCATAAATTAAATGTGCTTTTTGTGAAAGGATATTGTCAATTAGTATTTCCCCTTTTACCTCAGTATTAAAGGCTAGTAATGTTTTTGCATCTTCCTTTTTATAAAGTGTGTTAGGTACTAATGTGCTAGGGAAATTTATAAATGCTACCGATTGTGATGAAAAGTCAGCTTTTATAATTGCATCATTATTTATGATTTCTGTAATTTCAGTTGCAATATCTTCTTTTGATGAAAGGCTATATTTCTTAGCGTAATCGTAAGTAAAGGTAGTGGTGTTTAGCAAACAATACGAAAAATGTGAAATCCCTAATTGTATGGACAGATGATAGCTATTCGCTAATGCAATATTAAAATTGTCTGATTGTATGCAAATAGGATTACTCTCCCCAGTTTCCATTTAAAGAAGCTTCATCCATTGACCCTACTTTTAATAGTTTATCCAATTCATAACTTTTATTTTCAGCATCAAGTCCTGTGAATACGGCACCATAAGTTGTTGAAATTTCAAATACTTTAACGGCTACTTTTCCTTTTTCAACCATTCCTGCATCTACCCAGTATGTTTCTTCAGAATGAGGAACATTGGTTAATGTAGTCATATCCAATGGGAATTTTTCATTTCTACTGCTTAAGTAAGATTCATCAAAAACGGTTTCTTTAGCCAATACATAAGCAGTGTCACGGCTAATTATTCCTAATTCCAATGCTTGCACATCAGTTAATGAATCAGGCGTATCACCTATTGCTTTTACAATAACCATTGAATCGTTTTCTAAGAAATCAATTAAGGATTCAAAGTTGTTTGCATAGTTATGGTTTACTTTTTTGTAAGCAATTTGTACTTGTCTTAAATCTTTTAGTTTTTGTACATTTTCAGCTATTCTTACTTTCGCAACTTTCTGAAATTCTACTTCACTGTCAATGCTGTTGAATACAAAGTAAGCTAGAATAATGTTTAAAGGAATAAGTATAAGTGCAATTTGTTTTGCTTTCATAGTAAATTTATTTTTGTGATGCAAACTTACAATTTTTGCTGATATAACTATAAAATGTTTTTTCTTTGTAAAAATTTTTATGATGAAAAGAATATTATCAAAGTTACTGTTTAAATTAAAGGGGTGGAAAGTTATAGGCACTCATACTTACCCT
>Ga0308011_10000535_pt1 | contig 20211 bp, 18 predicted proteins | sample Neamet177_FD_203144 | JGI IMG/M metagenome (GOLD analysis project Ga0308011, IMG submission 203144) | Marine microbial communities from water near the shore, Antarctic Ocean - #177 | ecosystem: Environmental > Aquatic > Marine > Unclassified | place: Southern Ocean | collected 2014-07-25 | reverse complement strand
CGGCGTGGAAAGCGATCGATACTTTCTAAGCTGCCTATGCGGCAGTGAGGCACATAATCCATTTTTGTATAGGGGTAGTGACTTTCTAAGCTGCCTATGCGGCAGTGAGGTCCAGCGAATGGCGGTGCTGGAGAGTCTTCGTTTTCTAAGCTGCCTATGCGGCAGTGAGGTTTTGATATCAATAGTAGTAGATAGCGAGTTGTTTCTAAGCTGCCTATGCGGCAGTGAGGGGGTACAGACAGGAACTGATGTTGACGGGAGTTTTCTAAGCTGCCTATGCGGCAGTGAGGACTTCCGCTAAAAGCAGCTACAGATCCACCCATTTCTAAGCTGCCTATGCGGCAGTGAGGTATCAAAAACGGCTTGCTGGGCTGCGGTAGGTTTTCTAAGCTGCCTATGCGGCAGTGAGGAAACTAGCGGAAACAATCGCAGTCCATGCCGTTTTCTAAGCTGCCTATGCGGCAGTGAGGGCGGCTTACGGTCAATCTGTAAGCGTTCGCATTTTCTAAGCTGCCTATGCGGCAGTGAGGGCAATGTCAACGCTGGCAATGGATTCAAGCTCTTTCTAAGCTGCCTATGCGGCAGTGAGGTACGTGCATTTTAAATTACCAGTGCGCGCTGGTTTCTAAGCTGCCTATGCGGCAGTGAGGTTAAACAGAGTGCAGGCCCTGGAGGCATAAATTTTCTAAGCTGCCTATGCGGCAGTGAGGCTGAAAAAATCAACTTGGTGCCAGTCTTTTACTTTCTAAGCTGCCTATGCGGCAGTGAGGACGAATAAAATGCAAAAAAAAACAATTACAACAATGGCCTATGATCATTTAGGTATATTTACCAATGATTTTAGGCCATGTTGTAACTTATTGTTTTTACTTGATTATTAAAGAGCTGTAAATATAAAGGTTAAAAACATGGTAAAACTGATCCATTACTCAATCCATAGCTGTTGAATTGTGCTGATGGGTTTGACACCTCACTCATTGTTTCTTTGGAAATTAGCAGCCTGAACTGATTACCATTGCCCAAACTTTTTAGCTGTATAAAAGGCACTGCACTATATTTGGGCTGAAAATCTGCAAGATTAGCTATCGCTTGTGCATAGCTAATACTATGCCGCTTCACTGCCCTGCGGGCTAACCTTTGTCTGCTCGATTTTATTTGTACCCTTGTAAACCGCACATATTGGTCTACATGGTCTGGCACATCCCTTATGTGAGTCATGTGTGTGTAGTCATGCAAACGCTTTAGCCACTTAACAAGATTTAAAGCTTCCAGTTGCTTTTTTTCTGGCGCAAACACTCTTATTTTTTGACCTAATTGATTTTTTTGCTCATTAAATTCAGGAAAAGTAATGCCACACAATGATGTGTCATTATCCTTTTTGAGCTCCACCAATGCTAAGTGTATTTGCTGGAATACTTTGCTCCACAAAAAATAATGACCTATATCATTATTGGGTAGTAAGGTGATTTCTAGGTAGGCTTTCATAGTCCTTCCTTATTTAGAGCTTTCGCCAAAGACACCACCACGCACCAGTGTTGCCATCACATAATGCTCATCTTCCACACGGTCTAGCTTGCCTCCTCTGGCCCAGCTATCAAAAAAGGTGTAGAAATCTTGCTTGTCTTTAGGTGTGCGATAAGCAGTTCCAAGATTAGTGACTGCACCATAGGGCTCCACAGCTATAGGGCCTGCTGATAGCTCCTGGTCATCAAACGCCGGATACCATGTATCTATGGTGCGCAGCGCATTGCCAATTTTTTGTGAGTGCATCGCAGCTTGGCCGCCCACATGGTAAAGAATTTTACTTTTAGTACCCTTGCCTTTGTCTAGCACTAGCTCTTCGCTTGGATACACTTCTTGTGCAGCACCTACTTTGGCAAAGCAGTTGATATCTAGCATTAGAAAGTCGTCTTCACTTGCCAGCACTTGGGCTATTTGCGCTGCTAAATCGTTAACCTGTTTGTCGTTAGCATCAAAGTTTTTTGTGGTGAACTGAGTGGCATCAAAGGTCCATTCATTTTCTTTACCTTTGTTTAGTGCGCTAACAAACACTGACACATTTTCCGCACCTACCCTATTGCGCCACAAAAACCGTGCGTTTGCCAAATTAAGTGCATACCGTCTTGCCAGCTCTTGAAAGCCTTCTCGTTGCACGTAGTCATTTACTGCGGCACTATAGCTTCTTTTAAACGCAGCATTGTTGCATGCAGAAGGCTGATGAATGCCACCAAGCACTTTGAGCGTAAAATGCAGCTGCAAGGTGTCTTGGCCTGGCCTTAGTGCGCACGCATCTACGGTCTGCAAATTGGGTTTTTCAACTTCTGCATTAAGTTTTGCAGGGTCGTTTTGCACCGCTAATTTTAACCGGTTTGAGATAGTGCCACGCACAGATTTTTCTTGCAGCCCTAGCACGACACTACTTGCCTTGTTATCCCAATTGGTGCCGTATAAAAAGCCATCTGATGAAACTAGCTTTTTTTCAAACGCCAGCACTGAGGCAATATTTTCTTTTGTAGCCATGATTTAAGTCCTTTTTATGGTTGGTTAATCAAACTCATTGCTTATTGAGTTTTGAGTGGGTGATGCATGTTTTTGCTGTTGGCAAAGGTAGAGCCCATTTTCTTGGTCGTAGTGATAACGCCATAGCATGTCCTCTATGCTGTCAAAACGATATGGCATTTTAAACTCTCCTAAAGTGACTATACTTTCAGCAAAGCGATGAGGTTTTTCTGGGTCTCGTTGATTTTTTGCCTCTGCAATATTACTGACACCCTGAAACCCAGTAGCAATGGGTACTACCCAGCCAATAGATTGGTCATCAAAGGTTTTACGTTTGCTGTGCCAAAGCACTTTGTGCTTGTCACTTTGTTCACAGTGGTGGTGTATGGCTAGGTAGTCTAGTAATGCATCTATGCCATCTTTGCCATGTTTCATGCCTTCTAGCATGAGCTCTCGGCGTTCGATAAGCGTGTAGCCAGGCATAAGCTTGCGTATTACCTTGGCTTTGTCTTTTTCGTTGCCGTGTTCCACCACCAATATTTCGGGTGGGTTAAAGGTTTGGATATCACCGCCTGCAATTTTCATTTGAGCATTTAGCAAAAAATCAACTTGCTCTAAAAATTCTTCTTTTACATCGATATTAAAATCTATTATTTCAATGAGAAGAGAAACCTGTAAATGACAGCGAGCCTCTTCTATAAAAGCAGAGCGAGCACCTGTTTTATCTAGTGGGTTGGCGGTGCCAATAATGGATGATACAAAATCATCAGCACCTCGATAGGTGTGCAGGTCTACTTGATGGCTAGTCACTGCTACGCCACTAAATAACACTTCAAATGATTTTGCATTGAGCTTTCTCTGGAGTGCATGCACTGCACCAAGCCACGCCGTCATAGCAGGAAAACCAATGGTATAGGGGCTAGATAGCGCATTGGCGTTATGTATTTTGATATGTGGTAACAGTAAAAACCTCTTAATGTCGCTGCTCATCTCAAGCCCTCCTTGTTGGTCACCACACACTTTTCCACGCGCATATATTCAGCATCTCCTAGCTTGATGGCCTTTTTTCCTAACACTTTTTCGTATCCACCAAAGATAAACTGTGTCATTGCCTTTAAGATTTCATCTAGCCAATCACTTTCATTTTCTCTGTCCTGCCTTCGCTCATCTAGCAACCATGTTTTTTGTGCGCTGCTAAGCTTGCTACTTGCTGGGCTATATTGCATATCAGACACCTCTCGCACGTCCCATAATTGGGTAATGGTGCTGTCGATAATAGTTTGATAAAGCCCTTCTATGGAGCTTCGGATAGCCATATTATTATCAGTATTTAGGTAAAGACTATGCAGTTGGTAAAATAGATGCTTATGGTCAAAACGGTTAACACACTGGGTGAAAAAATCCTTCGTGGGAAAGACCACATCTGGTGTGCTTATTTTTGGGGGCAGGCTGCTTAATAGGTGCGCCTTACCGCCATTTTGGGTATTTAACACGCTGATATTTTGGGGTTTGGTACCACCATAGCCAATGGTGGTTAGGCCTAAGATTTCACTATAGCCTTGTTGGCTATATTCTAGGGCGCGGCGTTTCCTTTTTATTTCTTTAATCTCATCGTCACCAAAGGAAAAATGATCCAGCCGTTTACGCAAATCAAACACAATGCCTGAAGCTGTCAATATAGACAGTTGGTGGTAGTCATCGTCTACCGGAAAATATACCTGTTTTATCTTTGAGCTGGTCACACTTTCGCCGTCGCTTTGCATCATTGCCAAAAACCCATTTCGCAGCTCTTCATAGGTTTCTGTTTCAATTGCTAAAAGGGTTTGGGATAGCCCTGAGCGCTGCTGCAGGTGGGCTATTAACGATTTGCCATCGCTCATAAGGAGAGTAAGGTATTTATACACGTCAAGGGCTGCTGCGTTACCTAGCGCATCAGTCTGCGCGTTTACATTGCCACTGCGTAAAAACCCATCATTGCGTTTTTCTGGGTTGGCTATTATAGAGCTAGCATTGCCACTTTTGTTTTTACGTGCACTGGGGTGGCTAAACGTGCATGGATGGGTAGATATGGATATCTGCCCTGCACGTTTAGCGGCACTGGGTAGCCACCGCTCTGGAGAAAACAGCAAATCACATTCTGCGGCCTTCTCTTCTGCGCTTTGCGCTGTGGTGGGTAAGTTTTTCTTTAGCCAGCCTTGTTTTCTCTCTTCAAAAAAGTCCTTTACTGATTGTTCACTCATTGGTATTCCTTTCACCATATAAAATTATCTTCACTAGCCACCCAACTTGATCAGTTAAATCGATTAGCCAATATTGATCATCGAGAGGTCACCAGGCCTAGCTGGTCGTTGTATTGATATTGTTTATTATCTTTGTGAGGAAAGTTTAGCTCTCCATATCGCAACGAAGCTGCCCTGGTGGTCCACTCTTGAGTTTGCGCCCAATCTTCTATCGCAGTTTCATAATCACGAGTCAGCCATAGGTTTTTTTGAGCATCACTGCTTAATGTGACATGTGTGATGTGTAATGCTTTTTCGCGATCAACTGTGTAACCGTGCTCATCTTTCTCACAAAAGCGGAATCTGTGTTTATTATCGTCGTACACTAAAAATATTTTCAGGCTAGGCTCCCCCTGCCGAAAGGGCGTGAGGTGCTGTGGCAATGCGGTTAAAAACCAGTTCTCACGCAAATAGCCTTGGAGGGTGGATGGGCCTACCTGTGTTTTTTGGTAGGTGGCAAGTAAATCATGGGTTACTTTATGTTCCAAATGTGCCAGCTGCCCTTGGTGATCTAGACTTTCTGGCTTTTGAATACGCGGCACAGCATCAAGCTTTAATTTGATAGCCGCTTCATCCATTAATGCATCAATATTGTGGTGATCAAGGATATATTTTTCTTCAAAACCTGGTCGTTTAAACACTCGCTCTTTGCCTTGGTGATGCGCATGAATGCCCTTTAAGTTGTATTGCATTAAGCTTATATTAGGCTGGTCAATGGCCCCTGCACGATGCCTGCGGACACGTCCAGCTAGCTGGATGATGGAACGATAAGATGACGGCTCAACCACTGCCCAGTCGAAGCAATGATCACGGCCCACCTCTTCTACTGGCGTGGCTACCAATATAAACAACACATTTTTAACCGCTTTTTGTGTGCGGGTTATATGATCTAAGTGATATCTAATTACTGAGTTGGCAAACGCTTTGGGCTGCTCCCCTGGATTTTCTTTGCGCTTTAATACGCCATCTAAATGCAGCTCTTGTTGATGGCGCATAAGTAAGATTTGCTGGCTATGATATGCCATCACTCTTACTTGAGTGTCAACCGGCCACTGGTGCGTAAGCAGGTGTCGAGTTAGGTCGACACATGGGGATATATTTGCCATTCGCACCACGCCAAATGACACCTTTAGGGCTGACACCTTATCTATGCAAAAATGATGATAGTGCTTAGTTAAAGCGCTACTTGCGATCAGATTGAAATAGCTATGTTGTTGGCTATCTTTGACTGTATTATCGTTGCAGTTTTCAGTATGGGCGTCCAATATAGACTGACAAGACACAATGTCTGCTTTTCGTTTTGCCGGTGTTTTTTCTAGCTTGGCTACCCTGCGGGCAATAAAATCTGAATGTTTACTTCGGTAAAGCAATATTGATGACTTTAAGTCTTGATCAACATTGCTACTTACGTGGGTATTGAACTCATCAATCCACGCACAACCAATTTGAGGCGTTGCATCACGCGTTTTACAATACAGCCCCCAGCCATCTCGGTAAGCCTTAAAGTAACCTTCTGCCATGTCTGGTGGGATGGTAGCTGAAGAGATCATCACTTTGCGGCCCAACATACCGGCAAGATGGATGAGTCGACCAATAGCAATGAGGTCATTACCTGTGAAGTCATCTATTTCATCAATCACTAAATCTGATGACATAAGCCTAAGGCTTGGCAAAATATAACGCCCACCACGCTTAGTTTCTGTGGATGCCATTAGGTGGTCTATTGTGCAGGCCAAAACAGGGGCATACAAAAATTGCTTATCACGATCACACGTGAGTATTGTGGTAAGGCCACTCTCTGGTATTGCGCAGTCAAAATCTATAGATTCATCTAGTAATGTTTCTAGCGACTGCGAGCCTGTACTTTGTGAGCTGTTTTTTTCTAGTGTTACTTTGGCCTGTTGGTGAAGCTCTGCAACGGCACGGGACCCAATTAAAACGGCAAGCTCACTATTATCTAGACCTATTCTGTTACGGTATTCATCTCCTGTTTGTAATGTAAGCGCTCGTAAACCTAACGCTAAGATAAACCTGAGCCCCTTGCCATCTTCAGATAAAGCCCTCATCACTTTGGCATTGGCAAACGTTTTGCCGCAGCCAGTGCTTGCTAGATTTACAGCAAAGAAACCATATTTGGCTTGAGTCTGCTGTGCTTTCCATTGGGTAATGACTGCCACAGATTTATCTTGCCAGCTATAGTCTATTGGCGACTTTGGGCTTAGTTTTTTGAGCGCTGATATATCTTCTACCCTTGGCGGTTCATTTTCAAAAGCTGGTAATAAATGGGCAGTTTTAAGTGCATTACTTGCTACGCCAACTAAATGTTCGTCTAGCTTTTGCTTATAGTTATTTGAGCTATCTGTATTGGCAAATAGCTTGATATTGGAAGCCCACGTAGCACTAGCTCCTTGGGAAGAATAGAAGTGATCCCCCAGCATCAAGCATAGCCTAGAGTGATGTATAATTACCCTAAAGCTCCCATCAGCCATAATGGTATCCATTAGTGGAAGGCAATCTTTTAGCCGCATGCACCACTTTTTCACCTGCTTTAGCCAATCACTAGACTCACTTAATAAACCCTTGGAGAATTTGAAGCAGTCTCTGGCTCTGTCTATATATTCTTGTTCTTCGAAGCGGTTTTCATAGCCCCATTCTTGTGTGATTTTCTTAAGCATGGTCTCAACATCAAATGTTTGATGACCACGAGAGTCATCAATTTTTTCGGCATTCAGTGGTAGTCTGTGGTGTGAAACAATAAGCCACGCGATCAGTTTGGCTGCATTGGGTAAGCCTTCAAGTGGTCGCTCTATATTAAGGGCTGTGCTAGCTTTGAGCTTTGTTTCATCAATACCTATTTCGATAAGGGCAGATAACCAATCATCATCATTGGTATGACTAAATTGCCTTATAAAGCTTGTGAGAAGCAAAACAGACACCCATTCATGTCGGATTGGGTCGCCTTTATATTTGTGTTTGCTGTGTGGTGCCAGCTTTTCTTGAAATAATTCAGAGGCTTTGCCCCAATCATGAAATAATGCCGATAAGGCAGTTAGTGCCTTGATAAGAGGTAGATATTTCCAATCATTTTCAATGTGGCTTTGTAATAGGTTTCTTTTGGTGCGATTGGTTGGTGTTTGTCCTTGTGGATTAAACTTTTTACGATTTCCCACTATCCAAACCAGCTCACTTCTTGAGCGGCTTCTGATCCAATGGCAGCTCACTGCCGTATTCTTACTGGCTGTTTTTCTTAAGAGCTTTTTAACAGCACCCAGCCCCTCATTAGTAATAATAGTTTGCCAGGTGTTGTCACCAATGCGGTTGGCAAACGCATCTAGCACTCTTCTGGTTTTGGTGAGTGATTTTTTCTCACACTGAGACACAAAAGTAACCATCATTGGGCAGTATCAATATCTAAAGGGGGCTGCCAATCTGTTTTCATGGCGATGGTTTTTACTTGTTCAAACATAAAATCTAGGGCTTTATGTTGAGTGAAATTTTGCAGGCATTGCTGGCGAAACTCTTGCTCTGTTGCACCTTCTTTGGCACAAATAAATGCCCACGGCAAAATGAGTGCGTCTTTTATTAGGTCTGCAATATCAAACACCAAAGCGCCTCGACGGGTTTTACCATGCATTACTGCAAACCCATGGGGAATGCCCAGCACCCATAGGGTGGTGGCTGCTAAGCCATAGGCTAGGTAGTTGCCGTGGTTTAAAAATTGGTTGGCAATGTCGCCTGTGTTGGATGAGCTACGCTCGCGCAAAAAGTCGCCATGGTTGGTGTGGTTTGCTGCTAGTTTATAAAGGCGTTTGGTGAGTTGGGCCTCTATAAGCAATAGCTCGCCTACTTTTTTGGCGCTTTCTATTTTATGAGTAAAGCTTTCAAAAGTGCTTGTGGTGGTGTTATCTAGCACAAAGCCTTCAATAATTAGGTCTCGGTCTTTTTGCCATACTCGCTTCATGTATTCAATGCGTGCAGCTTGTAGGTGTTTGGCCGCTTGAAGACGTTTTTGGTCATCAAACCAGAAGCTCATCCAGCCTTGGATATATTGTGTCGGTCTGTATTCGCTTTGTGGAGATAGCCATTCTATTTCATTAGCGGCGATAAGCGGTGTGCCGCCGCTGCCACTAAAGCCAATCATCACCCCTGCAGACGCCAGCATGCGCACAGCAGCTTGGGTAATAGAAGTGCCTGTGCCTAATAAAATGGCTGTGGTGTTGGCTATTGGAATGTTCCAGTAGTGGTTTTCACTTTTTGCTTCTGTGAGAAAAAGAACTCTGCCATCCTTTTGCATCACTCGACACATTTCCAAATAATAAATATTGGCACGTTTGGAGTGCAGTATAGATTTTAGGTCTGTGAGTTGCTCCATTGCCTATTCCTGATCTTCCTGACCTTCGGTGCGCTTTATATCGTGTGAGTGAATACTCAAACATTTGTAATAATAAATTATTATAATTTTATAGCGGCATTAATTGCAATAGGTCATGTGAATATATGTGACATGTCTTGATGGATTTGGATGTATGTGGCTTAGAGTTGTTTTACTTAGGTGGCTTTCATAGTGACTTTTATTAGGGCCAAAAAAAACCCGCATCTCACTAAAAAGTAAGAGGCGGGATTTTTTATTAGCTTAAGCTTAACGCTTAGCCAATTTTTCCTTAATACGTGCTGCCTTACCAGACAAGTCGCGCAAGTAGTACAACTTGGCCTGACGCACATCACCACGGCGCTTAACAGAAACACTGTCAACCTGGTGGCTGTAAGTTTGGAAAGTACGCTCTACGCCCACACCGTGAGAGATTTTACGCACTGTAAAGGCAGAGTTTAGTCCACGGCTACGAATGCCGATAACTACACCTTCGTAAGCCTGTAGACGCTCACGTGTACCTTCTGTTACCTTCACTTGAACCACAACGGTATCGCCGGGGCCAAATGCTGGCATTTCTTTATTCATTTGTTCAGCTTCAATACGCTGAATAATCAAGTTTTTGCTGCTCATGGCACGCTCCTGTTCTTCACTTTTCGGACTGAGCCGTTAAGCGAATAAATTCTGCTAAAGATTGCTCTTGTTCCTTTGTTAGTGTCATTTGTTCTAGTAAATCAGGCCGCCGCTGCCAGGTTCTACCTAGCTGCTGCTGCATACGCCAACGGGCAATGGCGGCATGGTCCCCACTTAACAGCACCTTTGGTACTGGTATACCTGCTACCATTTCTGGGCGGGTATAGTGAGGGCAATCCAACAAGCCCTGAGCAAACGAATCTTCTTGTGCCGATTCTGCATGCCCTAATACACCAGGTAACAATCGTGAAACTGCATCGATAAAGGTCATGGCTGCAAGCTCGCCGCCACTTAATACAAAGTCTCCAAGAGACCACTCTTCATCTATGTCGGCACCAATAAGACGTTCATCAATTCCTTCGTAACGCCCTGCTACCAATACCAAGCTTTCCTGCTTGGCCAGTTCTACTACACCTGCTTGGTCTAACCTACGCCCTTGGGGTGATAAATAAATCACTTTAGGCTGGCCTAATTCGGTTCTTGCTTGGCCGATGGCATCTCGTAAAGGCTGTACCTTCATCAACATGCCAGGCCCGCCACCGTATGGCCGGTCATCCACTGTGCGGTGTTTGTCCTGAGTAAAGTCGCGTGGGTTATACCCTGTAACTTGCAGCAAACCTTGCTGCGTTGCTCTTCCTACCACACCAAAATCTGTTAAAGATTTGAGCATTTCTGGGAATAGCGTTACTACACCTACTTTCACCTAAAACTCCGGATCCCAATCGACCCGAATAACACCTCCTAGGAGGTCAATCTTTGTAATCACTTGATCTGGCAAATAAGGTATTAGACGCTCGTTAAGGTCTATACTTTCTTCGTTGCCTTTTACCACTAGCACATCATTAGAGCCAGTAGCGATCAGGTGGTCGACCTTGCCGAGTTTTACCCCTGCATCAGTCTCTACGTTCAGCCCAGTTAGTTGTTGCCAATAATAATCACCATCCTCTAGGTCTGGTAATATGGCACGATCTACCGAAATATCTAACCCGCAATATTCGCGAGCTTGATCACGGCCTTCACAACCTTCCAGTAATGCTATTAATCCTTTGCCGTGGGTCTTACCCTGGGTAACTTTCAGCTCTTGCCAAACACCGTCTATACAGGTTTGCCAAGGTTGGTAGTCAAAGATGTTTAGCATTGGTTCAGTGCTTGAAAACACTTTTACCCAGCCCTTCACTCCATAAACGGTAGTGATACGACCCAGCTTTACGCGTTGGTCTAGAGCCATGTTCAACAATCCTTACAACAATAGGTTAAAAACAAATGCTTAGTGAGCTGTTATACAGCTACTTTGCGGGCTGCTTTAATCAGTCCAGCAACACGTCCAGTTGGCTGAGCACCTTGCTCCATCCAAAAGTCAACGCGCTGCATGTCAATCCGAGTTACTTCTTCTTGGCCACGAGCAACTGGGTTATGAAAACCCACACGCTCAATAAAGCGACCGTCACGCGGATTGCGCTGATCAGCTACAGTTAAATGATAGAAAGGGCGCTTTTTAGAGCCCCCACGAGCTAAACGAATGGTTACCATTGCGTTAGATCCCTTTACGTCGTGTAAGTTTTGAAATCACTTACTATTCATCAATGCAACGCGCCATAATTGGCGACATCACGGAAATGGGCATTACCCCAGCTGGTTTAAGTCCATGTCAAACATGCTTAAATCAGGGCAGATATTGTACGGTATTTATGCAGGCAAGACAATCAAACCGTTGGCAAAATTTTATCTTGGCTTAACACTCAGGTTGTTTCAGCTTATTGTCTTTAAAGCCTAGATATAGCTGGGTTTCAAGCAAAAAAGAAAGAATGATCGCCTATGGGATGGCGCTAAGGCAGGTCTTGTTTTTTGTGGGTGATGGTTGTTTCCACCACATCTTGACTCAGCTGCTCTTCTAGCTGCTGTGTAGTCATGTAATCAAGATCCCAATGATTACAAATATCATTTCTAAAACGGGTATGGTTTTTTTGGGTCGATTTTGATTTTTTACGATCAAAGTAGTTTAGTAATTTTTGGCTAATACTCATGATGCTAACATCCCTACCAATTGTTGGCTCTTTACCGACAGTCTCTAGTTAGTTTTAGCTCACTTAAACGCCTTTTTAAAGCTCCATGTTCAAATACATACCTACTTTTACACAACTATACAAAAAAACAATAGGATACATAAACATTCGGTGTACAAGCATTTACTTGTACAGTATCCTTTTTTGTACAACTATTTTTGGCAGTGCTCATACCATTGCCCATGTGGCAAAACATGACTATGCAACAGCGCAAAACTCACCAGCAGCCTATAAATTTGGCATCTTCCCAGGCAAGCATGGGCAGCATCTTAATTGAAGAGTTAAGTCAGGCTATTGATTTAGTAGATTTTGAAAGCATGCTTAGTAGGTCGTCTCACCTGGCAAGATTTGCTAAAAACAACACTCACAGCTACCCCTTAATTGATGACCTAACTACTTTAGCTGCAGCAAGCCCTCTGGCAAGCTTAGTGGCTATTGAATCGGCATCGCAAATGCACCTGAAAGATGCCTCCACATTTCTTGTTGCCTGCCTTACGCATCCACACCAAAGCGTGCGCCGCCAAGCCACTTGGAAGCTAGCCAATAGAGCTCCCATTGCCCAAGCATTACCCCTGCTATTACAACAGCTGTGTGCTGGCGGCATTGATACCATGCACGCTCATTACACATTGGCAACATGGGCCAAATCTGAGCCCGAGTTAATTACTCAGGCTACAAACAATGCTTTGGTTGCTAGTGAAGATGTCATAAAAAGGGCTAGGTTAGTAGACCTGCTAGGTGTTTTAAAGGGGGAGAAAGTCACAGCCCTTTTGGCACAGTTGGCCAAGAATACTGAAGAAGCTAGCCCGGCGCGTATTGCGGCTATAAGTGCATTAGGTAGCCGCCATCATGCTTTGGCCAGCTCGCTAGAGCCTCTACTTTGTCAATTAGCCAAACAAGATGATGAAATTGGCGCTTATGCCACTTTGGCTCTCCATGATCAAACCACTGCTCCACACCTCCCAAGCACACACAATAATGGTAGCTTGCGTGTGTGCCAGCTGGTGCTTGCCCAGGTAGATAAAAGCCTAAGCAATGGTGGCTGTGGTGAAACTGGCGGCGTGGCTAGCCTTTTGGTGTCTCTTGGTGACGCCTTAGCGCGCCAACCTAATATTGGCCAAGTGCTTACTATAGGGCTTGGAAGCATTGAAGATGCGATAGGTGACCTTAGTGCGGCTGGAGGTACCCCCCAGCCGTTTCGTGTGATTACCGCTGGCTGTGCCTTACGACCTATAAACAGCACTAATGCTTGGGAGCACCTACCTGTGCTCAGCCGCAGTATTAAGCGCTGCCTAGGTGATTTTGGAGGCGTAGATATCATGCACTTACGCATGCTAGATGCAGGCACCTTTGCCGCAGCTAGCGTAGCTGACGAGCTGGATATTCCGGTGTGCTTTAGCTTTGCTCCAGATCCTCAAAACACAGTGCAAGCATTAAAGAGTGGCCAGCCGTTAACACCCCACTCTTTGTTAAATGCTGACAGCCAAAGCAACTTATGGTTTCGAGCACGCATGTTGGAGAAAATGGCTCGCACAGTAAGCCATGTGGCCCTATTTCCACAACCAAAATGCTCCCTTTTGCTACAAGATATTCGCAAACATTTAAGCCCACACACACAAAACTCTGTCACTATAGCTGAAGGCATTGATATAAAGCTGATTAGTGAAGCCGCGCGAAGCTATTCACTGGGCGATCACGCTAGAAATGGTGTGATCACTGAATTGGTAGCAAACATCTGCGCTACCAGGCGCCACCTGCCATTATTACTTAGCGTTGGGCGCTTCCACCCTATTAAAGGCATGGCCCGCATTGCTGCTGCTTGGGCTGCAGACCCATTGCTTTACACCTCCTGCAATCTAGTATTGGTGGGTGGCAATTTAACCAACCCATCCATCATAGAAACAGGTGTAATGCAGGCCATTGATGAGGCGGTGCCCATCAATGACCCTAGGCGTGCTGGTTTGGTTATGCTGGGTGGCCGCCCAAGAGCTGATACTGCCAAACTTATGGTGGCTACTATGATGGGGCTACCTGGATATTGGGCTGCTGGCGGCATTTATGTGGATGGCGCTCCCAAAGAAGAGTTTGGCCTGGCCTTGATAGAAGCATTGGCCACCGGATTAGTAGTCATTGCCCCAAGCACTGGAGGGCCTTCCACTTTTGTCGATCATGGAGAAACCGGCATTCTTGTGGATCCAGATCACGATCTTGGGCGTTGTATTAGCCAAGGGTTTGCACTAGTTGAGCTCCCAGGTAGAATCCTCAAAGCACGCACAATGGTGGAACAGCACTACGCTATAGACACCATGGCAGAAAAACTCACTTCACTGTATCTAACGGTCAAAGATTAAGTATGACACTTCTGGTAATTAGCCCTGATTTTATTTCCCATTATAGCCCGTTAGCTGTGGTCGCTAGAGCAGCAAAGCAGGCTGGTAGGCGCGTGGTGTTTGCCACAGGGGTTAACATGGCGCCCCATGTGCAAGCCGAAGGGTTTGAATGGCAACTACTGCAGCTTAGCCAAAGTGCTAACAGTGGTATCGCTGCTCAAAATCCAGCTATTACGCGTTTTTTAAACGCAACGCGAGAAGGTGCTTTAGCCACCATTCGTTGCCAAGCACTGGATAGAGAAAAAGATTTGCTCTGGCAGCCGGTTGAGGTGGCCAAGCAGATTGCACAGCTATGTGACAAGCTAGACCCAGATGATATTTTGGTGGACCACATTTCCTTTGGCTCAACCCTTGGGGTGTATGCCACTGGCCGCTCCTTTACCACCCTCATCCCAGGCCACCCAAGCCAACTACCTGTCGGTACTGAACGCTATGGTATCCCCGCAGTGTGGCCAAGCTGCATGCAGCCTAAAGCTGCCGATTTAGCTAGGCAAGAAGATGTGACAGACCGAGTGACTGCTAAATTTACTGCCCGCTGGAATGCCGCCTTACAAGAAATTGCACCTGTAATGACCCCTGTAAAAGATGCGTTTCGTGTGCACGGCAACCAGGTGCTCTACAATAGCCCAGCACATTATCACAGTGCTGAGCGCTCAATGTATTTACCACCAAAGCATGCCTTTGTTGGGCCATTGATACGTGAAGAAGTGTTAGCGCCTCATTATCAACAGTGGCTAGATGCGAATGATGATAGGCCCACAATCTATGTGGCCTTGGGCACTTTTTTATCTCACAGAGGCGACGTACTGGGTAAGCTATCCACTGCACTTCAGCATGCGAATGTGAAAGTGGCAATGGCGATTGGGGCTAACCCAATGTCTGGGTTTGAACCCGTGCCTAAAGGCTGGCTCATTGAAGCAAGTTTGCCTCAGGTAGGGCTGCTCAAAGAGTGCGACCTAATCATTCATCATGGGGGCAATAACAGTGTGCAAGAGGCTTTGGGCATGGGTGTGCGCCAGATAATATTGCCGTTTTCAACCGATCAATTTGCTAACGCTACAGATTTAGAGCGGGCCAAACTTGCCACAGTGGTGTCACCCAACGACATATGCATCGCCACCTTTACCCAGCTCATTAAGGATGCCCTTGCGTTGCCCAAGCCCAAAGCGCTGCTGCCGGTAAGTGCTGAGCTTTTGGTTAGCACTTTACCTGGCAGACAGGTCGCGAAGCGGGTCAATAAATGAGGTAGGATAAGAAAATTGGATCAGTTTTCTTTGCGTGCAATAATCCCATCGCGGATCAAACGCAATCTTACACCAAAGCTTAATAAAGGCTGGGGTGGCAATCGATTTGGCTTGGGCCTTGCTTGGATCATTGCTATGGCGTTAGTCATTTGACCACTAGCTCGGTAGGCCATTTGCTCACCAAACAAGGTGGCTAAACCGATGCCACCACCGTTGTAGCAGCCGGCTACTAATAGCTTTGAGTCTAACTGATCAAACACTTGGCCATTATTGCCACTTATGCATGTTACACCAGACCAACAGCTATCAAACAGGTCATCACTAAGCTGCGGGAAGCGGCGCTTAAGACCGCGCAAGTGCAGGCGCTTTCTCTGTTCAAGCTGCAATGCAGACATGTTCATGGTGGGCCACACCTCAGCTGTATTACGCACCATAATGCGCCGATCTTCGGTTAATCTAACCGTAGCGCCCATGGCCTGAGCAGACAATAAACCCCATGCTTGGGGGCTGCCTATTGCTGCATATTCGGCATCATTTAAAGGCCTTGTCATACTGGCTGTTAGCGTAAGAGGAAAAGCGCGCTTGCGCTTCACCTTGGCACTGGCCATAAAGCCGTTTACAGCCAGCAGCATGTGTGGTGCTTTAATTTGACCCATGGGCGTAGACACTAAAAAGTCATTGCCTTGTTTGCGCCATGTCAGCATTGGGCTATTTTCATATAAACTTACGTTTTCTGGCAACAAACCAATGTAAGCCCTAGCCAACTTAGCAGGCTGCAGCATCACACCACCTTGTGTCCATAAAGCTTGGGTGTAATAAGAGGTACCTAAACGCTTATTTAGCTGCGCACCATCCAGAAGAGTGTGTTCTAAATCTAGCTCACCTAGCAGTTCACTAAAGCGCTGTAATTTAGCTTCATGTGCGGGCACAGCCGTTGCATGAAATTTGCCACTGGCATCCCAATCACAATCAATTTTATGCTCATTTACTATCTGGCTAACGCAGTCTACCCCGGCTTTATTAAGGGCATATTTTTCACGGTATTGCTGCAAACCCGTGTCTGACATATGGCCATCATTAAGAGTAGAATCTACCAAATAACCAGAATTTCTAGCACTAGCGCCCTCTCCTGCTCGCTGCGCATCAATAATAATCACATGTGCACTAGGGTTTAGCTGAGCAAATTGTCTAGCTGCCGACAAACCAGTATATCCTGCACCTACTACCACAAAATCTGCTGTATGCTCACCTTGCAAGCTAGCATTAGGTTGACGCGACACAAGCGCTTGGGTCCAGCCACAAGTGTGGTCGTTAACCGGTAGAGGAGAGAAAATGTTACTTTTCATTCGTTGTTAGACTCAAGCTGGCGCATATACTCCGCAGGGTCAATCGCTATACCTAGAGAGCGTTTTTCGATGTAAAAGCCTTTTTTAGACTCTCTAAAACGGAAACAAACATAAGCGCCTACTTCAAATTCAAGGGCTTTACCTGCAGAAAAATAAGCATACTCTTGTTCGTCAATAACTAGAGTATGGATGTAGTATTCTGGCATTCCCAGCCATTCCACATGGGGGCCATCAGTGGCAACAGATTGAAGATGACCACGGCCTTGCATGGCCTTGGCTTTAACGTAGGGCTTGCGAGCCATATATTTTCCTAAACGAGACGATTAAACTAACGCTATTGTAACCAGCTTAACCCTTGGCGTCAGCCAAAACACAGTGAATAAATGATCTAATCATGCCCACAGCCAAAACTACAGCAATATTTGAAGTCAAACCGATAGGGATCATCCATTCTTGCTTCAAGGAAAAGTTTGCCGCCCCGCGCCAACCTGGCCTAGTGCCTGCAGCTTTAGCACAAATAGAGCTACACTCACCCTATAACCAAGCAGACACTGTGGCTGGGTTGGAGGCGTTTTCACACATCTGGCTCTCCTTTATATTTCATCACACCGCACAACACGGCTGGAAACCCAAAGTAAGGCCGCCAAGGCTAGGTGGTAATAAAAAAATGGGCGTGTTTGCTACTCGGTCAACCTTTAGGCCCAACCCCCTGGGGTTATCATTAGTAAAGCTTGAGTCTATTGATACCAGCAATGGCGTTACCCTGCACGTGAGTGGGGCTGATTTAATAGACCAAACACCCATATTAGATATTAAACCATACCTGCCTTGGGTAGAATCTATAGCCGACGCAAAAAGTGGCTTTGCCAATGAAGATCAAACGCTTCAACTGCCTATTTATTATAGTGCACAGGCACAAATAGCCTTGGCTTTGCGGCCGCAGCTACAAGAGCTGATAGAGCAAGTATTGCTGCATGACCCAAGGCCCGCCTATCAGCAAGACTGTGAGCGCATTTACGGCTGCAATATTGCCGACATCAACCTGCGCTGGCAAGTAGGTTTGGATCGTATAGATGTGGTTGAAATCAGCTAAAAGCATGACTTAGCTATGCTAAAATACCATTAATAACAGACAAAGCTTAACCCTTATGACTCTTGAAAAAATGACTCCAGAAACAGTGGTAGCCTTAGACCAAAAACACGTATGGCATCCTTATGCATCTATGGACAACCCACCACCGGCTTACCCTGTGGTGGGTGCTCAAGGCGTGCGTCTTACCTTGGCTGATGGACACGAGATTATTGACGGCATGGCGTCTTGGTGGTGTGCAGTGCATGGCTACAATCACCCTTACCTAAACCAAGCTATGAAGCTGCAGATAGAGGACATGTCCCATGTGATGTTTGGTGGCATTACCCACGCCCCTGCTGTGTCTTTAGCTAAGCGTTTAGTAGATCTCACCCCTTTTGGCTTAGACAAGGTATTCTTCTCAGACTCAGGCTCTGTGGCTGTTGAAGTGGCGATAAAAATGGCTTTGCAATACTGGCACTCAAAAGCCCAGCCCAACAAAAACCGTATGCTCACTATCCGTAATGGTTATCATGGTGATACGTTTGGAGCGATGGCAGTGTGCGACCCAGTCACCGGCATGCATGGACTATTTGCCAGCGTGCTGGTGCAACATTATTTTGTAGATGCACCGCCCATGGGCTTTGATCGCCCACTACAAGATGGTGATTTAGACCAGCTAGAAGCCACCATGAGCCAGCACCATAACAACATTGCTGCGTTGATATTAGAGCCCATAGTGCAAGGTGCCGGTGGCATGCGGTTTTATAGCCCACAATGGCTAAGCGGTGCCGCCAAGCTTTGCAAACAATACAACATTTTATTGATTGCCGACGAAATAGCCACAGGCTTTGGCCGCAGTGGCGCCTTGTTTGCCTGTGATCATGCCCAAGTGCAGCCAGACATCATGTGCCTTGGCAAAGCCATTACAGGAGGCACCATGAGCTTTGCAGCCACCTTAGCCACCAGTGAAATAGCCACTAGCATTTCTCGTGGTGAGGCTAGCTGCTTTATGCATGGCCCCACGTTTATGGCCAATCCTTTGGCATGCGCTGTGGCTAACGCAAGCTTAGATCTATTAGAAAGCGGCGATTGGAAAGCCCAAGTAGATGGTCTAAATAAAGGCTTAAATGCTCTTCTTCAACCCGCTACTACGCTGCCTTATGTTGAGCAAGTACGCGTATTAGGCGCTATCGGTGTAATCCAAGTAACCCACCCAGTAGACCTTGGCATTATCCAAAAAATGTTTGTAGAACAAGGCATTTGGGTAAGGCCTTTTGGTAAGCTGGTATACGTGATGCCCCCTTATGTGATGAGCCAAGAAGACCTAGCCAAATTGTGCAATGGAATGCTGCTTGTATTAGAGCGTTATTTTTTACAAGAACATGGCCAAACTATAAAACAAGAAAATGGTAAAGAGCATGCCACAGACTAAAATAGACCCTCACTTTAACGTGCTGTTTCATTGTGACATACAAGTAAGAGTGGCCGACTTAAACTATGGCAATCATTTGGGTAATGACCGTATTTTGAGCTATTTTCATGAAGGTAGAGCGCTGTGGCTAAGCCAAAACAACCTTAGTGAGCAAGATGTGGGTGGATGCGGCCTCATTATGACAGGCGCTACTATAGAGTATCTTAAACAAGCACACCTGCATCAACATCTCAGCCTAACGCTAGGTGTGCGCGAGGTAGGCAAGGCCCGCTTTACTATCGTTTATCAGCTCACAAACAGCCAAACTAACCATGCTATTGCCTTGGGTGAAACCTACATGGGCTGCTTTGATTACCAGCGCCAAAAGCCTGCTAGGGCGCCTCAAGCGTTATTGGCGATTCTGTCTTAAGCTATTGCTGTCTTTGCCGGCTGTATACTTGCTCCCACTTTAAAGTAAAAAGGAAGTTTTTCTTTTATGGTCTAAACTTGTAATCACGAAGATTACACTCAAGCCAACCGCTGTATGTGGAACGAAACTACCACCCAAATAAAATCCTCCAGCTATTGGTTTCAACACACTCTGGCAGACATACTTGGGCAATGTATCAAACTGGGCTTAAACATCACTCATTTTGAAGAGTATCGGCATGACATTTCGGGTGAGGGTGCATTTTTAGCAAACAATCCTCACTGCCCACCTTTGTGTTTTAGTTTGATTGCTAAAAAACAAAGCTAATCAAAGTAGGCGTAGCAGTAGGTGATAGGCTCAAGACCACTGCCCTTGGCAGTGCATTGCTGGCATATTTGAGAGGCTGACACTCGGG
>Ga0308011_10000533_pt1 | contig 20241 bp, 14 predicted proteins | sample Neamet177_FD_203144 | JGI IMG/M metagenome (GOLD analysis project Ga0308011, IMG submission 203144) | Marine microbial communities from water near the shore, Antarctic Ocean - #177 | ecosystem: Environmental > Aquatic > Marine > Unclassified | place: Southern Ocean | collected 2014-07-25 | reverse complement strand
TTGCACTGAAGCAAACTAACTCGTAATAGTTAGAAAGTATAGAAACGAGGGGGAGTTTATCTCCCCTAAGTTTTTACTTATGGACTTATAGAATATGGCAGATTTAATAACATTACAGGAATACAAAACGGCAGAGGGTATAACTCAGCCCAAAGAAGACGCACGCCTGAATGTTTTAATCCCCTCCATAAGTCAATTAGTGAAAACTTATTGTGGTAATAGTTTTGTAGACTATTACTCCACCAATAAAACGGAGACGTTTAATATTGAATGGAGCACCCACATAGTACAATTAACAGAAAGCCCAGTAAATGCAATAGTAAGTGTACAAGAAGCCCTCTCTTATGGAGCTACTCTAACTACTCTTACTACAGGGGCAAAGGAGTACGCTCTTAATAAAGCAACTGACTCTATACTCAGAACAACTGCTTCTGGGTATAAAAATTGGCCCACTGGCATAGAAACAGTTAAAGTAGTATATACTGCTGGCTACACAGCAGTTCCTGCGGACCTTAAGTTAGCTGTACTAGATTTAGTTACCTACTATTTAAAAGATGAGCACAAGGCTCGGCAGAGTATAGCCGGTGCTAGTATACAGAATCAGGGTAGCTCTAGTCAGCGAGATAATGTCTCTTTCCCAGACCACATTAAGCGAGTCTTAGACTTGTACAAGAACTTTTAATGGCCTCGGGGGACTTAGCAGCATTAACAACACTTCTAAGCGATAGGCTTGAGCAAAGTTCTGCAACTTATAGAAAAGAGATTGCTAATAAGCAGACTCATTTTATAACTATAAATGAAGACGATATAAAGCACCAAATTAGAGAAGAGATGAGAGAGCGTGGTGCTACAGGCCCTGGAGGAAAGCTAGCAAAAAGGATAGAGGACATAATAGACGACGCAGTCCCGGGTATGTGTACAGCTATATATAACTCAGCTAAGTCGTATAATGACTCTGGCCTGAAAAAAACGTCAGTATCTAAGATAGTAGGAAATCCTAAAGACTTTACTTTCTTTATAGCACAAGCCTCTGATGGAGGTAGTGCAAGTGTTTTTAACGCCTTCAGAACAATGAAAAGTAAAGCTCAAAAACCGTTACTTACGAAGATAAAAGCAGCAATTGTGGTACTAAATAAAGGTCGCACAGCGAGCGAGATTGCTATGCCTACCAGCAACTTTTTAGATATTGGACATGAGAATAGCTCCGCTATCGCTAACCAGAAAGTAAAAGACTCTAATGCAGCATTATTTCAGTTTGGCACTAAGCTTACCAAAGGGGCAAAGAAACAGTTAGATAACTTAGTGTCTTCTTTAAGTCTTAGTATTAAATCCAATACTAAAAAACAACCTCGAACGTTATCAGTATCTATTGAGAGTAGTAGGTTGAACAAGCTAAAAGGCTCCCAGGACGAGAAGAAAATTGTAATGCAACTTAATAAAGACCTGGAAACTCTACTAGCTGCTTTAGGAGGGAAGTACTGGTTAGAGCAAGAAAGCTCCGACTCTAAAAAGACGGAAATAATAAAAAGCGTACTTAATCCTTTTGCTAGAAAAGCAAAAAAGCAAAAAAGAATGAGAGTAAACTTTACGGATGCCAAAATTATAGTAGGTGTCTCTAAAGCAAAAGGTAAGCAGAAGAAACCTAAGCTGTCGAAGGGTAAACCTTTTGTAGATAAAAGCAACGGTGCTGTTGGTACATTAGATACGGGCAGTAGGTCAAGCATGTTTTCTTTAGTTGCTTTACTAAATCGGGATCTACCCGCTACAGTAAAGAAGAATATGGGCTTTCCCCGAATGGATAATGTTACAGGAACCTTTGCAAATAGTGTGAGAGTAGAGAACGTTATACCTACAAAAGGAGGCTTTCCTAGTTTTGGGTACACTTATCAATCTGATCCCTATGAAATATTTGAAGATGGAGGGAGAGGAGCCAGCCCTTGGGCAGACGGTAAGAGAGATCCTAGAAAGCTAATAGATGCTTCTATCCGAGAGATAGCAAGGTCAATGGCAATAGGACGATTTTATACTAGGAGATTGTAGTGACAGGCGAAAGATTTTATACATCTCGAAGAAGTGGTATAGTAACCGCTCTAGCTGATGTATTTGGTAAGATAGATGGTCGTGGGCTGTACTACCAAGCAGTAGCAGAGACAAGCCCCCGATTAAAGTTTTGGGACGAAATAGAAGAGTTTCCCGCAATACATTTAAATGCAGGAAGTGAAAGTAGACAGTACCAAGCTGGGGGATATAAAGACAGATTTCTAAATGTAACAGTAAGATGTTATGTTAAAGAAGAAGATGCTGTTACTGCTTTAGATGAGCTGTTAGAAGATGTAGAAACTGTTATAGAAGAAAACAGTAAGCTAGTGTATTATGACAGAAATGGTCAGGAGCAGTACGCACAACAGATCACAGTCATCAGTATAGACACTGATGAAGGTGCTTTAGAACCTCTTGGAGTCGGTGAGATTTTAATAGAGGTTCGTTATTAGAAAATGCGGGCACGAACAAACGTTCACGACCATGCCTTTTCAAGTTCATAGGAGATAATCTATGGCACAACAATTATATTTCAGTCGTGATACGAGAATGTTTGTTCAATTTCGTAACCCTGCTGATAATACAGAATCCCCCCTTAAACTGGGTGAAGGAGCATTGTGGGAAATTCCCATCTTGGACGGCTATAGCTTTTCACAGACTACCAATACCTCCGAAATAACACTTGCGGAAATGGAAAGCACCGCAGGTATAAGTAGACGTGGTCGTCGTATGTTTACAGACTCTTTGGCACCTGCCGAATGGTCTTTTTCTACATACATCAGGCCTTTTGAGTCTAAAGCAGGGTCTCCTGTCCCTACTGGTAGTGTATCAGCAGATAGTGCTACAGAGGTACACGCGGTAGAAGAGGTCTTATGGGCAGCTATGTTTGGCGCAGATACTTACGTCAAAGCAAATGGCTTTACCCGAGCCACCAATCCTGCTGTAGCAGGCGGTGCTGTTCTTACCCCAGGGAGTTCAAGTTCTGTAATAAAAGTAACAGAATCTAATAGGTCTGCTATGAGCGGATTTACTATCTTCTTTATGATTGATACTGCAAATGCTGATCCTTTGGTATATCGTATGCCGGAAGCCGTTGTAAACGAAGTCAGTGTAGACTTTGATGTAGACGGTATTGCTACTCTGGGATGGTCAGGAATGTCTAAGGAAATTCAAGATGTTTCCGGAGGCGTACTTACAGGCATTACTGCACCAGCGTACAATGCAACAACCCGAGACACTAGCGCTATTGCATTAGGTGATGTTTTTATTGACACTGATAATGCATTAGGAAGACAGTTTAATATTGTCAGTACAGTCCCAGCAGGAAGCGGCTTTGTGTCACTTACCCCAGCAATAGATGAAGGTACTAATAGTACTAAAAACTTCATTCGTAATCGACTGACTTCTGTGTCTATTGAAACAGCCGATGCTACTGATAAGATTCCAACTATCTTCCCAGGTAGTTCAGCTTCTATTACTGGTCTCACTAAAGTAGCTGGTGCAGTTGCGTCAGCAACAGCACATGGATTTGCTGTAGGAGACAAAGTGTTTGTTACAGGTACTTGTGGTATTACTATCAGTAGTGTGGATGTTCTGCAGAATATTGAGCATACTATTACGGCAGTTGCTGCAAATACCTTCACTATAGGTGGGTTAGACCTTAGTACCGGAACGGTGGGAACTTTCAGCGCTACTAACTTAGTTGCTGCAAATGGTAGGTACAGTCTTGTACTGACAGGAGGAAGCTTTACTATTGGTAATAATATCTCCTACCTTGTACCGGAAGAGCTAGGTGCTATTAACAAGCCTTTGGAGCATGTAACTGGTAGTAGAAATGCTGGCGGTTCTGCAACTTGCTATCTTACTTTGAATGACGCTGACCGTTCTGCAGGTACCTCAAGACAGTTTTTTAACGATCTTGTTAGTATTGGTGCAATGGCAAAAGTTGTAAATAAGTTTGAAGTAACAATGCATATTGGCGGAGCTACTGCTACTGGTAATGCAACCGACCCAGCATTAAAAGTTGTATTCCCTACTGCACATATTGAAGTACCAACACACTCTATTGAGGATGTTATCTCAATGGAAACTAACTTCACAGCACTCCCAACAGACTTTGGAATTGCAGACGAAATTAGCTCAATTACCTACTTCCCGGTAGATGATTACGCTTAACACTGAAAGGGGCTCCGGCCCCTTTTTTCGTTCACCCACTCAAAAATAATACTTGACATTTATTGTCTTATATCGTATAATTTAGTTTTAAAAATAAGGATTTAATAATCATGTCTGACGCTACAACTACTAAAAAAGAACCCGTACCGCTAAAGAGTCTTATGACTCCCAGTAAGACAGTAACCATGGACTACCCTGGTTATGAAGGCTTTACTATTGACGTTTGTCATTTAGCAAGGGAAGGGCTACTTAAGTTAAGAAAGCGATGTCTTTCAAATAAGTGGGATAAGAAAACAAGGCAGCCCATAGAAGAGTTAGATGATGATAAGTTTTTAACAGAGTATACTACAGCAGTTATAAAAGGATGGAAAGGGTTAAAATATTCATACTTAGAAGAGCTTCTTTTGGTGGATGTTTCACAATTTGATCCTAATGATTGTTTACCTTATACTCAGGACAATGCAGCAACTTTAATGCAAAATGGGTCAGATTTTGATTCATGGTTGACCGATGCTGTAGGTGACTTGGAAAATTTTACGCAGAACAAGTAGCAGAGATACAAACGCTACTTGAAAGGTATGTAACAGAGCAGGACTCTATTGACGTAGAGAAGTACCTGCTTATCTGCGAACAACTAGGTGAAGAACCTGATCCCCAAAGAATGCCACTTGAACCTTCTGTTTTCCCAGAAGAAGTTCAAATGGCATTTTTTATATCTGATCTTGTTTCAGAAAAGTGGGACGGTATGTCAGGTATGTACATGGGTAAAAATTGGACAGAAACTACCCAATTATTTCATTTATATGAAGTTGATAATAGGCGAGACGTTTTATACTTTATGAAACTACATGATTCTTTATTACAAAGGAAACGTCACGAAGACCAGAAGAGAAAGGAGAAGAAAAACAAGACAAAAGGCGGTGATGGTACGACATACACCCATAGAATACAGGGATAATGGCAAAAAATACAGTCAGTGTAGACGTAAAAGTAGACGACAAAGGCTCCACCAAGAAAGTTGGGTTAGGTGCCGCTGGCGCTGCTGACGGCTTGGAGAGAATGGGCAGAGCCGCACAGACTACGGATCGTAGACTAAAAGGCGCCGCCCAGACTTCTGCGAATACTACAAAAAATAACGCAAAAATGATGCAAGGCATCTCAAGCGGCTTAGTGCCAGCGTACGCTACACTAGCTGCTAACGTATTCGCCTTGACTGCTGCATTTAACTTCCTTAAAAATGCCGCTGATGTTGCGAACCTTAGAAAAAGCCAAACCGCCTTCGCTGCCAGTACTGGTATAGCTATGAGAGGTTTAACCATGCGGCTACAAGAAGCTGCAAACGGCATGTTAAGCTTTAAAGAGGCAGCCGCAGCCACCGCAATTGGTGTTGCAAAAGGGTTCTCGCCACAACAAATGGAAGACCTCGCTGTAGGGGCCCAAAAAGCCGCCGCAGCCTTAGGATTAGGATTCGAGGATGCCTTTGACCGTTTAGTACGAGGTGCCTCTAAAGCGGAGCCAGAGCTACTAGATGAATTAGGCATAACTTTAAGACTGGAAACTGCTACTAAAAGGTATGGTGCTGCAATAGGTAAGAATGCAGACGATTTAACTAGCTATGAGAGAAGCCAAGCGGTACTAGTAGAAACCCAAAGACAGTTGAATGAAACCTTTGGAGACGCTGAAGCAATATCAAACCCCTTTGTCCAGCTTCAAAAAACCTTTGGTGAGATCGTACGTCAAGTTACAGACCTATTTCTTCCCGCATTTATATCGCTGGCAGACTTTATGCAGAAAAATGCTAAAGTAGCCGCGACTGTTTTTGCCTTAATAGGTATTTCCATTATTAAGAGTATTCCCGGTATACAAGCATTAACTACTAAAATAGGAGACTTTGGTAAAAGTGCCTCCTTAGATGTACTAGGAGGTATATCAGAATGGAAGGAGTATAATGCTCAGTTACAGAAAACAAAACAAACTCTTGAGAAGGTAAAAGCAGCCGCCACTAAGAAAACCGTAGGTATAGCTAAGCAGCTTGTTGACGGCGGCTCCAAAAGTAAGACAGTTCAAAAACTCGCAAAGGGTGAGAAACTCGGTAAGAAAGATACTAAAGCGTTACAAACAGCGTTAGATAGGGCAGAGGCACAATATAAGAAGCATGGAGAAGTTGTAAGCGGAATATTTAAAGGCGAAGATATTAAACGGTTGAAGCACTTCAAAAGATCTTTTGAGCAGATGAATAGAGAAGGTCGTACTGTATTTCAGACAATCGCTGCAGGGTCTAGAAAGAGCATTAGATTCTTTAAACTCATGGGTAAAGGTATAAAAGCAGGCATCGTTGCTCCTTATAGGCTAGCTACAAAAGTAGCTAAGGGCGCAGCAAAAGCTTTTTCCATGGCAGCAAAAGCAACTGTAATATTAGGTATAGTAGGAACTATTTTATCAGGTTTAGAGGCAATGTCTAAGGCCCCTGCTACAGTTGTAACTAACTTTATATCTATGATTTCCAGTGTTGCAAAGGGCTTGCAGTGGGGCCTAAATACTATAGCAAAAGCAATAAATGGCATGGCTGAGAAGCTACCCGAGTGGGCTCAGAAGATGCTTGGAATTGATGGCAAGGATAATCAACTGATTACGCCTTTCACTTTTGGGGACGACGCAATGGCAGGCCTAACAGACCTAGCTAATACCTATTTACCCATGGAACAGTGGGCAAAAGATGAGGCTGAAAATAAGAAAATCGAATCGATGAGTGAGAGACTCGAGTCTCTTAGTGCTGTGGCAAAAGAGGTTGGTCTAGATTTAAAGAATGTACTACTAGGCCTAAAGAAAGCAGAAGGGGCTGTTAAAAAAGACCTTATTAAATCAACCTTTTTGTCCACAATGAATATAGCTGATCTAGTAGCTAAGGTAATGTCGGAGAAATTAGATCCTGCTGCACAAAAAGCCGCTTTAGACGACTTAGTCGCCGGACTAGACGCGGCTAATCTGTCACTTTTAGGGCCTGTTGGGGTAGAAATTGTCTCACTCATAGAGGCCGGCAACGATGATGCTTTAAATAAAATTGAAATAGCTAACAGAGACTTTGTAGGAAAGACAAGCTCTTTTAAAAATGCCCTAAATTCTTTAACTAGCTTGAACGAAAAAAGCATGCCTGAACAGTTAGAGTTTATAGAGAGCCTAAGAAACGAGGGGGCAGAGTTAGTTATCACTGCGAACAACCTCAAAGTACACAGTGATGCTCAGGAGAAGATGGACGCATTATTTAGCAGTTTCGGGGGTTTAGAAGCTTATACAGAGACTATAAAAGAGGCAGCAGACGAAGTAGCAAGACTAGACAATCTTATGGCGGATATAAAAAATAGTATGGCCGCGAATGAAGCTAGTTTTATGCCTAAAAATGTTACACAGTTTGTTAATAACGAATTAAAAATAAAAGCAGAAGTAGCAAAGAGAGCTAGGATACAACTAGACTTGGAGGCTGCCCAACGATCCTATCAGTCAAAATTGAAAAAGGAAGACAATGCTCCTAAAGAAGGACTGGACGTCCTACAAAGGGCTATAGATAAGCAAGAAGCCTTGTTGACAGGCCAGGATATGGCGGTCTTAAAAGTTAAAAAGAACCTTAGTACAATAGGAAGGCTAGGGGCAACTGTTTCAGACGGTATAGGCGCAGGTATGGCAGATGCTTTTGAGGGTATGATAAACGGTACTCTGAAAGTAAAAGATGCTTTCAGAAATATGGCAGTGGGTATTTTAAAGCAGATGGGCAGGATTATAGCAGAAGCGCTGGCAGCTAAGCTTATTCTAGCAGCTATGGGGATGATAGGAAATATTGGCGCAACAAAGATGACCGGTCCGGGTCCCACGAAGCCTGATGTATCGAAGATGAAGATGGTGAGTGGCCCGACGCAGAGGTACGGAGGAATAACTGAGCCGAAAGGCTACCGTGCAGGTGGAATTGCCCAAGGACGAGATGCGGGGTATCCTGCAGTACTTCATGGAACAGAAGCAGTAGTACCAGTTGGGCAGAATAAAAAGATACCAGTAGAGATGGTAAATGGGGGAGGCACTGGTACACAAAATAACGTAACTATCAGTGTAACCATGGATGGTAGTGGTAATAAGTCAGATTCGTCCTCCGATAGCCAACAAGGGCAGGACATAGGCGCTGCAATATCTCAAGCAGTACAGAAAGAATTACAGTATCAAAAACGATCGGGCGGAATACTAAATCCGTATGGAGTAGCATAATGACAATTGGATTCATAGTAACAAATATTGCTGCTAAGGTTATACCTGATAAGACTTTAACTATGTCTTCAAGCCCTAACGTAAGTGTTGCTAAATTTGGGGATGGTTATCAACAGAGAATAGCACAGGGACTAAACTCGATTCAAGAGAGTTTCTCTATAGGGTTTGTGAACCGGCCACGAATAGAGGCTAACGATATAGAAGCCTTTTTTAAAGCTAATAAAGGTGTAACTTCTTTTGCCTTTACCTACCCAGATACTAATTCTACCACTACCGCGATAGGGGTTGTTAACGCAGCGGTTAGTAACTCAAATTCAGTGGCTTTAGCACCTTCGGCAAATAATGCAAATATATCAACAGGTTCGACAGTAACAGGTACAGGAATAATAGGCACGGTTACTGTTGCAAGTATATCTGGAAATGCTGTTGTACTAAATAGTTTACAAACTATAAGCAGTTCTACTGACTTAACCTTTACTAATCCGGATGAGAGACAGGTAAAAGTAATATGCCCAAATTGGAGTATTAGCTTTTCAAACTCTAACCATTATAATGTAACTGCAAAATTTGAAAGAGTATATGAACCGTGAGCAATATAATCGTAACAGATGTAGATAAGCTAGTAACAGACTCGCAAGACCTTGAAATAGCTAGTGGTATAATAGAATTATATGAAATTAAAATAGGTGACGGAACTAATAATACTTTATACTTTCACCCAGGAAAAGACTTAGATAACGGTACTGCAGCTAATGATTTATTATTTGGTACTGGTACTGAAGGAGGGGAGCATACTTATGTAGCTTTACCTATTTTTATGGATAGCATAGAAAGGTCTGCAGAAGGTGCGCAGAATCGTCCGACCCTAACCTTTGCAAACGTAGAGTCAATTATTAAAAGTAGCTCAGGTTTTAAAACAGAAATGGATAAGGTAGATGGAAGTAATAACCTTACCTGGGATGCAACCGTAGATGGTAAAGCCGTAGCTTCAATAGGATTCGTTACAGAAGACTTAGTAGGCGCCAGAGTAACTAGAAGGAAGACTTTAGAGAAGTACACAGGCTCCGGTGTTTCAGGGCATGAGTTTCAAAAAGAGCTATTTATAATTGACCGAATCTCTAACAGGAGCAGTATTTTTATAGAAGTCGAACTCGCTTCTCCCCTAGATCTAGGAGGAGTCCGAGTACCAAGACGGCAGGTTGTAGGAAAATACTGTTCTTGGATATACCAAGGGGGTGAGACAGACCCTACGAAAAGCGCTTGTATATGGAAGACGCACCAACAGTTTGAAGATACTAATGGCGACGTTTTTTCTTTTTATTTTACAGGAGATGACGAGCCCTTAGTGCTAAAAAGCTACGTATCCGGTAGTGCTACTGATGTTTGGAAAGGTACCTATTCCCCCAGTAATGCGTATACAAAGGGTATGATTTTAAAGGGGAGAGATGCCGTTGCCTCAGAGTCAGGGCTATATTGGCGATGTGATAAAGACCTTCCTCTTGTTAGTGGCAGTAATGAGGCCTCCCCCTCAGAGACTGCTGCACAGTGGCAGCTAATAAGAACTTATACGGCTTGGAGCGGCGGCACGTCCTATACAATAGATGCTTTAGACAGTAGAAAAAACTCGTATGTTAGGAGGAATAATACTATTTGGAGAGCTGTTAGGGCCAATTCAGGAATAGAGCCCGGTACAAGAGAAAGCGTATGGACTAGGGGCGATACTTGTGGTAAGCTACTGAAGTCTTGTAAAATTAGATATCAAGGTATGCCCCTTAAGAATAAAGACGGCAGCGTTACAGGTAATTATAGTGTTGACGGCCTAGCCTCCCCCGTGGTAGATACTAATATTCCTCTACCTTTCGGAGCGTTTCCAGGTACTAGAAAGTTCAGATAATGGAGTTTATACAAGAAATAGAAAAACACTTTGAAGAAGAGTACCCTAGAGAGGGCTGTGGTATACTTTCAGTAGTAAAAGGGAAGAAAGTTTGGTTTCCTTGCACTAATTTAGCAGAAAATGAAGACGACTTCATACTTGACTCTACTGAGTTTTTGAAAATAAAGAGAACCTCAGATATAATAGCAATAGTACATAGCCACCCTGATGCCAGCCCCGAACCTAGTGAAGGTGACATAAAATACTGCAATACTTTGGGAATACCTTATTATATTTTTAGCTATCCAGAGATGGAGCTGCACATACTTAACCCTGAGAGTAACACCACTGAGCTATACGGTAGAGACTACGAGTTTGGAGTAACGGACTGTTTTGAAGCGGCCAGAGACTACCTACTTACCAAAAGTATAGTTATACCTAAAAGAGATATGTTCGAGGATGACTGGTGGGAGAAGGGACTAGACTACTTCAGAGAAGACCTAATCTGTGATTGGGGCCTTAGAAAAGTAGAGCTAGGAGAGATGCAGCCAAATGATGTACTAATCTTTAAAGTTTTAGCAGATAGAAATAACCATTGTGGTGTATATATTGGCAATGACCATTTTTACCACCACGCTAATGAAAGGTTGTCTTGCAGAGAGAATATATACCCTTTGTGGCACAAATATTTAACAGGAGCTTATAGGTATGATTCGTAATATATATTTAGAGGGGGAAATGGGGGAGAAGTTTGGAACTCATTTTCAGTTTAATGCGCCCACAGTCAGGGACGCTTTCAGATGTTTAGAAGCTAATTTTCCTTCTTTTAGGAAGTATATTATAGACTGCCATGAAAAATCTGTGGGTTTTGTCATAGACGTAGCAGACAATACTATTGATTATATAGAAGAGTGCATTATGGATTTAAATGTAGGAGATATCACTATTACTCCTATACCTGCAGGCTCCAAATCAGGTGTTGCAAAAATACTAGCAGCACTCGCAATCGCAGCATTATTCTTAATACCAGGCGGAGCAGCATTTGGCGTCCAGTTAACTACTACCGCCGCCGGTACCGGTGTCACTACATTAACTTGGGCTGGTAGCGTAGTTGCAGGCCTAAGTTTGAATTTAGCAATAATGGGATTGACTCAGATGATGGCACCTGACCCTGCAACCGATCAAGACCAAGAGCAATCTTACTTATTTAATGGGGCAGAAAAAAATACTGTACAAGGAGACCCTGTTCCCGTACTCTATGGCGAGCTAAGAGTACCTGGCCAACCTATAAGTTTTGAAATTGCAGGTATAAATTCAAGTATTAATACTTTGGGCTTCGGCCCAAATGGGACTCCTTACGGGATAACTGTTTCAGCGGGTTAAAAGCCCTATAAAGGAATTATAAAATGCCACAACAATCCATAAATGCACTAGATAGAAGACGTTATTCCTCAGACAATGACTCGTTAGCAGGTGCCATAAGTTCTAGTAATGAGCAGACTATTCTAGTTTCCGACCTAATTTCAGAAGGCCCTATTCAAGGTCTTGTAGGGGGCGGAACAGGTATATTTATAAATAACGATGCTCTTCAATCTGCAGAGCAAACCTCTTTCGCAACTCAGGTGGGAGTCACCGCAACATTTGCTGCAAATAGTTCCACTGTAACGGTTAATACAGGAACTAGTACATTTACTGCGGCTGTAGGTAGTGAAGGAAAGAAATATCTTATGGTCTATGGAGTATATAGTACTTCTGTTACTATGTCTGATATTACGGCTCCTTCTGCAGGGTACACGTACACCGGTAACTACTTAACTGGCAGTGGCGAAGTGAGGAGAGTGGCTATAGGAGGCAGTGTTACTCTTACTAGAACTGCTGGCTCTGCTATGACAGCAGACTGGGCACACCCTGAAGTAAACCCAGGGGCTACCGTAATTACTAGCCCTATTACTGATAATGTATTCGCTAATCTTGCTCTAACTAAAAGCGGTAATGATCTACGCGGGGGGCTAAGTGAGGTTGACGTTGATGCCCAGACAGCAAAGTTTACTTGGGGGGCATCACTTGGTTGGAAGCTACTAATGTCTGATGCCGATAGAACTACTGGTGTGGTACAGACTTTAGAAGCAGGAGTATTCTTAGAAATTTCCGCCATTGATGGTAATACTATAACTTTAGCTAATAATGCAGGTATTACTGGAACTTTTAGATTCGGTATAACGAGAGCAATGTTAGAGAGTGATGCTACGGGGGCAGAGAAAGCAAAGATTGAAGAGAAGTATAAAAATTCTGGCTGGTCTTTTGCTAATGGTACTATCGACCAAAGCCCTCTCCCAACTATAGAGGGAGTAGGAACTACTTCTGTTGCTCTTACTGTTTCAGACGCTGCTTTAGAGAAGAATGCTGCTAGGACTATTACCGCATCTGGAGCGCAGGCTTCAGAGATAGACGAAGTAAAGTTTCTAATAAACTACCCCTCTGGAATCTATTTTGTTAGTAGTAGCAGTGGGAGAGAGTACCCAGCAGGTGTAGGTTATAAAATAGAGTTAAGCATTGATAACGGAGGAGGAGACCGCTATAAGGTTATAGAAAGCCCAAATGGTACTACTCTCGATGGTGTGCCTGTGTGGGTTCATAGTGGTAAGTATAAAAGCGGCGTTAGCTTTGAAATGAGAATAAACCTGGAACAGTACCAGCCTTTTAACGGGTTTAAGCTAAAAATAACACGGATGACTCAGCATGATCCTAATATAGGAAGAGCTATTAACCCATCGCTAACGGAAGCAAAACCTAGGTATCAAAGTGTGTATACTAGCTCTCTTTCTAGCGTAACTGGGATAATAAAAGAAAAGTTATCGCACCCTCATACAGCTCTAGCTAATATTAGTTTTAGCTCTAAATCTTTTACTAATATGCCTTCTCGTACTTATCTGTGCCAAGGCTTAAAAGTACGAGTTCCTAGTAATTATGTAACTAGAGAGCAAGGCGACGGGCTTAATGCTAAGTACACTAGAACTAGCCCTTCTGCTTTTGGTAATGTCCCTCAACTATGGAACGGCGACTTCTTAAAAGATAGTGAAGGGCACGAGATACTAGTATACACAGACAACCCTGCTTGGGTATTCTATGATATATTAATTAATAATAGATATGGGCTAGGAGACTTTCTGGAGGCAGAGGATCTAGACAAGTACGCTCTATATAGGATCGCTAAGTACTGCGACGAATTAGTTCCTGATGGTAAAGGCGCTAAAGAACCCCGCTTTCGTGCAAATGTGTACTTTACAAAAGCAACGGATGCGTACAAGGTGTTAAAAGACTTAGCAACAATATTTAGAGGTATACTATATTGGAGCGATGGTCAATTCACCCCTGTAATAGACGAAAAATTGCACCCTGTTTATACCTTTTCCAGAAGCAATGTGATTGATGGCAGCTTTAACTATGAGACCACGGGGAGCAAAACTCGTGTCAATCAAATGATTGTGGAGTGGACAAACCCAGAATCAGAGTATAAGCTAGAGCCTATTATTATTGAAGATAGAGAGAACCAAATAAGAACAGGTACTATAAAGAGTGAGAAAGCTGTAGCTTTTGGTTGCACGTCTGAGGGTCAGGCGATAAGATATGGAAGATGGAAGCTGTGGACAGCATTAAATCAAACTGAACTAGTAAGTTTTGCTACTTCTGCTAACGCTTCTTTTCTATCTCCCGGAGATGTTATAAATCTTCAGGATGAGGCTGAATTCAATATATCTTTCAGCGGTAGAGTTAATGGATGCACTGCTTCTGCTATTACTATTGACCGCGCTATTTCTTCTAACTTTACGTCCGGCTTTACTTATACCATTGCGGTAATACTACCTAAAAGAACTATACTTCTGAATCAGGATAGTGCAGTTATTGCTGAAGTTGGTGGAGGCAGCTCAACATACTCTAGGGGGGACACTATAACTCATGCCACTGTAGGGGGTGCTACTACTTTATTACTACATGCTACTAATGAAGATTTGACTCGTAGGCAGATTGAAAGCGCCGCAGACACTAGCGGGGATATGCTAAATCTACAATATATCAACGAAACAGTAATAGAAGAGCGAGTTCTAACAACAGGGGGCACTACCACTGTAGAGGACCGAGATACTATTCCTATAGCTTCCGCTTTCTCTGTACTACCGACAAACGGGGATATGTGGGCTATAAAACAAGTTAGTACAGCAGGTGAGACCACTCTAGCTTCGTATAAACCCTATAAAATACTTTCTATAGGTGAGAAAGAGCAGAACTTTGATATAGTCGCAGTAGAATATTCTGACTTAAAATTTGATTCTGTGGATAAGGAGTTTAGCCTTGCAGGAGCAGATCCATTATTCCCCCCAGAGAACACAGCAGAAGTTCCTCCCCCTAAAGGAATACGAATATTAGTAGAGCCTAACCCAGATCAAAAAGGGCAAGAAGTAATAATCGAATGGGATGCTCCAGATCCTGTAGGCTCTTCTGGAGTATCTACTACATATGAACACTTAGCAGAATATAAAATCTTTCATACGTTTGGCGATCAGATAAACGGAAGTGATCTTCGTAGCGGAGAGACTGTTCAAAGCTGGAGAAGCCATCTAAGATTCGATAATGTTACAAATGGAAGACACACAGTAGCTATACAGACGGTCAGCGGTAAAGGAAGAACCTCTAAAAAAGTTTCTGCAAGTATAGATATAGATGACGCGTTCGAAGGAGACTTCCCAAGATTAGGGGGTCTAATAAAGGGAGGCTTCTCTACTAGTGATGTGTCTGTTATAGGCTCAGGCTCTCAGAAAGGTTCAGTTAAGTTTGGAACTACTTCGTATGCTGCGGCTCCTTTCACTGATATAAACATAGCAAAGAGGAACACAACTTTAGACCCAAATAGTTATGGACTATCGTGTGTAGCTCTTGCACATGCTAATTGGCCTTATCAGGAGGGAGGAGTTGACTTAGGCTACTTAATGATGGATTTCAGTGCTCTTGATGCAGCTAGTGGGTCTGCTAATGCACTTAAGCTGATAGCCCGTAAGACAGATACTACTACTTATGGAAGAACCTTGTCATATTGGTATGATGGAACTAAATTTGTAGCAAATGCAAACAGTATTTGGGCAAGTCTAGGTACCTGTACAATGACAAAAGACTCTCGTAAGATTATAGGCTCTGGGTTTCTAAATCTGCCCTTAGGTACTGTAGTTACTATAGGTAGTACCTATGCAGCAAAAGTGGCTCTAATAGAGAGCAACACTGTAATGTATGTAGACTATCCTTGGCCTGCAGCAACTGCAACTAGTCTGGCTATAAGTAAGCAAGAACTAGAGATAGATTTTGAGGAAGACTTTATAATTACTCCTGTTAGCTACAACGCCTCAGGCACTGATGCTGCGGGCGCAAGTGGTAAATACGCACTTGGAGGGGTTAACAACACAATGTCCTTCCTGCAGATAACACCTGAATTAGATGGTATAGGTAAAAGTGCCTTAGTTACTTCTAGTTTACCTTTTCTGTCTTATAATGCAGCAGGAACTCAACTGACAAGTATACCTAATACAGGGATAGTTTTAACTGCAACTGGGTTAGGATTTACTAACCCAGAATTTATGTTCACAGGAACTGGGTTTTCTACCACTAATGGAAGTGTTGATGGTACTTTTATTGCTGGAACCAACGGGGTTAGGTCAAAGACAGTACATAATAACTCCAGTATAGCTTATAGTGCAACTCCCTTAGACTACACAGTAACTGTAAGAGAGGCTCTTGATCCTGATAATGCTGCTTCTACTAAGTCTTCTATTGTTTCTATAGGTAAACTAAAAGAAGGTTCACAAGGAAACTCATCAGCTTTAGTTTATTTGTATAAAATGGCTACTACTATACCGGCTAGTCCTTCAGTAGGCACTGCTTTTCCTGCAAATGTAACAGTATCTATGACTACAGGGCAAATTGTTGCAGCTTCTGGGTACACAATCAGTGCTACTAAGCAGATTTTCAACTCAGGCGCCGCCACTGGGTGGTTCACAGTACCTACAGACACTAGTTTAGCGGGAGGAGTAATATGGGCTTCCGCAGCCAGTGCTAATAGTACAGGTACTACGGATACTATACCACGATCAGAATGGGTAACCCCGGTACAGTTTACTGGAAATACTGGAACGGTGGGACTTACAGGCGGGGCAGTAAACTTAATATTTAAAAGAGCTGCCACTATTCCTGCCACTCCGTCAGCTTCCGCAGGCGTACCTACAGGTTGGTTTGACAGTCCCCCCGCAGGAACAGATCTTTTATGGGCTATACAAGGTACAAGAGCCGCCTTTGAGCCTGCAGGAACTCCCGCAAACTATGTGTGGACTACCGCATACCAAATAGAGGGAGCCGCACACGCCGAAGTATATATTTATAGAAAAAATAATGGCACGGGCAACTCTGGGGGTTCATACAACTTTACCAATAATCAACTTACAGTACCCACAGGGTGGTCTAAAAACCCCCCTACACTTTCAAGTGACGGAGATGAAATATATGTATCTGTCGGTTTAGCTTCTGGAGCTTCCACCGCAACAGCAGCGACTGTTACCTATGGAACTTCAGCTATTTTTGCGAAAAGACTTGATGGTTCTGCAGTAAACATAGTATTTAAAAGAGCTACCTCTGCCTCTACACCTAGCCCTTCCGCAGGCGTACCTACAGGTGAGGGATGGTCTGATAGCCCTCCAGCGGGCACAGATCTTTTGTGGGCTTCAAACGGTACAAGAACAGCAGGGACTGTAAACTATGTGTGGACTACCCCCTTCCAGATAGAAGGCGCCGCGCATGCTGAGGTATACATTTATAAAAAGCAAGCTAATGCAGGCGGCAATGTTACAGGAGGCTCGTACAACTTTACAAATAACACACTTACTGTGCCTTCAGGCTGGTCAAAGAACCCTCCAGCATTATCAGCAAACGGAGACAAAGTGTATGTACTTGTCGGTTTAGCTTCTGGAGCGTCTACAGCAACGGCTGTAACTCCTACTTGGAGCAACCCTCCGGTAGTTTATGCAGAAAAAACAGACGGAGCGAGAGGAATAAGTGCGGGCGTAGCAGAGCTTTATCAATTATCTAACACATTCTTAAATAGTGCAGCAGTACCTCCAACAGCTAATCCAGGTAATGTACTTACTTATAGGTTTAGTGACGGGGCAATAACATCAGGCGTTATAGCCAATGGATGGTACCAAGCGACTGGGGCTTCTAGTACAACAACTCCAGTAGCAAACAATAGGTACTTATGGAAAATAACTGCTCCAGTATTAGCAGCAGCAGATACAGATACTATTGCTCTTAGTGATTGGTCTAGTGCTATCCTTGCAGCTCAGTATGGGGCTCAAGGCCCGGATGGGGTGGCAGCTAGAAACACGCTTATAGCAACTTTGTACTATCATACTGAAGTTCTTGCTACCTCCAGTGCTCCTACTGCTCCTACTAGGGGCAACTCTACTAGTACGTTTACATTTAGCACTGCTAGTCTCTATAACCCAGGGAATGGGGTTGGAAGTGCGGGCCAGAACTGGCAATTATATGCACCAACTTTTAAAGCAGTAAATGCGTCTGGAGCTAAGTTAAAGTGGTACGCAGTACAAATGACAGCTATAGCAGATGCTCCAGGTGGGGATACTGCAACTTTGAGTGCCGCTACTAGTAATATAACATTTACGGCTGTAACCTCAATAATGACTTTTGATGGTATAGTTGCATTTACAGACCTATCAAATAGTAATCCTGCCTCAACGATAATTAACGGAGATAATATTACTACAGGAATAATTAAAGGTCCGAACTTTACTAGTGGTGGGGGAGGTTTGCAGATTAATTTAAATTCTCCTCAAGCAACTACAGATAAGATAATACATGCTAAAAGTTCGAGCAACTTGGATACTTTTTATGTGGATGCAGCTGGAAATGCTTTCTTTAAAGGCACACTTAATGGTGCAAACATTGAAGGCGCTAATAGTATAACTGGCAATAATAATAGATTAACCATAGGAACAGACTCGAAGATAGTTATTGATGGGGGGCTACAAATAATAGAAGTAAAAGATACCAATAATCAAACTAGAGTTAAGATCGGTAAGTTATCCTAGTACCACCGCAAAAATAAAACTTGACTAAGTATGTCCTTTGGGATATAATTTCACAATGGAGAAAAAGACATGAGTGCAGGAACGTATAACTTAGTAATTGATCAAGGCTCCGACTTTGCTATTGATCTGACAATTACTGAGCAATCAACGGCTAAAAACCTTACTGGATATTCTGGTAGGGCACAGATACGCTCAACACATACCTCTTCAACAGTAGCCGCTTCGTTCGTTTGCACGGTAGTAGGTCTTCCCACTGCTGGAATTATGAAACTGAGTATATCAGCGGCTACTACCACTGCTATGACTGCTGGAGCCTATGTCTATGACCTTGAAATCTTTACAGGGAGTGACGTAGTAGTCAAGAGACTAATTGAGGGAACTGTTACCATAAATCCAGAGGTAACCAGATAGTGAGTGCTGCATCCGTAAATGTAGCTGTCACGGAAGCAATAACAAAGGTAGCAGTATCTAGTTCAACTGGTATTTCTGTATCTATGGGTGAGCAGTTTACCAATGTACATGTAAATAATTTTGCTATTCCTGTAGCTCAGGCTGCAGATGCGATAGCCTTCACCCCCTACGGAAGCATTACTGCAACCAATATTGGGGATGCTCTTCAGCAATTAGCAGATCAAAATTTTAGGTCTCCAAGTGCCCCAACAGGCTCCAACGTCGGGGAGGGAGATATCTGGTACGACACAGATGATGATGAATTAAAAGTATATCGCGAAACTAGTACGGGTGTATTCCAGTGGGTTCCTATAATAGTAGGATCAGCTGGTAGTGACTCAGATACACTAGACGCAGGAGCCTTTTGAGGCTTACCCGGAGTTATAAATGGCACAAACACTTAGAATAAAACGCAGTACTACTGCTGCTGCACCGGGAGGTAATCTTGACGTAGGTGAATTAGCGTATTCGTCGAATTCGGATAAACTTTTTATAGGTAATCCAGATGGTACAGGTAACGTAGTAATTGGTGGTGAATTATACATCAATATGCTTGATCAGACAGCAGGGACATTAACCGCTAGCAGTGCGATATTAGTAGATAGTAATAGCAAAATAAGTGAGTTAAAAACAGCGAATATTACTATAGCCGGTAATAGCATAACTTCTGCGGCAGGAGATATTGATCTTGTTGCAGCAGGTAACTTAGATATTGATGCGGGTACTATTGATTTAGACACCCAACCAACTGAATTTAAGATTAAGGACAACGAAGCAAATGCAGTTGTCTTTAAGGAAGGAAGTAATAAGTACCTTAGTCTTGTAAGTACAAATTCGGGTGAAAAGGTTGTTCTAGATCAAGCTGTTACTTTCGGACTAAACGGTACTGACGGCTTTACTTTTCCTACAGTAGATGGTACGAATCATCAGGCATTATTAACTAATGGTAGCGATGTTGTAACATGGAGAACAATATCTACAACGGCTAATATTACGGGTGATACTGGTACTACATCTGTTTCCGGAGCTGGCCATGACTTTGCCTTTGTCGGTACAGATGCAATAGATACGGTAGCTACTAGTAATACGCTTACTATCAGTATTAAAACTGCTTCCGCGACTCAAAAAGGTATTGTTGCCTTTCCTTCTGCAGACTTTACAATATCGGCAGGTGATGTTACTATTAAAGATGCTACTACTACTCATAAAGGTGTGGCTTCTTTTGACTCTACAGATTTCACTGTAACTAGTGGTGCTGTTGCTGTAAATGCTACTACTATAGGTAGTACTGCTGTTAACCCCGGTACA
>Ga0308011_10000532_pt1 | contig 20242 bp, 17 predicted proteins | sample Neamet177_FD_203144 | JGI IMG/M metagenome (GOLD analysis project Ga0308011, IMG submission 203144) | Marine microbial communities from water near the shore, Antarctic Ocean - #177 | ecosystem: Environmental > Aquatic > Marine > Unclassified | place: Southern Ocean | collected 2014-07-25 | reverse complement strand
AGGTTCGAAATTAGTTGGAGCAGAAAGAGTAGAATTGTATACTGAACCTTATGCTGATTTATATCCGGTAAATATTAAGGCGGCCATAAAGCCTTTTGCTAGCGCAGGAATTTTTGCAGAGCAATTAGGTTTAGGCTTAAACGCTGGTCATGATTTAAGTCTAGATAATTTAAAATTTTTCGCTGAGAATGTTCCAGCCTTAATGGAGGTCTCTATAGGTCATGCATTGATTTCTGACGCCCTCTATTACGGTTTAGAAAACACAGTACAAATGTATTTAGCTCGATTAAATGGTTGATATACTTCATTCAAAAATCATAGGCACGGGTAAGCCCTTAGTTATATTACATGGTTTATTTGGAATGCTCGATAACTGGCAAGGCCTCGCAAAAGAATTCGGACAGTTTTTTGAGACCCATATTGTAGATCAACGAAATCATGGAAAGTCTTTTCATGCAGATGTACATAATTACGAACTTATGTGTGCTGACCTCTTGGAATATTTAGATGCTAATCATTTAGATAAGATTTTATTGTTAGGTCATTCTATGGGAGGGAAAACATCCATGCTTTTTGCTACTTTGTATCCAGAGCGAGTAGAAAAATTAGTAGTTGTAGATATAGCTCCAAAATATTATGCGCCTCATCATCAAGAAATCCTTGCGGGTTTATTGGCAGTAGACGAAGCAAGTGTTAAATCAAGGAAAGAAGCTGAGGCCATTTTGTCGCAGCATTTTGCTCAAGTAGGAATTAGACAATTCCTACTTAAAAACCTGTATTGGAAAACTAAAAATGATCTCTGTTTTAGGTTTAATTTAAAAGCTCTTGCTAATGAGATTCATCACGTAGGTGATGCTTTAATTGCAGATTCAGTATTTCATGAACCTACTCTATTTGTAGATGGTCAAAACTCCAATTATATTGAGCCAGAAGATCATGAGCTAATTGAAACTCATTTCCCAGATGTTCAAATAGTTGAAGTTCCTAATGCTGGCCACTGGGTACATGCAGAAAATCCAAACTATTTCTTTGAAGTCGTAAGTAGGTTTTTAATCTACTAAAACAAATTGTTGCGCTTAACCGAGACTTTTCTATATTTATTGCAAAAAAAAATACCATGGATAAATCAGTTCTTTTCACCAACGATGCTTCTGTATTGGGGATATTAGTAATTATTTTGGCTTTTATTTTTTATACTTCTTCTTCGAATCATCCTGTTTGGAAGAAGTTTTACACTTATATACCTGCCTTATTGCTGTGTTATTTCTTACCCTCCATACTCAATTCAATGGGCGTAATCTCAGGAGAGGAGTCAGGCTTGTATTTCATGGCTTCAAGGTATTTATTGCCCGCATCTTTGGTTTTACTTACCCTCAGTATAGATCTTAAAGGGATTGTAAACTTGGGACCAAAAGCAATCATCATGTTTTTGGCAGGAACATTCGGTATTGTAATTGGTGGCCCTTTAACCATACTGCTATTGTCGGCTATTTCCCCAGATTTAGTTGGTGGAGTGGGGCCCGATGCTGTTTGGAGAGGTCTTGCGACAATTGCAGGATCTTGGATTGGTGGTGGTGCTAATCAAACTGCTATGAAAGAAATGTTTGGTAGTAGTGATAAGCTTTTTAGTGCAATGATTACAGTTGATGTAATTGTTGCTAATATATGGATGGCCTTTTTGTTATATGGTGCAGGCATCTCCGAAAAAGTTGACAAATGGTTTAAAGCTGATTCAAGTTCTATAGAAAATTTAAAAAACAATTTAGCAGCTTACCAATCTAAAGTTACACGTGTTCCTAGTTTAACAGATCTAATGGTTATTATAGCAATTGGATTAGGTTTTACAGGTCTTGCGCATATGGGTGCAGATGTTATTGCTCCATGGGTAGCAGAAAATGCTCCACATTTGGCAAAGTTTAGTCTAACCTCTAAGTTTTTTTGGTTAATTGTTATTGCTACTACTGGTGGCCTATTCCTTTCATTTACCAAGCTTAAGTCTTTCGAAGGTGCTGGTGCATCAAAAGTAGGTTCTGTCTTCCTGTATATTCTGGTAGCTACTATAGGTATGAAAATGGACGCTCTTTCAATATTTGAGAATCCAGGTTTGTTTTTAATAGGTATTGTATGGATGATGATACACATCACCGTTTTACTCGTAGTAGGGAAATTGATTAAAGCGCCTTTCTTTTTTGTTGCTGTAGGTTCTCAGGCAAATGTTGGTGGCGCTGCTTCTGCGCCTATTGTAGCTTCTGCTTTTCATCCGGCCCTTGCTCCGGTTGGAGTCTTATTAGCCGTTCTAGGTTATGCATTAGGAACGTATGCAGCATGGTTCTGTGCTGTGCTTATGCAAACTGCCGCTGGCGGATTATAATTTTATGAATTCACAGATTTCCTGGTCTTGCAGTACACTTACCCTGGCACAGTGCGATGGGTAAGTAATGGTGTATTCTGTTTGGATGTTAAATGATGCTTTTGTATTAAAAAGGCTCACACACTCTAAGTTACCACTCGCAGAAAATCGACTTATTTTATAGGTATTTTCTAGTGGTTCTTTTATGAACTCAAACCAAGAGCCTGCACCTTCGCCAGCCAACCATTTTGCAGATTTAGTTAGGTTATTGGGCAGGCAGGGAACTGTTTGGGTTTTGCTCGAGCTCTTCATTATAATAGTGTTTTACAATTGGATTAAAAGTTGCCATTAAATTCCACATCGGTGTAGGGGTTAGGGTAGCTGGAAATCGAAGTGCTAATTTGTTAAGTACCTTTGGGTTTCCTTTTAATAAAGCATCACATACAAACCGTGAGCAATTTGTTCCCGTAGAAACAAATGGTCCGTAAGGAATCCAATCTTCTTCTTGAAGTCTAGTTATATAGGCTTCTATTTTTGCTACATCAATTCTCATTAAAGAGGCGTGTATAGCTCCTGTGCCATGTGTAGATTGGTTCTTTTGTAAATCGTTTAATATACTCGTAAGGTTTGTTAGTACACCATTTCCGAAGACCGCTTTAGTTTTAATTTCAAGGTCAAAATCTGTAGCTACGCTACGAACTCTTCCATGTCCAAGTGGACTATGATAGCGCCCAAAATCGAAATAGTTACAAATTTTAGTATCATCGTTTATAAGTACTATTGCCGCATGACCTACTTTATAATACCCGTTTTTGTTGAACCCCAAAAAACGCATTGGTCCATCGTACCAAGAATCTGCTTGCTTGCATTTTGTTTCTGGCCAAGCCAAAGCTATTGCGTATCCGCTGTGCATACTTTTTGTTTTAGTAAAACATCATCATCAATTAACACTTCTTTGGTAGTATTTAGTTGCCTATATATAAATGCATCTGAATTTATGCGTGGTCAAATATAAGATTCTTTTGGACTTTTTTTTAGGTATTTATTTATCCAAAAATCTAAAATATTTGTGATCAATTCTATCTTTATAAGTCTGTAAATCTCAGTTTTAATCTTTGTTTAGCCTGCATTTTGATGGTTTATTATTTTATGATGTCTATTGATTCATCTTAATAGATTTGTTTTTCTCTTTTTAGTTAGCCACTAATTAGTGGCTTTCAGGATAACTCACCTTTACTTAATGGCATCTAGGTATGTAAATACACGCTTGTCACCATTAGTTGTACTGTACTTATGTTTGTGTAGATGAAAAAAAGAGCCGCTGTAGGCGGCTCTTTAAAGTAAATTTTAAACTGTAAAATACTAATACCCAATTTTGGTTCGTACTTTCTTTAAAACTATCTGAGCTATGCTTCTAGCTTTTAGTGCTCCTTTTTGAAGTTCATCCTCTATTAGATTTTTATTCTCCATAAGCTCGTTAAACTTTTTTCTTTCTGCAGCGTATTTGGTAATTATTAGCTCGTATAATGCTTGTTTCGCATGTCCGTAACCATAATTCCCTCCCTTATAATTGGCTTTCATAATAGCAATGTCTTCTGGGGATGCTAAAAGTTTGTAAATGGAAAATACATTACAAGTCTCTGTATCCTTAGGATCCTCCATGGCGGTAGAGTCAGTATCAATCCCCATAATGGTCTTGCGAAGTTTTTTATCTGGCAAGAATATATTGATGAAGTTATTGTACGATTTACTCATCTTTTGGCCATCTGTACCCGGAATAATCATAACCCTTTCATCAACCGTAGCTTTAGGTTCAATCAATGTTTCGCCGTAAGTATGGTTAAAAGTACCCGCCATATCTCGAGCCATCTCTATATGTTGAATTTGATCTTTTCCTACTGGAACAATTTCGGCATCGTATAAAAGAATGTCAGCAGCCATAAGCACTGGATAAGTAAATAATCCTCCATTTACATTATGCAGCTTACTCGCTTTGTCTTTAAAGGAGTGAGCATTCGCTAACATAGGGTAAGGCGTAAGGCAATTTAAATACCACATCAACTCACATACTTCTGGGATGTCTGATTGTCGATAGAAAATATTATTATCTGTATTAAATCCAAAAGCCAGCCATGCAGCAGCTGTAGCAAAGGTGTTTTCTTTTAATAATGCAGCGTCTCTAATAGTCGTAAGAGAATGCATATCTGCAATAAAAAATAAAGATTCATTTTTTGGATCTTTAGAAAGTTCTATTGCTGGGATTATTGCCCCTAATAGATTTCCTAAATGTGGAATTCCACTACTTTGTATACCTGTTAATATTCTTGCCATGGTTTTGTCTTCTAGTCTGAATTGGTAAAAATAGCAAAGCCATTGTTATTTTCTAATTCCTATTCGTTAAAAGTTTATATTTTTGCACAGTGAAAATAATATTCTACACTTTACATTTTATTTGGCGTCTCTGGTTCGCCTTCTTGGGCTTTTTTGGTTTGGTGATTTTCTTCCCATTATTATGGGTTTTATTGCTGAACAAAAAATGGTATCCTGCGTTCCATTCTGTCTGTAGAAAGTGGTCTACGTTTCTGCTTTTCTTTAGTGGATTTTATGTAGAGGTGGAGTTTGAGGAAGAATTAGATTCTTCAAAACCATATCTTATTTGTCCGAACCATGTATCGTATTTAGATATACCAGTTATTTTTTCGATTATACCCACGGTGTTTGTTTTTGTAGGTAAAAAATCGCTTTCTAAATTACCTATTTTTGGTTGGGTTTATAAAAAAACCATGATTTTGGTAGATCGTGCTAGTAAGAGAAGTTCCTATCAAGCTTATAAACATGCATCAGAAAGAATTTCTCAGGGAGTAGGGATAACTATTTTCCCAGAAGGTGGTATTCCAGAGCATGATGTGAAGTTGCAACGGTTTAAAAACGGTGCTTTTAGAATGGCGATAGAGCAAAATGTAGACTTAGTCCCTGTAACTTTTATAGATAATAAAAGATGTATGCCTAGTGATCGATTACAAGGAAAGCCCGGTAAATTAAAAGTGTTTGTACATAAGCCTATTAAGGCTGGAACTTATACCACAGAAACTATTCATGAGTTTAAGGATTTTGTTTTCAAAACCATAAACGATAAATTGACTTATTATGAAAGTAGACGATAAATTAGTAGAGCGATTAGCTCACCTTTCTAGATTAGAATTTGAGGCTGAAGCAAAGATTAAGATGAAGTCGGATTTTGAGAAAATATTAGACTTTGTTGAAAAACTTGATAAAGTAGACACTTCTGGTGTAGCTCCTTTGGTCTACATGAGTGCAGAAACCAATGTACTTAGAGTAGATGCAGTAAAAGGTGAAGTGAGCCAGGAAGAAGCTCTAAAAAATGCTGGAGGAAAAGACACCGATTATATCCGAGTACCTAAAGTGATTAAAAAGTAAAACCTACTATTGTTTTTATTTTGCCCTTTTGTTATCGAAAAATGTTTGCATTAATTCTGCACACTCTTCAGCGAGTAAATTCGATTGAACAATTGTTTTGGGGTGGAAAAGAGAAATACCTAATTTGCTTACGCCTCTTTTAGTGTCTTTTGCGCCATACACTACTTTCTTTATTTGAGTCCAATAAGATGCTCCAGAGCACATAACACATGGTTCAATGGTAACATAAAGAGCGCATTCTTTCAAATACTTCCCTCCTAAATGTTCTGCAGCAGAAGTAAATGCCTGCATCTCGGCATGAGCTGTAACATCGTTAAGTTGTTCTGTAAGGTTGTGTGCTCTAGCAATAATTTGCCCATCGCTAACAATTACAGCACCAATTGGAATTTCATCTAAGTCAAAGGCCTTCCTTGCTTCCTTGAGTGCTTCACGCATATAGTATTCGTCTGGTCTGTCTAGGATCATTTTTGTCGTTTGTGGTAAATCTACTTATACAATATGGTTAATTTGTTTTTATGCGCCCTTTATTGTGCTCTAATTTAATGTTGTTCTCAAAACGGTGCTGCTATAAATTCTTTCTTATTTAATTTCAATTAGTTACTTGATTTTTAAAAGTTTAGTACTTTGATTTTTATAAGGCTAACTCCAATTGTATTGTTATCTTTGCAAAAATTTTGAATATGTCCAAAGGTAATTTCAGATCCGAAAAACGCGTAGGTAAGATAAAGGCTTACAAAGCAGATGAGCGTCAAAAAACGGAAGAACGAAAAAAGCGTCATCTCGATCCAGAGAAGCGTAGTGAAGACCGTAAGAGAGCAGCTGAAAATAAAAAAGGCTATTCTACTTATGTAAAAAAACGTACGAATACTACTTTTAGTAAAGCTAAAGAAGATAGTATTCCAGACGATAAAATGCGGATTAATAAATTCTTAGCTACCGGAGGGACTTGTTCTCGTAGAGAAGCAGAGAAGTTTGTTACAGCTGGTGCTGTTACCATTAACGGTAAAGTAGTTACCGACTTAAGCTATAAAGTTTCCCCATCTGACTTGGTTAAGTTTAATGGCGAAACAATTCGCGGTGAAAAGAAAAAATACATTCTTTTAAACAAGCCTAAAGATTTTATCACGACTACTTCAGACGATAGAGATCGTAAGACGGTAATGCAGTTGGTAGAAAATGCTTGTACTGAAAGAATTTACCCAGTAGGGAGATTAGATAGAAATACTACTGGTTTACTATTGTTTACGAACGATGGAGAGTTGGCAAAGAAATTAGTACATCCTAAACACGGTGTTCGTAAAATTTACCACGTATCTCTAGATAAGAAATTAGCAAAGCACCATTTAAATGCCATTGCTAACGGTATTACTTTAGACGATGGTCCTGCTCCGGTAGATAGTATTTCCTTTATTGAAGGAGAGCCTCACACACAAATAGGTATCGAGTTACATATTGGACGAAACCGAATCGTAAGAAGAATTTTCGAAAGTTTTGGTTACGAAATACTTACCCTCGATAGAGTTGTTTTTGGTAACCTTACCAAGAAAGATGTAAAAAGAGGTTCGTGGAAAAATCTAGACAAAAAAGAGCTAGACCTTCTACGAATGTTGTAAAATATAATTTTAGTACTTTCAACGTTTCATATAAACGTTGAAAGTGCTTTTTTTAAACAGTTACCTAATATCCTGTTGTTTTCTGCGTTTGTTTATTGAAATTTTTAGAATTTGAAACAAAACAAAACAAATAAAACCTTACTACTGCTTTCTGCGCTAGTAATAGGAATCGCAACTTTGTGGTTTACCAATGGTTTGGTAAAAGACATTAAAAGTGAGGAACGTACCAAAGTAAAAATTTGGGCAAAGGCTACCGAACAAACTACACATATAGATAACCTAGACGAAGATATTAGCTTTGTATTTGAGGTTATTAATCACAACAACACCATTCCTGTAATCCTTACAGACGACCTTGGTAAGATTCTTTATCACAAAAACTTTCCTTCTAAAAAAGTAGAAAAAGAAGGTTACTTAAATCGACAACTACTCCTTATGAAGGCCAGTAGCGAGCCTATAGTTTTTGAATATGCCGATGGTAAAGAAAATAGAATCTATTATAAAGACTCTATTATCCTGACTAGATTAAAATACTTCCCTTATGTAATTTTGCTTGTGGTAGCCTTGTTTATTTTAATTGGCTATTTAGCATTTAGTGCATCCAGAAAGGCTGAACAAAATAAAGTATGGGCTGGTATGGCAAGAGAAACGGCACATCAGATAGGTACACCTTTATCTTCGCTTATGGGTTGGGTAGCCTTATTGCAAGAAAAACCAGGGGTAGATGATATTGCACTGGAAATGAACAAAGATATTTTGCGCCTGCAAACTATTGCCGAACGATTTTCTAAAATTGGTTCCCAGCCCGAATTGTCTAATGTAAATATTAGTAAGGTTCTGGAGCGCTCTTTTAACTATATGAAAGATCGTTCTTCAGCAAAAGTCAATTATAATTTCGATGTGAATTCTGCTTTTTTTGCAAATATAAATCCACAACTTTTTGCTTGGGTAATAGAAAACATCCTTCGTAATGCTATAGATGCTGTACAGCAAAAAGGGAGCATTAGATTGAGTATAAAAGAAGAAAATAAAAAGATTTTTGTAGATATTACAGACAGTGGTAAGGGGATTAAGCCAAGCCAACTAAAGACTGTTTTTGAACCTGGTTTTACCACCAAAAAAAGAGGTTGGGGCTTAGGGCTTTCTCTAGTAAAACGTATTGTAGAAGATTATCATAAAGGCCAAGTTTTTGTGCTGTCCTCCGAATTAAATAAAGGGACAACCTTTAGAATTATCCTAAATAAAGCTTAATGGCAGGGATTTATATACACATCCCATTTTGTAAACAAGCCTGCAATTATTGTGATTTTCATTTTTCTACTTCTTTAAAAATGAAATCATCTTTTGTCGCTGCTTTACTAATGGAGATAGAATTGAGGAAGTCGGTTTTTGAAAACCAAAGTATAGAAAGTATCTATCTCGGTGGGGGTACACCATCGCTTTTAAATGCTAGCGAGCTTACACTCATATTTGAGAAATTAGCTTCCAGCTTTTCTATAAGTCCAGATGCAGAAATTACACTTGAAGCGAATCCAGATGATTTGACTTTTGAGAAAATCCAAGAGCTTAAAACCACACCAGTTAATAGATTGAGTATCGGGATACAGTCTTTTCGCGATGCGGATTTAAAATTTATGAATCGTGCCCATACTAGTTCAGAAGCATTAAGCTCTATTAATATGTGTAAGGAAGCTGGTTTTACTAACCTAACCATCGATTTAATTTATGGTACGCCTGGAATGGATGAGAATGCGTGGCTAGAGAACCTGCAAATAGCATTCAAATTAAATATCCCACATATATCGTCTTATGCTTTAACAGTTGAAGAGAAAACAGCTTTACATTATCAAATACTTGCTAATAAAACACCTGAGTTAGATGAGCAACAGAGTGCTTTGCAGTTCGAGATTCTAATGGCTGAGATGAAAAATAATGGGTATGAACAATATGAGATTTCTAACTTTTGTAAGCCGAATTCATATAGTAGACACAATAGTTCGTATTGGAAAAAAGATAATTATTTGGGCTTAGGTCCTTCGGCACATTCTTTTTTAGGTGATAAGCGCTTGTGGAATGTGTCTAATAACGGCAAGTATATTAAATCTTTAGAAAAGGGTATACTTCCTTTGCAAGAGGAGTGTTTAACTGTGCGAGATCGTTATAATGAGTATGTAATGACTTCCTTACGTACCAAATGGGGCTGCAGTTTACAAGTAATAGAAACTGATTTTTCCTTAGAATTTGCCAATTATTTTAAAGAAGAAATAAAGAGCTATGTTGTGCAAGGCTATGTAAACTTAGAAATGGAGGTTTATTATTTAACCGAGTCGGGTAAATTGCTTGCCGATAGAATTGCATCAGATTTGTTTAAGGTATAATTTAGCAACATGAATAAATATTTTTTCTATTTAATCACTTTTTGTGTTTTTTTGAATTCTTGTTCCACAGATTTTAAAGAGCACCAGCTTCCTATAAAAACGTATTCTATTTACTGTGATTCGATTGAATTTAATTCTATTCACCAAGATTTTAAGTCTAACCGATATATCAAGGCTCGCTTAAGTTCTGGGGAGGTTAAAACAGAGGTTAAACTTCGTATGCGTGGAGATTCCTCTCGCGAATATCCAAAAAAGTCATTAAAAGTAAAGACGTTAAAAAAGGATCTTGTTCACGGTAAAAATATTTTTAATTTTAATGCAGAGTACAAAGACCAAAGCTTTAGTCATTCTTATATTTCTTCATTAATTTTTAAAGAATTAGACTATCCGTGCTTCTCTAGTAGTATGGCTCGTTTGTATATAAATGATGCTTTTCATGGATTGTTTTTGGAAATCGAAAATATGGATTCCAATTTCTTAGTTAAAAACAATCTTAATCCTAAGGGAGATTTATACAAAGCAACCAAAGATGGTGCTTGTTTGTATTCTCAATTGGAGTTAGATGAGAAGTGGGAGAAAAAGTCGAATAAGAAAAAAACATGGGCGCCTTTAAGAAAATTGATATACGATCTTACACTTCTTAATCAGTCGGATTTCGAGTCCTATATAAAGGAGAATTTCGATTATTCTAAACTCATCGATTATCTAGCCATAAATAATTTTATTGCCAATGGAAGTACCAATTACCATAACTACTATCTGTATAAGGATGTTCAAAATAATGGGAAATGGATGTTTATTCCATGGGATTTAGATAAATCACTTTCGTATTATAATTGGAAGCCTTTTGCCTATCATTCTACATCGAGCGATTGGGAAAACGACAACCCTATAATTGAACGTTGCTATTTAAGTGAGACTATACGCAGAGACGTACAGCTGAGGTTAGAAAGCTTTGAATCCATTTTAGGGCCTTCCTTTTACGAGCCTATTTTTGCTTCAATAGAGAAGGATTTACAAAGTATTGTTTTAGCGGATTCTGGCGATAAAGTGTCTAACGTTGATCAGTGGAACAAAGCGATTCATATTGAGCGTAAGTTCTTGAAAAATAGAGCTTCACAAGCACTCGAAAAAATGCAAGAATTCCCTTTGTCTTTTGAGGTTCATAAAACCGCGAGACTTTTGTCCAGCCCTTTTTACTTAAGTTGGGATAAAGCATCCGATAGTACAACCGTATCTTATGAGGTTTATGTTTCGAAAGATTTCTTATACCAAGACTCCTTAACTACCCGTATTTATAAAACAGATAATTCTCAACTAAAATTTGAAGAAGACTTAGCCTTAGGTAAGTATTTCTGGAAAGTAGTAGCGGTGAAGAACAAATTAAAAGTGGCTGGGTTTAATTCCAAAAATAGTTTTGAATTAAGAAAAGGAACCCTATTACCGTCTCACCTAAGCGAAAATTACAACTTAACAGAAAAAGACTCACCATACCTAATAAGTGATTCTTTAAGCATCGGAAAAAATGCTGTTTTATCAGCAGAAGAAGGAGTCGTTTTACTCGTAAATACGAATGCTGAATTGAAAGTTTTTGGTGGCTTAAACTTTACTGGATCCATTTTAAATAAAATTCAAATTCATCCAAGTATACCCAATAGCTATTTCAACTCCATCTATTTTTATTCTACTTCCTTTCCTAATGTTTTAGACCATGTAACTATTTACGATGGATTGATAAATAGCAAGTACAGTAAGTACTCACTAAGCAACGTATCTATTGCTATAAAAAATAGACCAATGCAATTTGGAACTAAAAGACCTTCTATTATTTGGGCATGGCATGGGCATATTTCTATAGACAGTTTGAGCTTGTATGGAAATGGATTTGGTGAAGGAATTAATGTGAATTTTGCTGAAGTAAAAGTGTCAAATAGCCGTTTTTACAATACACCTGATGCCATCGAGTTTATTAATGTTCATGATGGAGAAATATCGAATAATTTCGTTTATAATTCTCCAGACGATGCCATAGATTTAAATGCTTGTACCGATGTGTTAATACACAATAATACCCTAGTAAATTGTGCTGATAAAGGGGTGTCAATAGGAGCGGAGCAGTATGGGAAATCATCAAACATTACCTTATCCAATAATTATATACTCGGCAATAAAATTGGTTTGTCTGTAAAAGATAGCGCCGATGTGTACAGTCATAATAATACATTTACCTATAATTCTATAGCCATAGAAGCCTATAAGAAAAACGAAAAATACAATTTGGGTGGGTCAGTTATTTCAAGGGATGATTTCTTTTATGAAAACCTAACATTTGAAAAAATTGATACTCTTTCTTCTTCTGCTTATTCTAACTTGAGCAGTACATGTAATGTGTTTATGTTAGATGATGCTTATAGAATCCCTCAAGAATTATATTACGATGTAGTTGATGGGACTATTGTATTAATGAATAATTCTCTATTAGAAATGAGTTTATATGGCACTAAACTTATTGTTGATGATATGTATGAAATCTCCTTAAATGGACTTTCTCCTATTCCCGAAAATGCAAATGTGTATATTTATAAAAAGAAACCAAAACAACGAAAATTTATTAATTACCTTGTAGATAAGCACAATCAAGTTAACGAAAATTCTAAATTATCTTTACAGATAAACGATCGTCTCTTTACGCTAAAACATATTGCTAAATGAAAAAGTACTCGCTATTCTTTGTTGTATTGTTTCTCATTTCTTGTAATTCCTTTAACCGTATTGATTCTGTTTTTGTTTCTGACTCTACAGCTGAATTAGCCATTACAAATAATAAAATAGATTCTTTCCTGGAGATAAATATTAGAGCCGATCAAGATTCCATTTACAGGTTGTTATCTATTGTCCCAGAAGCCGATAAAACTACTTTTGAGTTTTTTATGAAACGAAATAGTCATTTCTACGTGTTTCAAAATTCAGAAATCATTTATCAGAATATAGGTATTCAATTTTACCCCTTCATTCAAACTCCAAGTGATGCTCATGTGTTTTATCCAGATAAAAACAAAACCCTTTATCAACTTAAACTTTCTTCTACCGACACTATAAAAGTACTTTTTAAGCAAGCTGTAAAATACGAATTGAGTGCTGTTTTTGACCTAGCTGATTTACAGTCTTTACTTGTTACCCCAAAAGACTATTCTCTGCCCAAATTAGAGTTTTCTACCCCAGCAGGGTTAAGCGACACTTCTTATTCCAATGTTCATCTGCTAAAAAAGGATTCAATCTTTGTTAGTGCTCAGATGAAAATCCGAGGCTCAAGTTCCAAATCATTTCCTAAGAAACAATTTAGTATAAAGAGTAGAGATTCTGTAACTGTTAATTCTATCGCTCTTAAAAAAGCGGTTTTGTATGCACCGTATATAGATAGGTCGTTAATTAGAAATAAGTTGGCGTACGATTTATTTGCATCAATGTCTGGCCATTCAATTAATTCGTTTTTCACTCATGCTGTTATCAATGGCAGTTACGAGGGTATTTACTTACTATTGAATCATCCGAAAACACAATTTAAGGACAATGTTAATTATGCGAATTCAAATTCCTTTCTCGTTCAAATAGACCGTTGTCCATGTCCGATTATTCACAATTCTAAAATTGATGGATTTATAAATCCAGCTTATATTTTTGAGCTTCCATCTAAGCCTTCGCTTATTCAGAAAACGGCAATAGATAGTCAGTTAAGTCAATTTGAACATGCACTTTACACGAATGATTTATCTGATATAGACTTAAAAAGCTTTATTGATTTAATTATTCTAAATGAGTTGAGTAAAAATATTGATGCGTATAGATTGAGTACATATTTAGCTTTTGATGGTTCTAAAATGAGTATTCCTACAGTTTGGGATTTCAATATTGCATGGGGATTGGCTAAACATGCTCAGGGTTTTGAGACCTCTGGATTTGTAATTAATGGAGATAATAAAACCTACGCTCCCTTTTGGTGGCAATCTCTTTGGTCGAATCCTGAATTCCAGATTCAATTAAAAGCAGCTTATGCTGTTTATAGGGAGACACTTTTGAGTAATGAAAATTTGACTAATTATATAGAAAGTTTAGAAACTGACTTAGCACTAGACAAGGACCTTAATTTTGAAAAATGGCCTTTATTTGGCAAGAATGTTTGGCCCAATAAATACAAATCAGACTCTTATCCAGAGGAGATTGATAGGCTTAAAGAATGGGTTTTATTACGCGTTGACTGGTTAGACAGTCAATGGTTGGATTAAAAAATTAACAGGCCACCAATAAATATAATTGCTCCAATTATCATTAACAATAATGTGTAGGGTAGAATTTCTTTAGCTTTTAGCCCTGTGATACCTAGTAGTGGTAAAGCCCAAAAAGGTTGTAGCATATTTGTTAATTGATCGCCATAAGCCAAAGCCATTATGTTTTTGGACAAGCTTAGTCCTAATTGCTGTGATGCTTCTATAATAATAGGACCTTGTATAGCCCACTGTCCACCACCACTAGGTATAAATATATTTACCAATCCAGCGCTTAAAAAGGTGAATATCGGAAAAGTAGTCTCGGTAGAAATACTCACAAAAAATTCCGATAGCTGGGTAATCATTCCAGTATGTTTCATTATTCCCATAATACCAAAATACAGAGGAAACTGAATGAGTATTCCAGATGCTCCTCCAATAGCACCATCTAATGCTTTTAAATATTGCTTAAAATTTTGGTGCATACTTATTCCCAATCCCAACAAACAAAGATTGATGTAGTTTGGGTTGATGAAATTTAAACTGACTGTTTCTGGTAGAATAAAAGCTTTGTAGAATGCATAAAGAAGTATTATTCCTCCAAATAGTCTGGCTAAAATAGTCGACTCATCTAAATTTCCTGCTCCTTCTGACTTTACACTGTTTACTTCGGTCTTCGTAATCTCAATTACTAAAGTTTGCGGCTTCGATTTTTTACCTACGATGTACATAAAAGATGGTAGAACGAGTAAGATTAGTATAGAAACACAAATATTCATTGTTGAGAATACGGTCTCCGAAAACCCTATATATTCTGGTAATAAGCTGAGTTTTTCTACTGGATAAACCCCTTCCATTATTGATGCTAAATGTCCATTTTCCGCTGCTTTTATTGGTGCAGACCCACTAATACCACCATGCCATACCATAAGTCCAGAATAGGCACTTGCTCCAATAATTGGGTAATGGATACTCCAGTTGTTAGTCTTCGCACTTTCGGCTACTTTTCTAGCGAAAATTGCCCCAAATATTAAACCCAATCCCCAGTTAAAAAAACTTACTAGAAGTGTAAGTAAGCATACTAAAAATGCCGCTCTAGCTGTGTTTGTGCAATAGGCTGTAAAGTAATTTATTAATTTATCAATCTGTTTACTTAATGCTAAGGTGTGTCCAAGAACTAACATCAACATCATTTGAAATGCAAACACTAAAAGTGAGGAATTCCAGAGTCCTTTCTCCCAATAACCCAGTAATTGTAAGCTATACTCTGCGGTGCTCAATTTTCCGGAACCCGTATAACTCAATGCCAATAAAAAACTCACTAAAGTCAGTAGTACGGCAATTGTAAATGGGCTGGGTAGAAGTTTCTTGAATGTTTTTTCTAGGGTACTGGCTAAGTTCATTTCTGTAAAATTTTACATTACGAATGTATAAAAAGGAACTATGAAAAAGAAGTTTTATAGGATTTAGAGAAAGTATTAATGTGAGGGAAGAGGTTTTGTTGGAGTTAAGTAGGATAAGTTACGCAAAGTCTGTTTATGATCTGATAACTTAAAATAAGTTGTTAGTTTTTAGCAAAAAAAAATCCCCCGTAAAAACGGAGGATTTTAAATATATAATTTCTTTACTAGAAAGGAAGGTCATCTTCTGGTGCTGCAGGAGCAACAGGTTCTGCACTAGGCATTGCTTCAGCAGACATACCTTCAACTTTTTGTATTCTCCATGCATCTAAAGTATTGAATACTTTAATTTCAGCCGATGGATCTTTTTGCCATTCTCTTCCTCTTAGGTTAAAGAAAACTTCTACTTTGTCTCCAGCTTTTACTGCATCAACTAAGTTGGTTTTATCTTGTACCAATTGGAACATTAAAAATTGAGGGTATTGTTCCTCAGTTTCAATTACAAATTCTCTTTTCTTAAAACGGTCGCTTATCACTTGTTCGTCGTGAATACGCTTTATTTTGCCTTCTACAGATAAATTACTCATTGTTATAGTCGATTTAGTTTGTCAATTAATAAGGTCTTCCAAGCTGATTCTACTTCGTTATTTTCGAGTAATTCCTTTGCGTAACGGTGCAATTCTTCTCTCGTTTCTTCGTCGTCGGTTCCTGCTTGTAAGAGTGCTGCAATATCCGTATTTTCTTTGAATATTTCAACTAATTCTAGTGAAGGAATTTTTTCAATGTTTGCCAATTTTGCCAAGTCGTTACCAGACAGAATAAAGCTGTTTTTTATCCGATTAGGAAGTTGATCGTAACCAACACCAATCTTAATGTTCGGTTTTTCTACTTCAAATATAGATTCTCCTGACGCTCTACAATACCAGTTGGCACCCATACGCCCAACGAGGTCTATTTTGTGTGGATCTATTTGTTGTTTATCGTTTAATATAGCCTCAGAAACGTGCATTTTCACAATTTCGCAAATTACTAAATTCCCTGCTCCACCTTCCTCACCTAAAGAGACCACCTCTTTAACTATACACTCCATTTGTACAGGAGACTCTTTTACTCTGTAAGGTTTTACTAAGTCAGATTTAAGTGCTGTGAAACCAGCTTTTTCAAACTCGTTTATTCCTGTTTCATATTCTGTACTAGAAAGTGATGTTTGCTCTACTATTGCATGAGAAACTACATTTATAACTACTTCTTTTGTCGCAGCTACATTATCTAGTGTGTGTTTTGTTGTATTGTTTCGTACACGACGTGCAGGCGAGAAAATTGCGATAGGTGGATTTGCACTAAAGACATTGAAAAATGAAAAAGGACTTAGATTAGGTCTTCCATTTTCATCTACCGTACTCGCTAATGCTATTGGTCTAGGACCTACAGCAGATAGTAAATAACCGTGTAAGTCTTTAGTACTTAATTCTTTTGGGTCTAGTGTGAGCATAGGTTTTTTATGAGAAAAACAAATGTAAGTATTCGTTTTATGCTAGCAATGAAATATTATTAATAAATATGATTTTTTGGTTGCTAAAAATGAAAATAGTTCTAGATTTGCACAACAATAAGTCGAAAGGCTTATTTGTTCCATGCGGATATGGTGGAACTGGTAGACATGCTAGATTTAGGATCTAGTGCCGCAAGGCGTGTGGGTTCGACTCCCTCTATCCGCACTAAAGCTTACTCGAAAGAGTAGGCTTTTTTTTATGGGTTAATTTTTGATAGAGTGTTAATGATGAGTAGGTAGACTATTATTATTTATCATTCTATGCTATCAATAACCAAGGCTTCAGCTATTTCAAAAAAAAATGTAAATTAGAAGTCGAATTAAGACACTTATATGAAACAAATTACGCTCTCCGTATTAGGTTTATTCTTTAGCATTACTTTATGTGCTCAGTCTAGTTTAAACCTCAATTACCTATCTAATTACACATACTCAAATAGCTTAAACGATGTTTGGGGTTATGCTACTGAAAGTGGAGAATATGCTTTGGTTGGAGTTTATAACGGTGTTTCTGTTGTCGATGTAACGAATCCTACACAAATAACTGAGCTTGGTTTTTTCGAAGGTCCCAGCTCTACTTGGAGAGATTTAAAAACTTATGGAGATTATTTATACTGTGTTAACGAATCTAGTGGAGGTTTGCATATTATAAACTTAGAGGAGTTAATTGCTGGTAATGCCAATCCTACATCTATTCAAAATGTAGATTTAGGCTTTACTACTGGGCACAATATTTACATCGATGAAAATGGTATTCTTTATGTTCTAGGTGCCAACTTTGGTGGCGGTGGTGCAATGATGTTCGATGTTTCTACTACTCCAGAAAGTCCAGAATATTTAGGGAATTATGGCGATAGCTATTTTCATGATGCTATGGTTAGAGGCGATACTCTTTGGGGTGGAGCTATTTACAATGGAGAATTTTCTGTAGTTGATGTGTCGGATAAAGCGAATCCAGTTCTTTTGGCTAGCCACGGTACACCCAATAATTTCACACACAATAGTTGGATCTCAGACGATGGAAATACGGTTTTTACTACCGATGAAGTAAGTGGTTCTTTTGTTACCGCCTACGATGTGTCTGACCTTAGTAATATTGAAGAACTCGATAGAATTCAAGCATGGAGTACCGATACCGATGTAATTCCTCACAATACCCATGTAGCAGGAGATTTTCTAGTTACTTCTTATTATAGAGACGGTGTTTCTGTGGTTGATGCCAGTAATCCGAGTAATCTAATTGAAGTTGCCTATTACGATACTTCACCAAACTATGAAGGTGCTGGATTTAATGGTGCTTGGGGAACGTATCCATTTTTACCTTCTGGAAATATTTTGGTATCGGATATTGAAAACGGCCTTTTTGTGTTGGAGCCAAAATTTACCAATGCGAGTTTTATAGAAGGTTCAATTACAGATGGTCTTACCGAAGCTCCTATAAGTAATGTTACTGTACAGATTGTTGGTTCTACCAATCCATCCCTTTCTAGTTTAGCTGGTTTTTACCAATCTGGTATGGCTGATGCTGGAATTTACACCTTAGAGGTTTCCGCAAATGGTTATGCTACACAGCAAATAAGTGTAAACCTTCTAACAGGAATTATTTTAGAATTAAATATAGAATTAGTTTCTAGTGGATGTATGGACGAAACTGCGTGTAATTACAATCCTTTTGCTGTAACCGACGATGGTTCTTGTGCAGAAATTGATGAATGTGGTGAATGTGGTGGTACTGGCCCTGCTATTGGCTACGATTGTGATGGAAACTGTACAGGTGAATCGTTTACCTTAGAGATGATGGATTCCTATGGTGATGGCTGGAATGGGAATACAATTAGTTTTAATTCTATGTCTTTTGGCTTTTCTTCTGGCTCATCTCAAATCGAAACTTTTTGTTACGATCCTTCTTATGGATGTCTAGAAATAATCTGTGATGGTGGTACTTGGCAGGAAGAAATTTCTTGGACTATATCCGATGCTAATGGAGTCTTACTTTCTGGAGGAGCTCCATATCAAGGAAGTTTATGTGATTTCTCTGATGTATCTCAAACTTGTCAGAACTTAAACTTACCAGCTGGTTGGTCAATGTTTTCTACCTATATAGAGGCAGATAACATGGTGTTGAGTTCGTTGTTTAGCGACTTAGTAAGCTCTAATAATTTAACAATTGTTAAAGATTATGCTGGTTCAGCTTATTTACCTTCTTTCAATATGGATGCTATAGGTATTGTAGACAACTCACAAGGTTATTTACTTAAAACTACCAATGCACAGTCTATAGATATATGTGGAGTTTACATGTTGCCAGAGGCGAATCCAATAGCCCTTAATCAAGGTTGGGGTATATTCAGTTATTTACGCTTAGATCCAGCAGATACACAAGCTGTATTCGACGAGTTCGGTGCAGATGTAGTTATAATAAAAAATAACGTAGGTGCTGCTTATTTACCAGATTGGGGATTTAATGGAATTGGGAATTTAGAGCCTGGGAAAGGTTACCAAATAAAAATGGCAACTCCTCGTACGTTACAATACTTATCAAATAGTGAAACGTATTAATCTTGATGTCTTTATATAGCTTTAGCTAACAAACAATACTTGCTTGGTAGTTCTGTTTTCCTGACTAAGAATAATCTCTTTGTCCTTTAAAATTCCTTGCTCAAAACCTTGGTTATAGTGACGAATGGTGAGTAATTCTAAGCCAGTATTGTATTTAATTCGGTAGTTTTTAGAAAGCTCTTCTATAAGTGTTTGTACTTGTAAAAGATCTACATCTACAGCTAAAGAACATGATACGGCTGAGTTTTGAATCAGGTTTACTTTGGCATTGTACTTTGCTAGTACAGAGAAAATCTGAGCTAAATGATTCTCTACTATAAAGTCTAAGTCTAACGCTGCTATCGAGAGTAAGGTTTGGTTTTTCTTTAAAATATAAAAAGCTGTTTTTGGAACAGTCTCTTCACTGTCTGCAATCCAGGTACCTTCTGTTTCTGGATTTACAAATGATCTAATTTCTAATGGAATTCCTTTTGCTTTTAAAGGTTGCAATGTCTTAGGATGGATCACAGACGCTCCATAATAAGCCAATTCTATCGCTTCCTGAAAAGAGAGCTTTTCAACTTTTATTGGATTTGGGAAATAGCGAGGATCAGCATTTAATAGACCGGGTACATCTTTCCAAATCACTAATTTTTTCGCATCTAAAATACTTGCAAAAATTGCGGCACTATAGTCTGAACCTTCTCT
>Ga0308011_10000531_pt1 | contig 20245 bp, 35 predicted proteins | sample Neamet177_FD_203144 | JGI IMG/M metagenome (GOLD analysis project Ga0308011, IMG submission 203144) | Marine microbial communities from water near the shore, Antarctic Ocean - #177 | ecosystem: Environmental > Aquatic > Marine > Unclassified | place: Southern Ocean | collected 2014-07-25 | reverse complement strand
CTGGAGAAATGATGTTTTAAGAGTTAGATATATGTAGTAATAATTTACTCCTTCGTCCCCGTATGATATGTTTAAACCTTTATTAAGCATCGTTCCAATTATGAGATACATTTTGCCGACAATATCTTCAGCCTCTTCTTGAGTACATCCAAACTTTAGGGTAGTATTTATCCATTTATTATGAGAACTATAAATCTTTTCTAACATCTTTTAAATTGGTTTAAACGCAAATAGGAATACACCTTCTGAGAAAGGTGTTTTAATTTAATCCGATACGTTTTTTGTGTAGCACTTGTCCGCTGAGAACGGAATAAATGTACGGTATGTATTATTTAATACCGCACACTTTATTAACATAAGTAATTGAGTTACTTACAATATTCTTTGTTTACTTATTAATCTTCTATTTCTGTAAACTCTGCATGTTCTTTACATTCTTTACAAAGGTCTGTACTATGATGCCATCTTTCAGCACCGCAACAATCTGATTGTTCCATATTTATTTATTTAATTATTATTATAACATACTACCATTATAGCAATCGCGTGAGCAATATGTTTTGTCTTCTTTTATTGGTGTACCGCACTCAGTACATTTATTTTCTAAGTCGTTATCTGGGTCTAAGTAATCATACCATTCCATAGTGTAAATTTTTTATTATTTAAAAGGGTAGTTGTTCACTAAACTCAAAAGCTTCATTTGATGTTAATGATGGTAATATCTCTTTAGTCTCTGGTAAGTATTCGTAATCAAAATTTATAGGGTTATGCTTTCGTACTAAGTATTGAATTACGTTTATGTGAATATCATCCCCTTGAATAATGTTTATTGTTGTTACAAGCCATTCAATAATTAACTCGTTGTATAAATCCGTTCGTGATCCACCCGTATGTTTGTTTCTTACATCTTCAACGATAATATTATTTTTATGAGTATCTTTCACTCTATGAATGACCCATGTAAAACTCGCCTTGTTTAACCACCAACCTCCCTCGGCATCGTAAGAAGTAATAATTCTATCTGGGTTTCTTTGTGCTGAGATGTTTGGGTGTTGTGATACGTAAACGGTACAATACTTTTCAGTAAACCTTAGTACTTTTCTTGCAGTCTCAACACCATCCGCATACCCGTTACCCGTATTGGCAAAACCACTTTGAAAAGAGTTAGCTGGATCTAATACTAAAGCATGAACTTTTGTTCCATTTTCTATTAAAAATTTTGTAGTATCTAATGCATCTTTAATAGTTTCAACATCTAAGAAAATAAAATGTGCGTCTATCCATTTACTTGCTTTATTATATAACTTCGGATTAGTATTTTTTATAATATTTGCGTGTTCTCCTAAAAAGTAATTAAGATAATTCAACTTCTGTCCCCAATCAGAATTTTCTTGGAAGGCACAAACCCAAACAAGATCAGATACAATAGAATGCATGATTTGAATAGCTTGATTAATAGTTGTTTTTCCCCCTCCTTTTTTTCCCGTTAGTGCATATAGCTCATTCTCTTTACAAACGAAATGCTCATCGAAACAAGGAATCCCAATTTCATAACCTTTTTTAATATCCCCATTGAAAAAGTCTTGTATAGTTTTATTAATTCCTTTTGGATTAACAATGAACTTATTAAAATCTTTCTCTTCTTCTGGTGCGTTTGGTGTTTCGTCTAAGTTGAACATTCTATGAGTGTGTTAATAGTACTTCGTTAATGTTTTTATTTAATTGAGATGATACATACTCAAAGGAATACGTCTCTTTAAATTCATTGTATAGCTTTACAGTTTCTAATTGCTCTTCTTTCGTTTTGTCTTTAAGTAGTTTGTTCCATTGGTTTTCTTGAAGGTCTTTAACGAAAGCGGTGTAATAGGCATCTAATGGATAGCTTAATTTATTAGATACATTTAATAAGATATTAGAATCGAAAATCGTAGAGCCATGAAAACGAATCTCTTGTGTTAAAAAGTTTATAAATAACTTAGCAAATAACTTGTTGTTAGAGACGTTGTTTTTTTCTATTCGATTGATCATACCAAGAACACTTTTAAGGGCATTAAAATCATTCGCATTAGGCTTAAAATGCTTATACTCTCCGTTCTTATCGGGAGACAATCTCCATAGTAATTTGTCCCCAGCTTTTTTAACATTCCAGAACTCTTTTTCTGTGGCTAATTTCTTTTTAGACATATTTTAATTTTTTTAAAGGCGGTTGTACTTTAGATATATTGTTTTTCTTAATCCAATTATTAAAATGTGATTTAAACTCTGGAAGGCTTTCTTTTTGTTCTTGTATTGATATGCAATGCAGTTCAAAGTCTTTTAAGTATTTAGATGCAGTTGCAAGGTTTGTTCTTGATTGCATTGCAAATACTTCTAAAAATTGCATATCGTTTAAACAATTTTTTAAATACTGTTTATTATTAATAATAACATTATCATTTACATTATCATTTACAGTTGGATTTGTTGAGCTTTGTTTAACACTTTCAACACTTGTTGATTTTGTTGAACTTTGTTTACTTTTCTTTAACGCTCGTATTTCTGCTGATCGTTTACCAGCCTCACTTCTTTTGCCTTTAACATCTTGAAACTTTTGTAAATCTCTTTTTAATTGTCTTTTGATTGGTTTCCATGCAGTCATAATCAATCTGTCCTCTAAAACTGGGTTTAAATCGTTTACATATTCCAATAGATGATTAAATAATATTCCTTTTTCTTCATTGGTTAAATGATCTATATTATGTATTAGGTCGCAATACAAAACGAATGATTTTTTATTCTCTGCCATATCTTTATTTTTAAACTGCTATTAATCTTTTTTTAAGAAACATAATCTTAACTTCTAAAAGTTGTATTTTGTTTTCAATATCTTCCTTGTTCTTTAAGTGATTGAAATTAGATTCTAACTCTTCATAATTATGTCTAAATTCAAAATCACTTTGGCAAACACTATCAAAAATCTTTATATAATGGATGACAGTTGCGTGATCTTTTCCTAATAATCTTCCTATTTCTGTATATCCCATTTTAAAGTAGGTTCGACATATCTTAGCAAAGGCAATCCGTCCGTTTACATAATGTCGTTTTCTTGATAAATTTGTTAAATCTGTATCGTAAATTGTTTTAATGTGTTGTTTTAATTCATTTATTAACTGCATACTTATTCTGGTAAATTGTTTTTAATTTTGTTTTGATAATACTTTCTAATTTCAATCAGCTCTTGCCGATCCCACTTGTGATTAATCCGATGGTCTAACTCTGCAAGTCTGTTAATCTCTTCAAAGTTTTCTTTCCCTATTATTTTAGGTAAATTAACTCGATACTCGCCTTCATTCCCCTCTCTTCTTATATTGCATTTCACACATTGACCATTGATATTCAACTCATGAAATTTAATCGTAGAGAATAGCTCTGCCTTATAAAAATGCCCAGCTTGATGCTCTGAGTGATATGGTGCTTTACAACTTATGCAAGGCTTATTTTTATCTCTTAGTCTGATGTACTTATGACAAACATTTTTAACAGATTCTAAAAGCGTTGTAAGACTATTTCTGTCTTTGCGTTCCTTCTTATATTGTTGGAATTCTTTTCTTGGTTTGGTTGCTTGTAGCGTTGCTTTCTGTAATTCTATGCGTCCGCGTTCGTCATTAATTAACCAATCACATCGACATGAGTCGCACAATCCGAACTTTCTGTATAGTGTTTCTTTACCGCAACTCTTAAACCCTTTTGCCTTTCCAATTCCTTTACACTTCTTCGGTTTTGTTTCTATCATATATCTTTAAAAAACCAGCCTATCCACTAAAATAAGCTGGTAAAACAACCAACATTTAAAAAGGTAAATCATTCGCTTGATCTGGTGCATCTAATTGCTCTACTCTCCATCCAGAAATAGAGTTAAAATACTTTGCTTCGCCTTGTGGATTAATCCATTCTCTACCCCCTAAATTGATAGATACTTTTACATGATTACCAACCTCAAATTTTTCTAATAAATCAATCTTATCCTTTACAAAATCAATAGCAATATCTTGAGGGTATTGATCCTCAGTTGTAACTACTAATTGTCTTTTTGTGAAACCACTCCCAAAGGTTTGTGTTTCTCCTAATACTTTAATCTTTCCGCTTACTTCCATTTTCTTATTTATTAAATTAATTATTCGTTTTTTAGTATTGATATTTCGCTATTCATTGAAATAGAAACCCCCCTTGCAGATTCTAAAATTTTACGCGTCATGCGTAACTCTGGAACTTGATTATCTGCCTTTGTTACCGCTTTAGCGTTGCTGGTTGTTTCGTTATAAACAATTCTATTCCATTCATTAAATGCCTCTATATTGTGCTTTGTTAAATAATATATATTACAAGACAATTCACGTTGCATTATTCTGAGGTTCTCAGTACTTTGCCATGTACCCGATTCATACAACTCTATTAATTCAGTTATTTTATTTAAAACTTCAATCATTATGTTTATATATATAATCTTGTTTAATCTCTTGTAGTTTCTTAATACTTTTAACTATATTTTTAAATTTATCATCCTCTTTATAAAGCTTGTTTGTATCTGGAATCACTTTGTAACTAATTAACTCTGTCACTTGGTTTAAATAGTCTTCTAAATCAGTAACAAACTCAGCTTGTACTTTAAAGGTTGTATTAATTGAGATGATAGTATCTTTAAGAAGTTCCATTTAGTTGCGTTTTTAACTCATCTTTTAATCCAAGTAATTGTAATTGTTCCGTTCTCGCCAAACCTTTGTAAACTGTTTGAAGTTGTTGTAAATTTTTACACTTTCTTAGCTTTTGATCTGGTGTGATTACTACGTGCTTTTGCTCTCCTCCAGCGTCCGTATCTTTATCGGTTACAAGTCCTAATAGTGAACTCAAAGCGTATCTTCTTATATAAGTTATAGCAGATCCTAAAACTTGGAACTCGTTCATCTTAGCTAATGATACATCTTGCGGGATATCCGTTACACTCTCCAAAGTTTCTCCGCTTTCAATATGAAAAACTATTGTTTTAATGCTTTTAGATTCCATTAATTGGGTAAATCCTAAGCCATTAGATTTAAGGAGCGGATTAATAACCTCAAAGATTGCTGGTAGGTCTGCATAAGAGTAACCATAGCCTTTTGTCCCTTTGTGAATTACGGGTACTTCTTGTTGGAAGTTTGCCAACGCTTTAAATAAGTTTTTCATTTTCTTTATCTTTTAGTTTGGTTAATATTTATTGTTTTCTATTCTTATAATCATCTATAAAATCTTGTGCTTTTTCTATCTTTATTTTACTAAAGGCTTTTTGATGCTTTATTATGTAAAGGCTTTTAATAAATTTAGAATCGTCTTCTTTGGTTTTCAAGCCTTGATCCATTAATTCATAGATGTAATAGATTAAGAAGAGGCTAACTAAAAATATAATCAGCATAATAATAGATAGTTTCATAGCTTGATTTTTTATTAAGTGAATAACGCTTTGAACATTTTGTCCATAGCGATTTTATTGCTTTTGTTTATTTTCTTTTTTTTTGATGTACCTAATATTTTTCGTGCATGTTCTTTCCCATCCTCTGAAAGAGAATCAAGCTGAAAAATAATATGTTGATCTAAAGCAGTCATTTTGTTAGGTTGTAAAAATCAGAGAACAGATTAAACTCTGATTTTTAAGTGATACACGGGTTGAACGTATTCCGTTTTTATTTTTCTTGTAATACTTTTATTAATGCGTTTAATTTATCCTTTCCTATCTCTCTATAAATTCCAATTAAAAGGATTATTAGTTCTTGGTTCTTTTTATTATTAACAGTTACATTTGTTCCTTGTCGTATTTGTGATAGATATTGTAAACTTATGTTACCCTTTTTAGCCACTTCTTTGTGTTTACCAACTTCTTCGGAGACTATCTTTAATTCGTCTCTTAGAGCATTTACTTTTAGCATATTTTAATCCTTTTTAAAATTTAATTTCTTTTATTTAAAAACCGTATTCAGTTTTAAAAACTTTAATAAAACGCAATTCGCTTTTTTTATCTGTTTCCATTTCATACGCTAAATCATGTAAACCAAAATCGTTCGCGGTTTTAATTAATTCATCAGATTGATTATAGATATGTTCGTAATCGGAATTTATTTTATCGAATGATTCACGTATTAATCGTGTTACTATTTCTTTACTTTCTTTAGTTGCGAGTATTGTAGCCATTGACGTATGTATTAAATGTTTTTAGTTGATGTGGTTTAGTTGTTATTTTGTAGTATCTGTTTCCCACTTTTCTCGATACTTCTTTTTGTTGTTCAATTGATAAAGCCTTGTATTCTACGTCATAAATTGATCTTGAAACAAAGTTTAACGAGTAGATAATTTTCTCTGCATTCATAATTTTTAGTTTACTTGTTGATAGTTAAGTTTTTACATATCGTATTTATTAACATTAACCCCGTAATTATTAGTGTATTATGGTAATAAAGTCGATCTTTGTGTATGTAACTTATACAAATATATATCTTTTAGACATATAATAGCTAAAAAATATGACAAAAAGATATATTTATTTTAAATTATTAGGTAAGTAATTGATTATGAGCGTTAAAATTTTAAAAGATTTTAGAGATAATTATAATATTTCAAGAGAAAAACAAGCTGATTTGTTAGAAATCAGAATTGGAACTCTTAATAATTGGGAGTATAGAAATAAAAGTATTCCAAAAATGAAATTAAGACATGTTGAGCATGTTTTTGACACATTTAAAAAAGTTTTAAAAGGAGAGGAAGAGCCGATAGAAGTTAAAGGATCTTTTAAAAATTATAATATAGAGGAGAAATTAAATGTAATGTATGAGGTGCTTGGAACACTTGTAGAGAATACAAAAGATTTAAAAGAGCAAGTAAACCAGAATGAACAAATTCTGTCTCGTACTATTAGAAATCAATTAGAACACAATATCGAATCGCAAAAAGAAATACAAAAAATAAAGAAAGATAAAGTAGTAAGAAGATTAACCTAATAATCTTAATTTATGCGTGTAATTTATACCATAAGTCACTACACTATGTAAAAGAATTAATTTATCGTTGGATTTAATACTAATACATCTCTCTAATAAATTACGATGTTCAATTACGAGATCTCTATAATTTATGAAATCAGTTTCGGCGTGATGATAACTAAGATATAAAGACTGATAAAAATTAATGAAGTTACTAAACATGAGTTTATCAGTAGAATTTAAGTGTCTTTTATAGCTCTGTAAAGATTTTAATAATTCATCAATACCCCCAGAGTTGTCAATTATTGAAATAAGATTTTTTTGTAATGGGGATTGTTTGTGCATTTATAGTAATTGTTTAATAATTTAATTGAATATAAAAATACAATCATTAAAATGTATGGATAAATGTTTTTTTTAAAAAAAAAAGTATCTTTTTATAATAATATATCTTTTTTATTAAATATAAATATACAAAGATTAATGCGTTTATAAAAGTTAATAAAAGTTAAATAATAAAAAGTAAAACAAAAAGTAAAACATTGATATTAAAAGTAAGAAATTAAGTTATTGATAATCAGTTAATTAACTTTTTAAACCATTAATTTTTAGGATTCATAACCCTGAGGTCACGGGTTCAAATCCCGTTCTCGCTACATTGTAAGGATCTAAAAAACAGCGGTTTAAGAAATTTTAAATCGTTTTTTTTATGTTCAAAAATAAAAAGTACAACAAAAAGTACAACATTTTTAAAGTTAACTTTATGTCTAAAAATTACTCTATTGGTCTTTATACGGGAGGAGTCGAAATAGATAAATGGGATTCTTTGACAAAGCAAGAAAAAACGAAATCACTTAAAAAAAGCTGGTTTTTGTTTTGGAGATTCCGTAATCCAGAAACGGGAAAGCTCGAAAGACAAAAAAATCATAAAGGAGGAGTAAACTATTTAAAAAATAAAACTGATAGATTAAAAGCATTGCTTGAATTAAAAAAGGGTTTAATACTATTTATAAATAATGGACATTCTCCTTATAACAAAAAAGATGTAATTAGTTTTGGAGAAGAGCAAGAAGAAAAAATTAATTCAGTAAGTGAGGCTTTTGATCTGGCTTTAGAGCAAATTAAATTAACTGTTTCTATTAGTACATATAATGACTATAAAAAAACTGCTTTAAACTTTCAGAAATTTTTAGGAAAAGAAAACCAACGGAAAGATTTACGTCTTTTAAATAAAAAGATTGTCATTAAATACCTTAATGAAGTTTTAAAAAAGACCTCCGCCAGAACTCGCAACAATTATAAAGCAGATTTATCCGCTCTTTTTTCTGTTATGGAAAAGAAATTATTATTAATTGATTATAACTTTGTAAAGAATATAGAGAAAGAACGAACTTTAGAAAAGAGAAATAGAACATTATCGAATAAACAACTAAAAGAAATAACTGATTTTTTAAGAGAAAATGATCCTTTACTCCTATTAGTAGTAAAATTCGTTTCGTATAATTTTTTAAGACCTATTGAAGTTTGTAGGCTAAAGTTAAAAGATTTAAACTTAGATGATGCTTTATTATATTACCAAGCAAAAAACAAACCTTTAAAAACGAAACGTATTCCTTCTATATTATTGAATGATTTAAAGAAAATGAATTTAGATAATTATAATCATGATTGTAATTTAATAACTCCTTCGGGGATTCCTTCTATTTGGGATGCAACCGACCAACAAAGAAGGTCTACAATTACACGAAGATTTACCCGTTTAAAAGTAAAGATGTCAGAGGAGGGAATTAATTTAGAAAAAGGGGATAATATATATTCTTTCCGTCATTCTTATATTACTAACTTATTTAGACATTTAAGAACACAAGAAAATTTATCTTTTAATGAGGCAATAAAACAACTTATGCCGATAACGGGACATGATAGCGAGAGCGGTTTAATGAATTACATTCATAAGATTGATGCGGATATTCCGAAAGATTGGTCTGAGAAAATTGATATTGTTATTTAAGTTTACAATGTTTTTACACTAAAAAGGGATGCTCTGGTTCGCTCCGCAACGACCAAGTTTAAAAAGCTAACAGTTACACCCCTTTTAAAATAAAGTTATTTTTAAAAATTAAATAAAGTTTGGTTTTAAGTAGTTATTTAATCCTTTAAAAGACTCGTTTACAAAGCCTCTTCTCCCTAATTTAAAGTTATTCTTTATCCAATTTGAAGACGGAGAAAGTGCGGGATAGTTAAAATAAAAGAAATCATCACTTGAACACATATCAAACAACGCTTGGTGTGAGTCTCCTTTTTTAAATATAACTAAATCAGCTTTTTTATAGATTGAATTTTGTTTACAGTACTGATCTATTTTTTCAGCACCTTTTAAATCTAAGGTAGGTTTAAACCCGAATTTTAAACTCTTATCATCTTTACCATGTGAGATTATAAAACAGATATCCCCCACGTAGTAATGATTTATAAATTTTCTGTGATTGGTAACCTTTACATTTTTAAACTGTAATTCAGCTATCTGCTTAAACGCTTGGTTTACAAAGTACCCAAATGCCCCCGCATGATTATCATTACAAATATTATTAAAATGAATCTCATCGTAATAATTTATTAAACCATGTAAAATCCTTAATCTAAACTCTAAAGCATTATCGAAACTTTGTTCGTTTGTCATGTTCTGAGGCAATGAATGTCCGCCTCTGGTAGTTTGAGCGTTAAACCCATCTAACAAATCCCCTAATTCGTCTATATATAGTATAGTACTTTCTTTCTCTTCTAAAGTTTTAGAGATTATAATATCTGCAGATTTAAAAAGCTCGTCTTTATTCCAAGTATTTTGATACATTGTATTTTTATCTGCATCTGTATCCATTCCTACATGAACATCTGTAATCGTTAAAGAGTCGAAATCTTTTGTAGAGTTAAAATATGGTATTTGTTTTTGCTCAATTGGAACAATGTACTTATTAATTATTTTAGTAAAATCGAAACTATCTACAACCTTAGCAATATTTTCTTTTTTTGGTGCATATTGTACCCATTGTTGCCCCGTAGTTTTTGAAGTAGAGACCTTTATAACCTCAAAGTTTTCTGGGATACCTATTGGCTTGGCTTGTAGCTTTTCAACACTTGATAAAATATTGCCATTTTTATCAAACTTCTTTAAGGTTTCAACAAACTTTCTTTTTCTGGGTTTTATTCTTTTACTTAAAACAAGCTCCCAATCATCTTCTTTTATAACATAACGAGCGCTTGAACGCCCATACTCATTCTCTTTAACTTCTAAATTTAATAAACTTGCTTCTTTACTTGTTAATCTTTTTCTAAGCTTCAAATTTTATTTTTTAATAATTACCTTACTTGCTATCTTTTCAGCACTTCGACCAATAACATAGCCTCCGATACCTAATTGTAACAAGTTCCAGAATTCATCTTCTAATGGCGGAATAGGTAAGCTAAATAAGGGTGCAATAAATTTTACATAAATAACAATAAACCCAAAAGCTAACATTAATATAGGTCTCCAGCTTCTTTGTAACCAATTCCCATTTGCCTCTGCTAAAATTACTTCTGTTTGTAGCTTTTGTAATTGTAATTGTTGCTCTTTAAGTACTTTAAGCATTTCATTTTTTGCGTGTAAACGCTCTTCGTCAGTAGTAAATAAATTATCTATTACTTTTGATATTTCTCCGATTACTCCAGAACTAAACCAATTTAATATTTTATTCATTCCCCCATCTTACTTGAAATTGAAAGAAAAATAAAAACACATTAATCTCTGAATAATCAAATTCTTTATCTGGTTGATAAAATTGCCAACCGCACATCATAGAATTTGGTACTAATATTATTAAATTTATCTCGCTCATATTTATTTTTAAATTACCAACGTGCTTTTTTTCTTCTTACATCATAGTGAACAAAAGTTGCGTAGGCAGATAATCCCCCTTGCAATAACTCCCCTTCATTAATTAGTAAATCAATTAATTCAAATGTTTCTTGAGGTGTTACTCCTTCTATAACAATATCTGAGGCTTTTCCTAATTTATGCTGACTATTTTTCGAGCCTTTTACAACGTTATCGTTATAATCTGGACAACGATAACCGCTATTTATTTTGATTGGATTCCCTATGATATTTCTTAAAAATTGTAATTGATTTGCTAACTTCTGTATATTGTAAAAAACCTCTTCTGGCATTTCGCATCCACAATTACACGTAAATTCTGATTTACTAAAGTTCTTGCTTATCTTCAATTTTTATTTATTTTTCTCATTTCTTTTTGCCATTAAGTACCATTTATGAATAGTGTATAAAAGTACTGTAAGCGTTAAAATAATTTTTAAACCGATTTCAATTGCTGAAAAGTTTAAAGCCATGGCTATACCATTTAAACCGTATATTTTCAAATCAAGTAACTTCATTAGAATTTATATTCTTGGTAGTCTAATCCCATAAATTGGTGTACTCCTTCGCCCGTTGGTATATCTACGGATTTAGCTCCCCATCCCGTTGGATCAGTATCTAAGTCATACCAAACCGCATCAACACAATATTTTTTAGATAAAACTGCGGGATGTTCTTTGCCCTCATCATCGATATAAGCCTCTTCTAAAATGATATGCCCTAATTCTACAATAGCAAATTTGAACTTTGGAATTTTGTTCCCTTCGTCATCTTCTGTAAAAAGAGCGTTGTACTTAGTATCAAACGTTTTTTTGCTTGTAAACTCGTATTTTGCAATGTTAAATTTCATAATTTTATATATTATATTGTTGTTAATGCTTGTAATTCGCTATTTGATAATCTTGTGTTGTAAAGTTTGGTTTCGTTGTATCCAATAGATGGTATTATTAATTGACCCGTAATTTCATTCATTCCAAAACTAACTTTTGAACAAGTTGGAACTGCGTTATTACTATTTGTAAACACTTGCACTCCATTAACATAAAAAGCATAATCTCCAACGCTATAAGCCAAAGCCATCTTTAATCTTCCAGATGGCGGATTGTATGTTATGTTAAATGGTGTTCCCGCACCATTATAAACATTAATAAGATTTGAATATTGATAAATAAGTAATCTATTAGTTGCATCGCCAATGTTTCCAATAGCAATATATCTTGCTGAATTTACTTGAGTTTTTCCAGTAACATCAATAAACATAGTCCCCTCTGTTTGTCCTATAACACCATCTGGAGGAGTTTGACTACAACTTTCAGCTAACCTTGTAACTCCCGCCGATTCTCCATAATTAGGGATGTAACTTGTAGCGTAAGATTGAGCTTCTACTTGCGCTCCGAATATGTAAACACCCGAAGTTCCGTCTCCTTGATATGAAACATTATTACCTACTGATGTTTGTATAAAAAGTCTACCACCACTTCCCGCTATTGCTACTGACTTCGATGTAAAAGAACACCTAAACCAACCATTAGATAAGGTTTCGATAACACCATTTTCAGCCTCTACGCCTAAACTTATAACTCCTGTTTCTAAATTAAAAAAAGCATTTGTGTTACCTTGAAAATAGTTGTCAAGAGTTAGCCTTACTTCATTCCTCCCGTTTGGTTTAACTAATATAGAGCAATTATACTTTACAGCTAAAACGTTAAAGTTTATCTTTGCGATATCGTGAAGTCCCGTACTCGTATCTTCAACCAACTTTAAAGCACCTAAAGGAGTTTCTGCACTTGGCGAGGCGAAACCTTGTACTTCTTTGACTGAAACGTTGTCGATTGAGCCAGTGAAACTGTTGGCAGTTATATAAAAAATATCATTAACAACACTTGAAGTATATATATATTCAGAAACAATTTGATTTGAATTACCTAATCTTCCCGTAACAATTCCCCCTACATTCGAATTAACACTACCGCTTACATATCCACTAATTTCGTAAGAAACTAAATACAATTTATTTACTGATACAATGCCACTTTGAGATAAATTAGCAGTGGATGATGATACTGTTAAATTATTAGTTCCATAAGACCACCCTAACCCTAAAGTCCAACCTGTTGCACTACCTGTAAAACTACCATTAGTAACCAACTCACTCCCCGCAGTACTCGGGTCGCCTTGAATAGTCGCACCGCTTTTAGTCCAATAAGAATTACCAAACGCTTCCGAATATCGTATTAAGTTCGTAGACTGAGGCTCTAATAACATAGCACCTTTAGTACTCCCTAAATAATCCACTCTTGGAATTCCGTTTTCTACCTTTTCAATTAATCCCGCTTTATTTATTCTTGTAGCGGTTGAAGCTCTTGAAGTCGTAAAAGGTAAAGGTTTGAAATTTGCATTCTCATCATTATAAGCAAGAATAGAATCCTTTTTTGCTCCCCATTTACCATCACCAAATTTTAATGTATTTGCCATATTAGTATATTGTATAATTAAGTGCTAAAGCCATAGCGTTAAATGAAGTGAAACTTGTTAATGTCTCTAATTCTAAATCTGTTAAAGCGGTGTTGTAGTATTGTAGTTGTTTTGTTTTTCCATAGAAATCAAAACTTCCACTACCAAAATCAAAATTTAACCTATCTAATCCAATAGGTGTACTACTTAATGATGTATCAATATCGGCTTCAAATCCATTAACCCACAAAGCAAAGTCATTTGCCTTGTATTTTACAAGTATTTTATTGTTATTTTCTTGATTTATACTTGAGGTAGATAAATTATTATTCCCACCACTTGTTAAAACTTGACAAGATAACGTACCATTTGGATTAAAATTAAAATAAATATTATTCACAGATTGACTACCACTACTTAAAGAAATAACTCTCGTAGAACCACCACTTATTAAAGCACTCGTTTCAACCATCAAAACTCCCTCAGAATCGTTAAACGTATCTGCATTCCCAGAACCAGTAGCAGTTTCTGCAATTCGTGTTACACTTGTTCCCGTAGTTGGTATGATGGATGTACCAAAGCTTCCGAGTTCTACTTGTCCGCCCCAAATTTCTATTATATCTCCTACTGTATATAAGTTAACATATAATCTTCCAAATTGAGTTAATGCTGTTGCTGTTGTTTCTATTCTTTTCCAACCATCATTTACACTTACTTGAAAATGATTTTCTTGATTATTTACATTTCTTAAAATAACATTTCCACTCCCATAAACTCTCCTTACATAAATACTATTAGTATAAATTTGACCCGATATAATAATAGGAATAATTGCAACTTGATTATTTGATGCAGTTGATGTAACCCTATAAGCATTTGTTTTACCATTTGGGTCTATTGTGCTTGTGGGTACAAAATTAACACTTCTTGTTGCACCAGTATTCCAAGCAGTATTACTAAAATCCTCACTATAAGTTACAAAATTAGTTCTCTGAGGCTCTAAAAGTAAACTCGGACATCCCGAATCTGTATAGTCTAATCTTGGAATGTTAGATCCTACACCCTCTATTAATTTATCTTTGTTTATTCTTGTCGCAGTTCCCGTCCGTCCAAAAGTAAAATCACCACTACCATCTGAAGGTAATACTGAATAGACTTTATTCGTTCCGTATCCACTCGGAATTAATGCTATTGTTGGTGTTGCCATATTGTTTTATATTTTATTATTAGTTAAAAGTTGAAGTTATTTTATTTACACAATTTAATGCTTCAACCGTTCCGCCATCTGCTAACACCCTTGTATTGTAAGATACTGTTATTGCGTTATATCCATAATCATAGTAAATACCACCCCAACCATTTTTTACAGGACTTCCCCACCAAGTACTATCGTATATTTTACCGTAACCTATTAGGTTTGCCATATTATTTTTTTGTTTTTACTTTGGTTAAATACGTTTTTAAACGATTTATATTTATTTGTTTTGGTTTATATGTTGCACTCATTATAAAACCCAGCCAGAAGGATTAGTATTTTTGTCTGGATCAACATCCGACCCCGAATTATTTGTATATTCTGGAAACAAATTGTTATTAAAACACATATAATCTACAAATCGTCTTGTATAATATTCAGAAAAATCTCTTTCTTTTTGTACTAAAAAATCTACGTCTTCTTTACTAACAGTATCAGAGTTTTCCGAAGTACCTTTAAAAATTCCGCCCGATTTAATTCGAAATGCTGAAAATGGTAAAAATTCAACCATTGCGAAGTGTATTAACATCGGTTGTATGTAATCGGTTACTAATGTTAAGTAGTTACCCGTTAAACCATCAACGCTAATTATATCAGCAGAGATTTTATCATATAATTTTGAACCTAAATAGTTTTGTATATGTATTTCTTGTGCGATTTTCACATATTGAATAAAAAGATCAGTATCGGTTGAACCCGAGATGATACTATTCTTCACTAAATCCGTTCTACTAATAAATAATGCAGTTGCCATATTATCTTTTATTTACAAATCCGTTATTAGGCATGTCAACGGGTCTTTTAGACACATCTTTTGCGTTTATTTCGGGTTTAAATCCTTCTTTTTTTGCTTTATTTACGCTAATTGTAGGCACTAATGGAGAATTTATATCAATGCTTTTACCTTTTTGCATATATGTTTTTCGCATCCAATAATGATGACAATCCCCGCCTCCTTTATAAAGCCAAATTGAATAGGTATCAGCACCATCTAAACCCCAACCAGAGTTCACCGCTTTACTTCCCATCATAATAATGTCTTCTTTACGATATATCTTCTTTGCACTAACCATTTTACTGCAAAAATCTCTTGTATTTTCTCCAGAAACTAACGGAGCATATTGATAACGTACTTTAAACTTAACACCCTCAGCATTTTCCCCATCTTGAGAACTCTTTGCGTTTGGTCTTGCAGTTCCCGTAGTTGCAAAATTGTATATTTTAGACAGTAAACTCTGTTTTTTAGTGTTTAACTCTTGTACTTGATCATCTAATTCATCTTCTGAATCATAATCAACTTGTCTTTCGTCTATTAACTCCCAATTAGTTAAGTCCTCATCCTCTCCGTATTGCTCTAAATCCGAAAAGGCTTTACTTAGTTTCACTCCCGTTTCTTCTTCTCTTGTTTCCTTATCTTTTACGTTCTCTAAGTCTAAGAATTGAAGAGGTTGTAAAGTCTTAAAGTATAGGTTTAAAGCAATCCCATTAAAAGCAAGAACCCTATCAAAAGCATCTATTAAAAGATCTTGAAAAGGTGCTATTACAATGTTTTGCATTAAAATACTGGCATTTTCTAATTCTTCAGCATTATTCCCAAATCCCGTAGAATCTTTAATCCCCAATAACATCGGAGAAACAATTCTGTGAGAAATCATAATCTTCTTTTGTGATTCATCTGCTATTTGCTGATATAAATTATGTGCATCACTTAACTGAATCGGTGTAATCTCAGAAGATGATTCTTTCCCATCCGAAAAACTTAGAATGAATTTACCAGCATTCGAAGTACCGCCAAATTTAGATTGTATCTTGTTTTCTATTAAACGTTGTGCTTCTTCGTCTGGAACTCCGTTATTCATCGAGATTAACATACTCGGCGTCATGGAATTTTTTACATTGTTTAAATGAAATGTAGACAGTTCAGCCTCTATCTCTGCATAGCTTATTCCAGAAACATAGTCTGGTGTACTATAATAATACATCCCCGCCTCATAAGGCTTTACATATAATATCTCAATAGGTTTGGGAGTATCTGAAACACCAAAGGCTGCAATTCGTAAAGGGTCTTCACTTTGCTTTTTATTCGCCCAGTCTGGGTGATAATAATATGCTTGTACTTCTCTATCCTTAGAACTACATTTTTCCGCCCTTAATGTTTCGATTGGCAAGTGTTCGATTTTTTCAATAGTTTTTTTATCCTTAGAATAAATAACTTGCATTGCACATTGACCCGCCAACTTTAAATCATAACTCAATCTTCTTACAACATCCTTTCTAAATAAAGAAATCATACGAGCATACGCTTCTGGCTTTCTTGAGCTATCTGTTGCGTCTAATCCTTTACCAAATATCATTTGAGAAACCCCAATAATACAAGCTCCAGCAGTCGCACTTCCATTAGCTTTGTTTATAAGGAAAGAAAAATAATCATTGTTTGCACCAAATTCCACCCACTCATTTGTTTTAGATTCGATAATTTCTGGAGTTTGGTAACTGCTTAAACTAACAAGACTAATTGCTGGATTTCTCTTTGTTGGTACGTTTGGTTTTCTGTATTTATTTATGTTTTTACTCATAAGATTATAAAATCGTTATTACCTCCCTTTTCTTTATACTCATCTTTGTTGATTGTATAGTATTCATTATTAGATTGGTTTGTTGATTGGATTGTACAAAAGACTTTATCTCTGTAAATGATATCGGAATCAGTCACAACACCTTGCCCGTTGAATATTTTTAAATCGTAGAAACGTCCTTCGTTTAATTCGAAGACACTTGATAACTGAATATAATTACCAACCTTAGTCCCATTTATTAAAATAGTTTTGGTGTCATTTGTACTATCATCACGTAAAGTGAGAGTTATTGCGGTTGCATATATTCTCGGAATAATCTTTATCGTTTGTACATTATTATTCGGCAATAAATGTTTCATATATATATAATAGATTAATCGTTGTTTTTTGTTATTAAAAGCAAAAAAAAAAAGGACACTCAATTAAGAATGCCCTTTTCAACTAAAAAAAAGAAAGAAAATTATGCGTTTGGATCGATTTGAGTCGCACTCTCATTTGCAGTAACAACCGTAGAAGTTACAAAGAAAGCTGGATCTGATTCCATCGCTTCCATGCTTAAAGTAAATCCACTCATATCACCCATATTTGCCCCAGATACGATAGTCCCAGAAACCACTTCAGTTCCATTATCTTTACCTAAAAGAATAAAATTAGAATTATAGTCTTCAACCACTACTATTGGTCGTGCAACTGATAATAATTTAATTTGTTCTTGTGTTGCTTTATCTAAAATAGGTAAAGTTAAATTTAACGCTTGTGTTGTAAACGTTGTCCCGTTTTCTCTCGAAGATGTAATAGTCTGCTCGAGAGTAGAACTACCTTTAAGATCGAATTTAAAAAATACTGGTGTTCCAGTTATTGCGGTGATTTCTCCGTCTACGATTGTAGTCGTTCCTAACGTACCATAATCCGCAAAGTAAACCGCTTTCAAGCCTCCGACAGATGATTTACATCCTAAAGCTCTACCACTTGTTAATAAACATGCCATTGTTTTGTGTGTTTTAAGTTATTAAAAAAAGGGTAAGCAGATGAACAACCTACCCTTTATTATTATTTATTTATTTTGATTAAGAATAGTAAACGATGTCTTCAACTACTGAGTAATTTACTCCCGCAGAATATCTCATTATAAATCTCACATTTTGAGAACCATCTAAATCAGCCATATCTAAAACTTTTACTTCGTTGTGGTCAGATAATAAACCCGTTCCGAAATATAAGTTAGATTTTAAAGTTGATATCATTGTATCATCTGCTAAACCATTACAAGCAACCACTTTTACACCATCAAAATATTGAATGTCAACATCTTGATTGTTTCCTTGTGCGTTTACTCCATTTGCTCCAACTCCGTTTGCTTGAAAACCACCTAATGATCTTTTATAAGCTCGGAAAATATTCTGAGAAACATATATAAAAAGCTCTTCGTTAGAATATAAAGAAGCTGGAATTGCGTCCACTACTTTTCCTAATTCTGCTATTACATTTGCAGCATTAACACCACCAGCAACCTTTGCGATATCTTGACCCGATGGTAAAGTATCAGCAGTTAATAATGTTGCAAAACCATCAAAAGCTCCAGCTCCAGCAGTTCCACTCCATATATCTTGCTCAGTTTTTTGTGCTACTTTTTCAGCCATTAAACCGATAAAGTAATCAGAGAAAGTTTTTGGTAAGTTCTGATTTAAAGAACTATAACCCATAGAAATCGCTTCAAAATCGCTCATAAATGGGGTCTTACAAAGTTCAAGATTTACTTGTAATTGTTTAGGTTCTAAGATTCTTTCTGTTAAAGTAACAGTTGAAGTATCTGCGAAATCACAAGTAGAGTTTGCAACGATTCCGTCTATTTCAACTCTTTTTAATACTTGTTTAAATTTTACATTTGGTTTAACCTCGATTAATCCGTTTGCAATTGTGTTACCGCTTAAAAGTGCCGATGATACGTATGATCCCGCAAATTCTCCAGCGTAACTTGATGTAATTGATACTGTTGTAGCCATTTTTATTTATTGATTATGTTAAAAATTCTGTTTTGTACTGTGTTTTTACCTTTTTGAGAATAAAGATTTAATTCTTTTGTTGCAGATACGTTTTCTGGATTATGTGATATTCCTTCAACTTCTGATAATTCAACTTTTTCAGCTGATAATTCAACAACTTCTTCAACTTCAACTTTTGAAAGTTTTAGTTCGTTAATCTCATTACGTAGTTTTTCAATTTCAGAAAAGAAAGTTTCTTCGCTAATTGATTTTACAACCTTTTTAGGTGTTGCTGTTTCAGTCGCTAACTCTTCTTCAACTACTTCTTCAATTACTTCTTCTTCAACTGCCTCTTCTTCTTCAGTTCCAGCTTCTTTGATTTCAGAAATAATACCTTCTTCTTCAACTACGATAATCATGCCTTCCTCAACTTCATACTCTCCAATTGGTACGCTTACTCGCTCTTCGTCTGCAACGACAAAAACCTCAGCTCCAACTTCAAATACTTCCGCTTCAAAAATAGCACCATTATCAAGTTTCATTTGCTCAAACTTTACTTCGATACCGAGTAAGGTTCTAACTTTGTTTAATGTTTCTTTTGTATTCATATATATATAATAAAATTAAGGATTAATTTTGCATTTTCGTTTTCATTATTATTCTTCTTGCTTGTAAATACTACCTATTCCTTGCCTCCAATGTTCACGATCTTCACAAGTTTCGCAATCACATTCTTTTAATGTGTAAGTATTTTTACAATAACAATAAACCGCTTTCATTATGATAATAGTTTTTTAAGTTCGTCCATTACAGATAAATCTTCTTGTAACTCTTCGTTTGGTCTTTCTAATTTATCCGCAAAAAATCCTTCAATACTGAAACCGTTTAAAATCCCTTTTTTAGCCATTTCATAAACCTCATCATTATCACATTTCATAGACCCCATCCATGAACCTACGGGAACATCTAAACCATACAAAGCTGACTTATCTTTTTCTTTGTCCTCTACGATCCACGATTCTACCAATGTCAATCCTTCTAATTTGCCATCATGCTCTAAGGTTGAATTTGATTGGTTACCA
>Ga0308011_10000524_pt1 | contig 20389 bp, 18 predicted proteins | sample Neamet177_FD_203144 | JGI IMG/M metagenome (GOLD analysis project Ga0308011, IMG submission 203144) | Marine microbial communities from water near the shore, Antarctic Ocean - #177 | ecosystem: Environmental > Aquatic > Marine > Unclassified | place: Southern Ocean | collected 2014-07-25 | reverse complement strand
GATTTAGTAAGAATGTTAGATAATGTATTAGATGACTTCATTGCTAGAGCCCCCGACCAGTTGCATAGAGCTAAGTTCTCTGCAATGAGGGAAAGAAGTATTGGTTTAGGTGCGATGGGATTCCATGCGTATTTGCAGAAGAATAGTATACCTTTCGAGAGTATGCAAGCTCAGGCTGCGAATATCAAGATATTCAATCACATTAAACACGATGCCCTAGAAACCACAAAGAAACTAGCCGTAGATAAAGGCGCTTGTCCAGATGATGATACTTGTTCTGTAAGGAACGCTCATCTCTTGGCTATTGCACCGAACGCTAGTTCTAGTATAATTTGTGGGAATACGAGTCCAAGTATTGAACCTTTTAGAGCAAATGCATTTACTCAAAAAACAAAGTCTGGAAGTAACCTATTGAAAAATAAGTTCTTAGAAGCAGTTTTAGAGAAGTATGGACGGAATGATGATAGTATTTGGAAAACTATTATTATGCAGAGAGGGAGTTGTCAACACCTAGAGTTCTTAAGTGACGAAGAAAGAGAAGTCTTTAAGACAGCAGTTGAGATCAATCAGGCATGGATTATAGAGCATGCGGCGGCTAGACAGGAATATATCTGTCAGAGTCAGTCGTTAAATCTATTCTTCCCACCTGATGTAAATAAAGGTGACTTACACTCCGCGCACATGTTAGCATGGGCAAAAAACCTAAAAACGCTTTACTACCTACGTAGTGAGGCAATTTCAAGAGCAGACAATGTAACTACAGAAGCAAAGAGAGAAATCATATTTGAAGCTGAAGAATGTCTAAGTTGTGAGGGATAATATGAGTTTATTAGAAGAAAGAGAATACTATAAACCTTTTAAATATCCGTGGGCATTTGAGAATTACAAAAAACAACAACAAATGCATTGGCTACCAGAAGAAGTGCCACTACAGGATGATATCAAGGATTATAGAGAAAAATTAAGTGAAGGAGAGAGAATGTTACTAGATAATATTTTTAGATTCTTTACTCAGGCAGATGTAGACGTGTGCGGAGGTTATGCTACGCACTACTTACCTACATTTAAACAACCAGAAGTAAGAATGATGCTAGTTGCTTATGCAGCTATGGAGGCAGTCCATCAGGAAGCATACTCCTTACTACTAGATACTTTAGGTAAATCAGAAGAGATGTACCAAGAGTTTTTCGATATACATGCTATGATGGAGAAACATGAGTACTTACAAGACTTTAACATGGATACTCCTCATGATATGGCAAAAACAATGGCGGTATATAGCGCATTTACAGAAGGAGTACAGTTATTTAGTAGCTTTGCGATTCTTCTCAACTACCCAAGACATAACTTAATGAAAGGAATGGGACAAATTGTTACATGGAGTATTCGTGATGAATCCTTACATGTCGAAGGTTTGTCAAAACTATTCAGAACTTTCATGCAGGAAAACCCTGAGTTGTGGACTGATAAGTTGAAATACGAAATATATTGTGCTGCTGAAAGAACAGTAGAGTTAGAAGATAACTTTATTGATATTTGCTTTGAGAAAGCAGATGTTCCTGATTTAACTGCAAAAGAAGTCAAGGAATATATTAGATATATTGCAGACAGAAGGCTACTAGGAATAGGTATGAAGAAGATTTTTCATAGTACCGAAAACCCATTGCCTTGGATTGACATGCAAGTCAACGCAGTTGAGCATACCAACTTTTTTGAAAACCGTGCTACTGAGTATGCTAAGGCAAGCACTAAAGGAAATTGGCAGGATATATTCAAATGAGTAATGAACCACAACAATCCATCACTATTGATGGAACCGAATACTTCGTCGACCAAATGAGTGACGAGCATGTAACTGTTATCAATCATATTCAAATAGCAGACGCAAAGATTCAAGACTTGCAGACTGAAATTGCAATAATGACAACTGGCAGACAGGCTTATATAAATCAGTTAGGCGAAGAGTTAGGAAAAGAAGATAATGTATCGTTTACACCTGAATTAGTTAATAATTCAAGTAGCTAAATGAACATTTTTATAGGATACGAGGAAGCACACCCCGAAATGTATGATGCATGTAAAGCAAGTATCGAGAGATTCTCTAGCTTACACATCATACGCCCTCTAAGGAAATCAGCCTTACAGGACACAGGAGTATATAAACGACCCTATCAAGGAGAGGCAACAGACTTTGCCTTTACGAGATTTTTAGTTCCATATCTGACGAACTTTGAAGGATACGCTCTATTTTGCGATGGAGACTTTATCTGGAGAAGTGACCCAGGAGAGCTAGAAAAGTATCAAAGCGAGGAACATGACGTTCATGTGGTTAAACACCCTGAACTGATAACTCGACAGGGAATCAAAATGGACGGAAAAGTAAACCGTCCATACCCTTATAAATACTGGTCATCTCTAATGTACATCAATTGTGATGAAATGGAGATAGACGCAGATTATGTAAATAAAGCCCCAGCGGGTGATTTACATGGATTTAAATGGACAGACAAGCCTATCGGTGGTCTGCCCGCAACTTATAACAACATGGTCGGATACTATGATATTCCCAACCCTAAAGCAGTACATTTTACAGATGGCGGTCCGTGGTTGACAGGATATGAAAAAGTACAGTACGCAGATGAATGGAGAAATATCCTTGAAGAAGCAAGACGACCAGCATAGTTTCCTAGCACATAGAAGAAGCCAAGAACAAGCCCACCACAACAGACTATCAAATGAAGAATTTGACCCAATCTCGTCCATACTCACAGTCGAAGTAAATACTACCGAACTTTGTAATCGAACTTGTGTCTTTTGTCCTCGACATGACCCTGAAGTCTTTGGGAACAGAAACTTGCATATGACTCCGAAAGGAGCAGCAAGGATCGCAGAAGAACTTGCACGTAATAACTATCGTGGAAAGATCTCTCTTAGCGGATTTGGGGAAAATTTACTTAATCCACAGTTTAGAGAAGTAGTTAAAAGTTTTAGAACACATCTTCATTCCAATATAATCGAGTGCAATACTAATGGGGATAGATTATCGCCTGAGTATGCAAGTGACCTCTTTGAGAATGGATTATCCTTGTTATACATTAACTTATATGATGGAGCGCATCAGACGTATACATTCGATAAGATTATGAAGGATATTCCAGGAGACAGGTACAAGTATCGAATGCATTGGAGTATGAAAGATCACGGACTCATTCTTAATAATAGGAGTGGGACAATAGACTGGCTTGGTATAGAGGAGAGTGATATCAAATCTTTACAAGGTAAGCCATGTCATTATCCTTTCTACAAAATGTTTGTAGACTGGAATGGAGATGTTCTCTTTTGCTCCAACGACTGGGGTAGAGAACATATTATAGGAAATTTATTAAACGATACGCTAATGAATGTCTGGTTTGGGAAACCAATGAAAAAGATCAGACGCAAGTTAGCTAAAGGAGATAGAAGTATGTCACCCTGCAATGGTTGTAGTGTAGATGGCTCTCTCTTCGGCAAACAGTCATTTGACATGGTACAGGAATATGAAAATAGCAATAACAGGTAGTACAGGACTCGCAGAAACCATAGCGGGTGTCTTGCGTGCTAAAAACAATACGGTAGCAACCCCTCGTATAGATGATATTACAATGAATGATACAGATTGGTACGGCTTTGACAAAAGTAATCCTAATCATGTAGACGTTCTAATTAACTTCGCACACAGAGATTTCGACCAAACAACGATACTTGATATAGCTTACAGAGCATGGAAACGAGACGAGAACAAGTTGATAATAAACATATCTTCTAGAGCTTATCAACCCAATATATCAAAAGGGCATATGTATGCAGCTCAAAAGGCTTCAATCAATCATCTGTCAAACAACCTTACTTATAATAGTGACAAACTATGCCGTATTAGCACACTCAATCTTGGCTTACTCAATCACGAGTTGCCAAGCCTATCTTGGGATGAAGTTGCAACAGCAGTAGAGTATCTTATACAGTTACCCAAACATCTCGAAATACCAGAGATGACACTACAAAGCTCGGCAAACTATGTCGACATTCAAGAAGATAAACAAACTCTTAAAGAGTTTTACCACTTACACGTAAATAAACTATGACACTAGAAGATAAAGTTTTATCAGTACTAGAGCATAAGAATATAATCCTAGTAGGGAATTCAATAGAGATTATAAACTATGAAAAAGGAGAATTCATTGACAGTCATGATGTTGTTATACGCATGGGAAAAGGTTTACCCCGTCCAGCTCACGATAAGGCTATCGGTAAAAAGATTGATATATGGGCAGCAGGATTCCTCAGAGCAGATCAAATAGGAACCAGAGAACGCCTTGCAAACGTACCTAAACTATTAAATCGTACAAGAATAAATCTTAATTCTGCTAGAGATGTAAATAAAGCATTAGACGCAGAGATGCACACAATGTTTAGTGATGAAGAATTACTTAAAATTTATGATGAATTTGGTTATGTAAATAACGCAGTATTAGGACGACCTTCTAATGGATTTATAACCTTACTATGGCTAATAAAGAAAGCATGGGTTTGGGATAGTCTTACATTGATTGGATTTGACTTCTTTGCAAAATCAGCTCCTTTTAAAGTAGGAGAAGCTTATCCGAATAGTTGGCATTTACCTAGAAATAGTGTAAATGAGATTCCGCATAATGTACCAGCAGAGCGTGAATACGCTTTAGAGATGGCTCGTAATGGGATTATAAAGTGGGAAATTCTTTCTGACTTGAAAGCAGAAATCTTGGAAGATTAAAGGTCGTTATAGTTATATAGAGTTGTTGATTTGGTGCTGAGATTTTTGCGGACTTTATTGATATGCCAACCTAACATTTCAAACCAATCTTCATATACATAGTTTATACTAAATTTTCTCATCCATCTGGCTTCCTGTGCTAGTTCATGATACCTTCGTGCTTCTTTTAATCCTTTACTCATCGCCCAAAGTCTCCCCACGAAGTCTACAACAGCCCAACCTCTGCCCTCATATTTCTTAAAAACTTTTATACGCATTAACTCGCCAAAGGGAGTTGGTGGGTATCCTAGAATAACGTGAAGGAAGTCGTGAGTGTCCATTATAAATAAGGCGTACTTTTCTTCTACAAGGTCGGCTTTAACTCTGTCTGGTAGAACTATCAAGTCAGCTAACTTACCAAAGTAAAATCTATCCATAAACTCTAAATACTTTCTTCCGAGAGTATTATCGTCACGTTCTCTAAAATCTTCTATGTTATCAATGATGCGTTCTCCTGCAAGGTATCTTTTACCTACAGGTGTCTCTGCCCATTTGCACATTTGGTTGAATTTAGACTTTCCATTAAAGTGAGTTACAACCCGTGCTATCATGTTAGCGTTGTCTTCACCATCAGGACTGTAACGGAATAACCTATATAGTAAAGGAATACTTTTCATCACTATATTTTACCTAGTAAGTACCCTGCTTCTACTACTTTTCGCAAGTACCTTTTCTGATGATTAGTTTTTTCTAGTAGTCTCTCATTTATAGCCTCTCTTCTTAGATTGAGGGGGATATCATCTATAAGGTTGCTCCATACATCCCATGGGATTGCCATGTAATGTAGAGTAGGCATTTGGTAATATGTTTCATACAACCATGGGGTATCTAAGTTTAGAGAGAATGCTTTTCTCATCATAATGTTATGATTGATTGTGTCTTTTGGTCCAATAGACTCTTTCTTAATTAGTTCATCAACATTCATATCAAAGTACATAGGCATATACCCAATCTTTTCTTTCTTCAATTCTTTAAAGAATGTAGGGTTGTCTGCTGAGTTAATAAACGAGTCAACTTGATTAAGTGACTTTCCGGTCTGTGCATCTTTCTGTGGTGTAGCTTTTCCGCCAGGTAAGAAATTAGAGTTATTTAAGGTCTTAAATTTAGCCCAATTAAGTAACATAAAATCTTTTTCAGTATCATACTTTTTAGCGTCTAGTCCTAAAATCTGATAGTAGTTGCCGTAGAACTTATGGTCATGATACTGGTACTTCTTAGAAAAGAAAGCCATCTTATCGCCCATCTGCGCCACAGTAGGAACATTTCCAGCAAACTTACCATTAAATACCCTAGCTCCCTTAGTAGTTACTAAGACTCTTTCTATAGGGAAGCCTTTAGGAGCTTTGTCTTTCCAATGCTCTTTAAACTGTAACAATACTCTTGCCATTCTCTGAGAGCCTGGGCCTTTAAAAGTCCAAGGAGTCTGGTAGACATATACTTCTCTGAAGTTAGCAAGTGCCCATTGAATAGTTGGTTGCATATTTTCGTTAAGCAGACCCCTCCTATTGAACAGGTGAAGTCTAAAGTTCTCTGAACTATTAAGTAAAGAGCTGAGGGTATATTCTGTATTTATTTCCTCTGTTAGTATAATTATGTCTATCATTTTCTTATTGTGTATTCCCAAAATTGTTCGAGATATCTCTCGACGCGTTCTTCCGCATCATTGTCAAAGTGGAACATGATGCCAGATCTCTTACTAGAAAGTATTTTCAGTAAGGCTGTTCGTGATCCGCAGTCTTTTCCTGCTATTCCTTGGTATATTGCTTCATAGGTTAAATGATTCTTTTCTCTAGCTGCTCTCGGAGTTGCTATTGAATGAATATTCTTACCTAGTAACAAGCCTTCTATTCCCATTTGACTGTTAGGACAGAAAGCTAGGTCAGTACACTTCTCAAGGATTTCGTGACCACCGTATTTCTTATTTAGTACCTTATCTGCGCCATACCTTGCCTTATATTTAGCAATCCATATATGCGCTGTTATAGGGTGTGGCTTTATTATAAAACCTTCTTCTATTTTTTTATCAAGTTTCTTCCAATCCATTACATTCTTACCGTTTTGAATTAAGTTACTTCCTGGTGGGAAGACTACTTTTTCATGTGCCGATCTATTGTTCTGTAATGTATACTTATTTTCTAAGTTATCTATTATGGTTTGTATTCTTTCTTCATCTATTTTTATATCTGAATCAGCAATATTGTGCATAATGCGGTCATTTATCTTTATGCTATTAACACGAATAAATATTCCGCCACCTAAAAAATCTGTATATAAGAAGTTATTTATAGTATATAATTGATTTGTATTATACCATAAATCAAATTCAAATGATACTCCTCTATGTGACTTAGGGAGAACTCTTCTTTGAAACTCTAGTAATGTTTCTAGCCTATCCTTGGGTGGCATACAACTACCAGACTTCATAAAATGAGTCGGTACATCTCCTAACTCTTCATTTATAGCTAGTGCGTCTAGTCCTGCCATTATTTTACCTTGAGTGACTCAGTTAATTTCCAAACTTGTAATTCAAGTTCCCTTATTCTTTCTTCATTCTCACCTATTGTGTCAAAGAGGGCTGCCATTAGGTTTTCCATCTTATTATTCACGTACTCTGGTGTGATAGTACTATTTCTTGCAGGATGTGGTTTAATCCTTTGTTCTGTTTTAGCTTCCGCCATGTTTTAGCTCCATTGTGATCCGTCCCAATATGAGGCACCGATGTCTGAAGCGCTTGATACTTCAGTATCGAATATAGTCCCAGCTTGTGACGCTGTTATTCTTTCAAAGATATTTGTAGCTGTTGCAGTTGCAATAGTTGTCAAATGATCCGTTGTTATAGTTGTGTCTGTTGCTCTAGTAGTTCCAAATGTACTTGTAGTACTTCTGGTAGTATTGAACACAGATCCTGTTGTACTACTTGTCTCAAAGACTGTCGCAGTTGATCTAGTAGTATCAAAGGTGCTAGTTGTAGATTTACTTGTTGAAGTAGCTCTTGAACTTGCTGTTGATGTTGTAGTATCGAAGGTACAAGTAGTTGTTTTACTTGTTCCAGTTGCTCTTGAACTAGCAGTAGTAGTAGTTGTGTTAAACGTACATACTGTAGACCTAGTTGTATCAGTTGCTCTACTTGTAAGCGTACCAAGAGTAGTTGCGTATACTGTTGCTGTAGACAACGTAGTTGAAGTAGCTCTTGAACTTGCAGTAGACTTACTAGTATCATATACTGTTGTTGTTGACTTACTTGTTGAAGTAGATCTTGAACTTGCAGTAGACTTAGTTGTGTTATAAGTAGTAGTTGTGCTTCTACTCGTAGATGTAGCTCTTGAGCTAGACCTAGAAGTGGCAAAAGTAGTCTCATAAGTTGTAGTTCTAGCAGTATTCGTATTCCATGTAGTACTTACTTGTACATTATCTGTCAGGTTACTAGTGTTAGTATTATAACTGGTAGAAACTGAATCTACGTTAGTTATCTTACTAGTGTTAGTATTATAACTGGTAGAAACTGAATCTACGTTAGTTAGCTTACTAGTGTTAGTATTATACGAGGTACTGTTTGTTCCAGCAGTCGAATTTGTAAACGCTGTGTTATACGAAGTATTTGTATTATTTGTATGAGCACCTGTATTATTAGTAAAGGTAGTCTGGTAACTAGTATTTGTATTATTTGTGTGAGCACCTGTATTATTAGTAAAGGTAGTCTGGTAACTAGTATTTGTATTATTTGTTGTCTGTCCTGTATTATTAGTAAAGGTAGTCTGGTACGTAGTATTTGTATTCCACGCGGTATTAGTACTATAAGAAGTGTTCGTGCTATTAGTACCTGATGTATTATTCGTATGCGCGCCTGTGTTATTCGTAAAGTTACACGCGTATGACGTATTCGTACTTCTAGTTGTACCGTAGGCTGTGCTATTTGTAAAGGTACACGAGTACGATGTATTCGTACTGTAACAGGTATTGGTACTATTAGTAAAGCCTGTGTCATTAGTATGTGCACCTGTGTTATTTGTAAAGCCAGTACTATTTGTAAACTCGCAAGCATATGATGTATTCGTACTGTAACAAGTGTTAGTAGACCTTGAAGTGTTCGTATTATTCGTATGAGCGCCTGTGTTATTTGTAAATGTAGTCTGGTACGCAGTATTAGTACTTCTAGTAGTACTTCTACTAGTACCAATTGCTGTACTATTAGTTCCACTAGTCGAATTTGTTGCTGCTGTATTTACAGACGTATTGGTTGCGATACTTATAGGTGTTTCTGGGTTAACATAGAAAATAGTGTTATTTGTAAAATTAGTCAGCCATGAAGTATTTGTATTCCATGAAGTATTAGTATTTTTAGCTGTGTTATAGGCTGTGTTATAGGCTGTGTTATTTGTAAAACTACACGAGTACGATGTATTAGTACTATAACAAGTGTTCGTGCTATTAGTAAAGCCTGTGTTATTTGTATGAGCGCCTGTGTTATTTGTAAATGTAGTCTGGTATGAAGTATTAGTATCCCTTGCAGTATTTGTACTATAACTAGTGTTAGTAGACCTCGAAGTGTTCGTATTATTTGTATGAGCGCCTGTGTTATTTGTAAATGTAGTCTGGTACGCGGTATTAGTATTTCTGCTTGAGTCGTAGGCTGTGTTATTTGTAAACGTACTCTGATAAGTCGTATTCGTTGAGTAACTAGTGTTTGTACTCCACGAAGTATTTGTATTATTCGTATGAGCGCCTGTGTTATTAGTTCCACTAGTACTATTCGTAAAGTTACACGCGTATGATGTGTTAGTACTGTAACTAGTATTAGTAGCTACTGTAAATCCACAAGCGTATGAAGTATTAGTACTGTAACAAGTGTTTGTAGCTACTGTAAATCCGCAAGCGTACGAAGTATTCGTCGCGTAACTAGTGTTTGTACTTACTGTTACATTATCTGTTGTTCTATTTGTATTTGTATTCCACGCGGTATTAGTATTTCTAGTAGTAGAGTTAGTGAAGTCAGTATTGTACGAAGTAGTTGTATTTCTAGTAGTAGAGTTAGTAAACGTAGTATTGTACGAAGTAGTTGTATTTCTAGTAGTAGAGTTAGTAAACGTAGTATTATAACAAGTGTTAGTATTCTGTGTTGTACTATTAGTAAAGCCCGTTGATCTACTAGTATTTATCGTTGTGTCATACGAAGTATTAAAGGTCGTTGTTGTATTATAGACCGTAGTTGTCGCATGAGCAGTTTCAAACGTTGTAGTAGTAGTAAAATTAGTAGTTGTATTAAATACGGTAGTTGTAGCCTTACTCGTGTTATACGTGGTAGTAGTAGTAAAGTTAGTCGTTGTATTAAATACAGTAGTAGTAGCTCTAGTAGTATCAAATGTAGTCGTAGTTGTATACGTAGTTGTACTGTCGAACGTAGTAGTCGTAGCCCTCGTCGTGTTATACGTGGTAGTAGTCGTAAAGTTCGTAGTAGTGTTAAATAGAGTTGTCGTAGCTTTAGTAGTCGCGTACGCTGTGGTAGTAGTAAAGTTAGTCGTTGTATTAAATACAGTAGTAGTAGCTCTAGTAGTAGCAAAGGTACTAGTAGTTGCTCTATTAGTATTAAATACAGTAGTAGTATCAATACTAGTATTAAATACTGTAGAAGTATTTACATTAGTCTCGAAGGCACAAGTAGTACTGAACGCAGTCTCTTGTGTTCCAGAAATAAAAGTTGTCTGAGTATTAGTAGTTCTAGCAGTATTATGGATAGCATCGAATGGCCCTTCTAGAGAGCCTCCAGCATTTACGTAAACGTGATGGACACGACGAATCGTGCCGCTATCGTTGACCGCAATAAAGCGTAATGTTCGGAGAGTACCCCCGTCATTTACATAAATCGCCATTTAATTTCCTAAGAGTATACGTACCAAACGTGACCGCTTGATGTTGATCCTACTCCGGTCGGGGCAGTTGTTGTTATTTCGTAGGGTAATCTTGCTGCTGCAATAGTACCTGTCATTTTGGCTCCAGGTACAGTCATACCTGTGACTTCCCTAGAACTGTTTACCACTTCTGTCCCATCAACACTAAGACCTGCGTCTTCAATGTTAAATTGTAATTTTGTTCCCATTTTGTTATACCTCGATTGCTTGCCTAATGGCTTTAAATGTCATAGTGTCTGTTGAAGCAGGAGTAACTCTTAATCTTAGATTACCTGAGTTAATGTCTGCATCAAACACAGCCTGTGCACCATTATCAAAAATAGATGCGTACTGCGTTAGATATGCTGTACTTCCGTCATGGAAGCAAAGAATTTCAATTGCTTGATAATCTCCATCAGTAGAGTTAGTAACTGATACTAACCATTTACAAGTTCTAAAAACTGTTGCTGATACTGTATCAAGTGTTTGTTGTCCTGTAGAATTACTCGAAAGAGTAGCTACATCGAAACCACCAATTTCATCTATATGTAGTTTTTGTGGTGGATTATTGTCTTGAATACCTAAGAGGCCTTTTACTTCAATTTTAGCACTAGTGCTATTACCAAGACCGACAGAAGCGTCACCAAGTGACATATTTCCTGTCATTGCTTTACCTTCAAGTGCTGCACTTGATAATTGTGTAGCTGTTACAGAATTATTTGCAATCTCACTTGAACCTACATTGTTCGCGGCTATTTTTGCTGCGGTAACTGCATTAGCTCCTATCTTAGCCGCTGTTACTTGAAGTGCGCCGATATGAGAAGTATCAATACTTCCATCAATTAGTTCCGCGCTATCCACTGAGTTCGTAGCTAATAAGTCTGCTGTTATAGTTGCAGATGGAATCTGTGTAGCTGTTACTGAATTCTGTGCAATTTCTGCTGAACCCACTTGGTTAGCTGCTATCTTAGCTGCTGTAATTGCGTTGTCGGCTATCTTTGCTGTTGTTACCTGTGAAGCTCCGATATGTATAGTATCTATACTACCAGTTATTAGTTCTGCACTATCTACTGAGTTTGCTGCTAAATCGCCTGCTGCTATAGTACCGTCTGTAATGTGATCTGAAGATATTACTCCTGAAGGTAGCTTAGCTGCTGTAATGGCATTGTCTGCTATTTTCGCTGTTGTTACCTGTAAAGCTCCGATATGTATAGTATCTATACTACCAGTTATTAGTTCTGCACTATCTACTGAGTTAGCGGCTATAGATGCTGCGACTACTGCGTTTGCAGCAATCTCTCTTGTAGTAATATTATTTTCGGCTATCATTGCTGATTCTACAGCGTTTGCTTGAATTGTTGAAGTACCTGTTACTGTACCTGCGCCTGTGAAAGCCGCTGATGTCCAAACGACATCTCCAGTCATTCCAATTGTTCTGCCGGTTGCTAATGCTGTTGCCGTTGTGGCTGTTGCTGCATTACCTGAAGTAGCTTGGTTACCAGCTATGTTAACACCTGGTAGGTTTATAGGTGCTGAGCCGTTAAAGTTAACACCACCAATTGCTCTTGTTGTAGCTAGTGTGGTTGCTGTTGTTGCATTACCTGTAACAGCTCCTTCTATGTCCGCTACTAATGTACCTTTTGTATATCCTGTTCCTGAAGTATTTACAGTTGTAGTTGGTTGTACTTGTAAGTCTTTAAATATCTGCCATTTACCAGAATCATCTGCGTTTCTGAATATACCTGAATATTTGTCTGTACCACCAGTATCGTATAATCCATAGAGACCTATATCAACTGCATCTGCACTTCCGTTGCCAGTTGCCATTGAGATAAGGGAGTCTCCAGTTGTAATTGTTGTAGCTGAAGCTACGAATGAAGTTCCTGATACTGTTACATTTCCTGAGAAATTAACATTACCTGACATCGTTTGTCCACTTAGGGCATCTGATTTGAGTTCAGCTATAGATACAGAGTTTGCTGCTAGATGGTCTGCTGTTAACAAATCATTAGCTATCATTCCAACTGCGTTGATTGCGTTGTCTGCTACCTTTGCCGCTGTTACTGAATCCGCCGCTAATTTAGCTGTAGTTACTTGAAGTGCTCCGATATGTATAGTATCTATACTACCAGTTATTAGTTCTGCGCTGTCTACTGAGTTTGCTCCTAATTGTGTAAGAGTAATACTTCCGTCAGGAATCTTAGCTGCTGTAATAGCGTTATCTGCTAAGTCTGCTGTTAGGATTGTTCCATTTACTATTTTTGCTGAAGTTACAGAGTTATCTGCTAAATCATTTGTTACGATTGTGCCAGTAGCTATATGGTCTGAGACTACAACTCCAGAAGGGAGTTTAGCTGCCGTAATAGCATTATCGGCTATTTTGTCTGTTGTTACAACGCCATCTGCTATATGTATAGTATCTATACTACCTGTAATAAGTTCTGCGCTGTCTACTGAGTTTGCAGCTAGTTGGTCTGATGTAATTTGGCTATCGTCAATATGTTGAGTTAGAATAGCGTTATTGGCTATTTTAGCTGTAGTTACTTGAGCTGCTCCGATATGTATAGTATCTATACTACCAGATATTAGTTCTGAACTATCTACTGAGTTAGCGCCTAGCTGTAATGAAGTAATACTTCCATCAGCTATTTTTGCTGCTGTTACTGCGTTATCTGCTATCTTAATTGTAGTAACAGAATCACTTGCTAGTTTACCTGCTGTTACTTGAAGATTAGCAATATGTGCAGTATCGATACTGCCGTCTACTAATTCACTAGAGTCTACTGAGTCTGCTGCTAGTAAGTCAGCTGTAATTGTACCTGATGGTATTTGAACTGCTGTAATTGAATTTTGTGCTATTGCTTCAGTAGTAATATTATTAGTTGCTATTTTTGCTGATGTTACTGCGTTAGCTGCTATCTTAATTGTAGTAATAGAATCAGTAGCTAATTTAGCTGCTGTAACTTGTGCTGATGCGATATGTATAGTATCTATACTACCTGTTATAAGCTGAGCAGAGTCGATTGAGTTAGAAGCTATAGCTGCTGTGTCAATTGAATTATCCGCGACGCCTGTAACGGCTGATGATTGTAATTGTGCTGCGGCAATAGCATTTGTTGCTACCTCCGCTGTGCCTACCGCGTTTGCTGCAATTTCTGATGAACCGACGGCGTTGCCAGCGATCTCACTTGCAGTTATAGAATTACTTACTATTTCGGTAGTTCCTACTGCGTTTGCCTCAAGCGAGGAGACAAGATGATTTTCTTTTCCTATGAGTGGCATGTTATGTCTGCTCCAGATACGATAGAACTACGTCTATCGAGCTTGCAACGTTTGATTGTACTTTGATTATATCACCAGCTTCTAAAACTACTTTGCCGTCTCCACCAATAACTACTACTGTAGAGCCACTCGGTATTGGAGTCGACTTAACTATAGTGGCGTGATGAGATGCGCTAGTATCATAAAATTCTACTGTTGCTTCTATCGAGCCTCCGCTTTGATTACAAATATAACAACCAATTACGGTTGAAATTGTATTTGCAGGAGATGTGTATACGCTTGTCAAAGAAGCGCCCACATTTATTGCTGTTGCTGTTTTAAATGCTGATGCCATGTTGCTATCCTAATGCTATACTTAATGCGAGAATGTCGTCTTCGGTTGCAATAGCTTCCGAATGAGAACCAACAACTATTATGTTGCCTGCCGCATTTTTTGTATAAATCTTTTTGTCGGTCACATTCATAGCAAGTTCGTGAGTAGCTAGATCACTAGAACTCGGGGCTGAACCTGCTGATTCTGACCTTTTAATTTTAATAACCTGAGCCACTAGAATGTACCCCCATCTAGTGTGTTAGACCATGCGACTGTAGAAGATGCTCCTACTTGAAGTATCTGTCCTACGCTATTTGAAGAGTCATATGAGCCTATTGATAGTTTTGCGTAACCACCATTAGAACCACCAGCGCCGTATATTACGTCACCATTAGCTGTTGCTGATATGCCTTTTATACCTACTGCAGAGCCACTATTGTGTGAGACTGTTTTGTCGTCTACTGCTACTGCTAGAGTATTGCCTGTTTTTGTAAGGGCATTACCTGCATCTATCTGACCCGCTCCTGAGAACTGAGTGAAGGTTAAATTACTAGTTCCTAGTGTTGCTGTTCCTGTTAGTGAAGTCAGTACGTACGCGTTATCTGCGTTAGTTGAACCTGCTTCTACGAAACAGAACATTCCGCCTGATACTTCTGCATTTGTGTCTGCATCGATACCTCTTGTAAGTATACCTGCTACGCCTACGGCTGGAGCAGTTGTAACTTTATAGATACCATTTTGTGTGTTTGTACTCTGGTTCTTAACAAGAACTCTATCGTTTAGAGCTAAGTTAACACCATCTACTGCTTGTACGCCAGTAGCGTCATATGTAAGAGTACCTGCGCCATTATTATAGGTTGCTCCTAAGTTAGCAGTTGTGCCTAGTTTGACTGAATCTTTAATATCGAGTGCTTGTTTTACACTATCGACATATGCTTTTGTTGTTGCATCGGTACTTGCTGTTGGAGTAGCTATATTAGTTACTCTGTTAGCTCCCATGTCTACGGTCTGTGAACCGGCTACTGTGAAGCCTCCATCAAAGTCTGCTGATGGTGTGAATGTTGCTGTGCCTGTTACTTGAACAGTATCACCAGCGGCGTTACCTAAAGTTACGTTTCCGTTTGCTGTTAAGTTGCCATCTACATTAAGTGTAGAATCTAAGTCTGCTGCGCCTTGTACATTCATTGTACCTGCTACTACAGTATTACCTGTACCAGTAGCAACTGTTAATTTGTTTGTGCCTACTAAGAAGTTTCCACTAGTAACATTTAATGTTCCTGTGTCCATATCCTTTCCTACAACTACTTTCTCACCAGAGTTTGTAGTTACGAATTTAAGGTATGAGTTTCCTGCTTCTTTGAAATCGATCGCTGCCGCGTTATTGTCGGGCATCGTGATTGTATTTGCTTGTCCATCTAGGTCTAATGTTCCACCGTGTGTAAGTATTAAATTACTTGTTGCGGCTAGAGTTAAGTTCCCTGATGACGTGCTTATTGTATTGCTAGAGCCAGTTACAACTATGTTGCCTGACTTTAATTGATCAATCTTACTGTTAGCGTCGACTACTACTGCTGAACTTGCTGTTAGCGTGCCAGCCCCGTGGTCCAACATATTTACATATACCGCTCCACCGATTGCAGTTACTGCGCTTGAGGAAGGGTGACCAATAAATAGCTTATTACTATTAGAAGAATATGCTAACTCACCAGCACCAAGAGAACCCGGTGCGGAAGTACTATTACTTCTTTTAATTTTTATTACTTGTGCCATTATTATTTCCTGTTAGAGCTTAAAAGCTCCCTGCGTCTATAGTGTCAGAGTCCGCTGAATCATTACCAATCATTACTGGAACGAAACTAAAGTTGCCCGTTGACGTCTCTCTATAGATCTTTAACTGATTATCGTCAGTATCATAAAAAAAGTCACCTTCTGCTAGGTTGGTTGTACCGGCAGACGGCGCTGTTGTTTGAACCCAAAGTTGATCTGCTAATTGTAAAAGAGCAGTTTCTACTGTGGAAGCAGACGAGATTGATCTCGCTGCGTTTGCGAATGTAATACCTTGTGCATCTGTTGCAGCCCCAGCTATAGCGCTAGAAATTGTAACAGTAGTCGTTTGAGCTGTTGCACCAACCGAGGTAGTTTGTGGCGTGATTTTTAAAATCGTTGACATTATCTCGTAACTTCTGGAGTGACTCTAGCCACGCCCTGTAGTAATCTTGTTACTGTGCTGTTCTGTGTATTAACTAATTCTAAGTCGTAGTAATATTTGCCCGAGGCTATACTTGCAGTAGTTGAGTTAGTTAACTGCATATTTAGCTTCCCATTTGTCGCGTCTACAATTGTGCAAGTAAAATCTGCCGTTTTTGTAGTGGACGTAGGGGAAGGGCGAAGTTGTGCCCTCGCTGAATGTGTAGCTATTGGGGTTGCTGAACCATCTGCTGATATCGCTATTTGAATAGAGAAATCAGAACCTTGGTCAATAACTATATCGTAAGTTCCTGCTGCCATATTGAATATTATACTCCTATTCATAAATTATATCAAAAATCATAGGAGATGTCAAGAACTAAATTTGGAATGTCAAGTTGGTTTGGTTAGGTATAACTCAGCTCATTCATATCTTAGAAATATTACCAAAAACTAGTGGTGGTGATTTTCTTAACTACTTGATATAGTATATGTTACATCCGCCCAACCAGTAGTATTTGTTTTCAAAGCCTCGTATTGTGCTCTAGTAGCTTCCATCATCTTTATAGTTTCTTCTCCACCTGGGTCGGCTTGATTAGTATCAGTGGTCATATCTAAATTCATACTTGCAGTATTGTATCTAGTTTTCATTGCTCCCATAGCGGGGAACGTTGGGCTATTTTCGAGCCAAGCTCGTACTTTTTCAATCTCAAATTCTCTGCATAGTCCAATACCTACACCATGAGCATCTTTTGCGTACCCAGTACCTCTATAAGTAGGGTGTACACCATAAGATCTTATAACCATAACATCTGCCTGATGGAAGATGTATATTCTAATACTTACTGCTTGTCCGCCTGGTCTTTCAGTGACGTAAGTTCTTATAACACCTTCAGCTAGGACTCCATCTGATACTGTTACTGCTCCGCTTTTAATAATTGAATCTGCATACAATTTATTGTTTTGTATACACGCTGAAAATTTGTCTACTCTATGTCTATAACTATTAGTTCCTAGAGGGAAATCTTCAAAAGTTTCCATAAAAAACGTATAGTCTGATTCTTTCATGGGTCTTGTCTTCCACCCATTGCTTGCCGTTACTATTGTTGTTGCTGCCATTAGTATTTACCTCCAACTGTCCAGCCTTTGACAGTTAATAATTCGTTTTCTGTTTCCACATAGATAACCTCTGTTGGTGTATCTATATATTCTTTTTTACCTACGTATTCTTCCGCAAGTATCCACTCTCCATCTATTAAGATAGGGTGGTCGTTTGTTATCTCTAACTCATCTTCTAGTATATAGTATCCTTCTCTTTCTTTGTGTACTATATTTACTACTTTTGTTTCTCCAAGTGGGCTATCTATCATATCTCCTACTTGTAGGTTTTCAGGTAGCATAGCAGGAGTAAGACACTTATATCCTCCACCGCCTCCGCCACCATTATGAACTAAAATATCATCTGCTATATAAGTATGAACATCTTCAATCATTATATTCCATACTAGTGCTGATTCGTCTATAAGTTCAATTGTTTCTACTATTGCTCCTCCATATAAAATATCACCAAGTTCTAGTTTTTCTGGCTCTAAGTCTAAAGTGTGTCCGTATGCTTCGCATTCACGTGCATACTCAACAGGCTCTACGCAGGTCCATCTTTCGTTTGCCCAGATAGGGTGTCCTGCAGTTAGTTGTAAGCTATTAACTTTGTAGTAACGTTCTGCTCCATGAGATGCTTTACCTTCTACATAAGCCTCTACTTCTTCTCCTGTTTCTTCATTATATGCAAGAACTTTTTGACCTATCTCTATATCTTCAATAGGTATTGAAACTACATCATTATACACGGGCACTGTTATCTTACTGCCTGTTACTAAGCAGCCTCCTACACCTGATAGATCAATAACACTAGCAGTTAATGCTATAGTTCTACTACTAGCAGTATGGGTGACTGTAATTGATTTCAGCACAGCATTACTTCCAAAGCTTGATGAAGTCCAAGCATCGTTTCCACTACCTACATTTGATAGTGCAAATGCACTAACATTAGTACCTGATCTTGTCCATGTAAAGGTTGCATTAAAGTTTCCTATTGTTGGGTGAGTTATAGATAATGTTCCTGCCTGTGTGGAGGCTGATGGAATATAAGTACTTTGGTCCGCTGTACTCCAAGATGTTCCTTGGCTTCCAGAACTTACAGTAATTGTTCCCCATACTAAAGAATTTGTTACTTGTGAATTATTATAAGTGTTATCTGCTAAGTTAAGTGCTGCTAGTCCTGTTGCACTTAAGTCAAAGTTCGTAAAGTTTGCTTCAAATGCGCCTTCGAATCCTGTAAATTCAAAGTAGAAGAAAGGGTCGCCCCATACCCAGCTGCCGCCGCTCGCTTTATTACCTTGAGAAGCCCATATACTTTTACCTACCGCTGCAGTAGGTATTGCGAGTGACCAACTACTTGGTGGATTAGCATTTTGAGTAGGTTTGTTAGGCTTGGTATACCCTGTCTGTAAGTAGTAAACTACGGAAGAAGCATCTCCACCAGGGCCTGTTGGACCTGCTCCACCATCTGTTCGTTGTGCGTATACTGCAGGAGTAGACCATGCACTATCTTGAGGGCTTGCTCCATTACTAGTAAATGTTCTTGTTGCTACATATACTTTATCATTATTAGATGATAAAGCTGGGACAGTAAAAGACCAGTCCGTATTTCCTGTTTGTGGACTTGCAAAAGTACCTGCTGAAGTGCTAGTTAAAGAAGTATCGTTTTTCTTATATAAACTAACTGTTCTTGCACTTTGACCTGCAGGTCCTGTTACACTAGTTCCATCTACCCTTCGTGCATATATTGCAGGAGTAGACCAGCTACCCTCTTGGGGGCTATTACCGTCACTAGTAAGAATACGAGTTGCTGCATATACAATATCTCCATCTGAAGTTAAGGCTGGAACTGAGAATGACCAAGAAGTATTTCCGCTTCTAGGGTCAGCAAATGTTCCTGAACTTGATGATATACTGTTACTATTCTTTCTAAAAATACTCGGTTGTCTTTGATTCTGTGCTGCTGTTCCCGGTGATCCATCTGTTCGTCGTGAATATATTGCAGGAGTAGACCATGCACTATCTTGTGGGCTCGCTGCATCACTAGTAAAAGTTCTTGTTGCAACATATACAATATCTCCATTTGAGGTTAAAGCTGGGACTGAAAAAGACCAGTCCGTATTTCCTGTTAATGGATTTGAAAAGGTACCTGCTGTAGTGCTGGTTAAAGAAGTATCATTTTTCTTATATAAATTAGCTTGTCTTATTCCTTGGTTTGTAATTGTAGTTCCATCTATTCTTTCAGCGTAGACTGCGGGAGTTGACCAATTACTGTCCTGAGGGCTATTACCGTCACTTGTAAAATTACGAGTTGCTACATATACTTTGTCACCATTTGTAGTAATTGCCGGAACTGCAAAACTCCAACTAGTGTTCCCTGTTAAAGGGTTACTAAAGCTACCAGCAGTAGAAGAAATACTACTACTGTTTTTTCTAAATATACTTGGTTGCCTTTGGTTTTGTGCTGGTGTTCCGTCCACACCTGTTCTTGATTTAGTTAGTGTTTGTACTTTTTCAAATGAAAATGCTTTATTTTGAGATGTTTTACCTGTAATAGTATAGACTAGCGAATAGTTATGTGTTCCCGAAGCGGGAGTATGATTTGCAACTCTTGCAAACCTTGAGGGAGCACTTCCCTGCGAACCAACGTTGCCCTTTGTTAATCCTGAAGGGCTGTTTAGAACAACTTTCCATTTACCTCTAGCTGTACCTGTTCCATCATAGTCTAATAAAGTGCCTCCTTCAAATACTTGTACATCTGTTCCACTTCCTGTTATGTCTGATACTCCTCCCGAC
>Ga0308011_10000523_pt1 | contig 20391 bp, 15 predicted proteins | sample Neamet177_FD_203144 | JGI IMG/M metagenome (GOLD analysis project Ga0308011, IMG submission 203144) | Marine microbial communities from water near the shore, Antarctic Ocean - #177 | ecosystem: Environmental > Aquatic > Marine > Unclassified | place: Southern Ocean | collected 2014-07-25 | reverse complement strand
CATGTCTTTAATTTTTATCTAATTTATGCAATAGTAATAACCAAAAAACCCACTCAAATGAGTGGGTTTTTTAATTTTTATATCTTTCTAATTAAGTTGGAAGTTAATTGGGATAGTAAACATCACTCTTACGGCCTTCCCTCTTTGTTTTCCAGGCTTATACTTTGGCAATGACTTTACAACTCTCATTGCTTCAGCATCTAAGTTTTTATCTACCCCTCTAACTATTTTTACATTAGTTACTTTTCCTGATTTATCTACAATAAAACTTATATAAACCTTTCCTGTAATATTGTACTCTTTAGCAATTGCAGGATACTTTACATGCTTTTGAATATATTTCATCAATCCTAAATCTCCTCCAGGAAACTGAGGCATATTCTCTACAACCATAAAGAATTCATCATCATCTTCCTCAATAATTTCAATCTCCTCATCTTCATCCGACTCAGTATCCTCAATTTCGATTTCGTTTTCAATCTCAACCTCATCATCAATAATTTCAATTACTTCTGGCGGAGGTGGTGGCGGAGGTGGTGGTTTTACTTCTTGCTTAGTAATCGGAATAATTTCTTCTTCCAAATCATCAAGATTAAGCGCCCCTAAATTATAAGCTACCTTTTCGTAACTCTTGTATTCAAAAGCCGCAAGAACTACCAATAAAGCAACAACAAAACCTATTTGCAAAAACAGCCCTCTCTTTCTTTCTAAATTTACTTCTGGATTCTTTTTTGGTTCCATAATTTTTATTTTTATCCTACTAATTCCTGATATGCTGAGCTGTCAAGCAAGTCCTCTAACTCAGAAGCATCTGCTATTGCAATTTTAATAATCCAACCTTCTCCATAAGGATCAGTATTCATCAATTCTGGCTCGTCTTCTAGCTTATCATTAAACGCTACAACCTCCCCATTTATTGGCATAAACAAGTCAGAAACTGTTTTCACTGCCTCAACAGAGCCAAAAACTTCTTCTTTTTCTAATTCTTCACCTTCTGTATCTACATCCACAAAAACAATATCGCCTAACTCCCCTTGCGCAAATTCTGTAATTCCTACATAGGCAATTCCTCCTTCAATTCTCAACCATTCATGGTCCTTTGTGTACTTCAGTTCTTTTGGAAATTCCATTTAAATTATTTTTTTCAAAAATACATTTTTTTGTTAGTTAACAAAACTATCCGGCCAAGGTAAATCGTAAACTAAATCCAGCATTGGTAATTGCTCCAGGAAAAGTTGTTGAAATGAACGGATTAGTAACTACTCTATCATAAAAAACCTTGATATTCAACCTTTGGTTTAATACATAATCAGCCGAAAATTTGATACTAATTATCCTTTGCCCCATAGTAATTTGCTCTTCATCTTCAATTACTTTACGAATAACTGTTTTATTATTTCGTATATTTAAGTCTAATTTCAAGTCCAAATCACTAGAAACCTTCTTTCCTCTTCCTGCTGATCTAATTTTAAACTCAACATCTTTTATTCTATAACCCGTACCAATCACATACTCATTACTATTGGTTTCGGTAAGTTGATTATTCGCAAGTGATAAAGCCAAAATTCTGCTTTTCTTTATTTCAATTTTAGTGATTAAAGAATTTTTCCAAGTCATATCAATCTTAAATAACGGGCTGAATTGTTCGTTAATCGTAACCTGTGATATCTCACGAGAGACATGATAACTCATGTTATTTATATTCATCTCATCACCATTACCATAATTCAGATTAGTTGAATAAGAACCCACAGAATAAGTAGAACGATAAGCATGACCAAGACTAAAACTCTTGAATCTTTTTTTAATGGCTGGAATTCGGATTAAGCCATCATAAGTAACTCGCCAGTTTGGCAAAGGAATAGAAGGGAAGGCAGTAAGCTTAGAATTGTTAGGGTTTTGACCACCATAAGCCGCCAAGAAAGCCGGAATCATTACCTCTTGTGAAGTAGCACCATAACCACCAGTTGGTATCGTGTCTAAATTATCATATTCTATAGGATAACCTGTAACAGGATCAACCCCTCCAGTAAAATTAGGATTATTTGCTGCTAACTGGCGTGCAATATCAGCTCTATATCCTCTAAACTGACTGAAAGTTGAGGATTCATAATCATCATTATCACTCTTGAAAGCAGTACCCCAAGAAATAAACGAAATACTATGTCCTCCTGTTTCCATAGGGCTAAAATGACTAAATTTATCTTGTAAATCATCCCACCTGAAATATTCAGTTTCATTATGTGAAGTTGTTTTATTAGCCGTTAACTCAATTCGGAATTGTTTAATAGGTTCAACTGTACTTCTTAATGTTAAGTTAGTAGAAGTATTTGTTTTGTATAAAGTATTCAATGTGGAATCTTTAGTAATCCATCCTTGATTTCCTGCATAATTCCTAATATCCCTTTGACTACCAAATGCAAAAGGTAATCCTGGAGAAAGTGCTGACCAATCCTGCCCTAAAAAGTGAGGTTGATTCAGATATCCTGGAAGGAAAATACCTTTATTTTCAGAATAGTTAACTGATATGTTTTTCACACTTAGCATAACACGAGTAATGTGCTTAATAAATTCAAATTTATTTTTCTTCTCTTCTTCCTCATCCTTCTTTTTCTCACTACTTCTTCCGTTCCTATCCATTCTACCTTTCCTCCTACTCCCTTGGTTTATTTTCTTAAAATATGGCACCTTATTGTAGAGGGTATTCAAATTTACCTGCCCATTGTACTGTTTGGTATTCGAATTCTGAATAGTATGCCCTAAACTCTTTAAAGCAAGAGGTGCGGAAGTCCAATTATAACTAGAATTATACCTAGTATTTAAAGACAAGAAATTAAGGATTGGTATTTTATTTAATGGAAATTGATAATTCAAACTAAAAGTTTGATGATAAGAAGTTGGCCTACCGAAATCCCAAACATTATTCCAAATAGTATCCATTTTCCCTTTATAATCAGGGTATTTTTTATCAATCCTTCCTGCTGGCTCATCAATATTTGCTTTTGAATTTACAGCAAAATCCATTTTAAGCGTACGCGTTAAATCGTATTTAAACTCATACATTCTATTCCATTCAAACATCTTGTTATAAGTAGGAACAATCGCATAAGAATTCCCATAAGTTGAGGTTAAATTTCTTAGCTGAGTTTCATTATAATTTCTATTCACATCCGTTCGGAATGAGAATGATTTTGGCATAGTATTGAAATTAATGTCCTTGATTAATCGGAAATAAGGCGATTTTGGAAATTTAATTTTCGCAAACGGCTTAATATTTTTTGGTTGTGTGTTAAAATTATAAGTCAAAGCTCCTCTATAATTTACCGTACGGTTTTCCTCAATATTTATATTTCGTATAAAGGTTTCATTTTTCGAATAAGACAGAGATAAATTCTCAATATCATAAACTTTAGGCTTTTTTGCGGTTTGTCCTTTTTTATTAACTTTTGTCTTTCTTACATTCGTAAAATTGATACTCTTACGCTTCACATAATCCTGTACGATATGTCTTAAAGAATCTTTTTCAGTAGTATTTTTTAATGCTTTTAATGATGTTGTTAATAGTATATCCGGGTCAAGCGGATTGTAATGAGGGTTCTTAACCGATTCCGAAAGCCCAATATACATAGGTGCTTTCAGTCCAAAATCCTGAGCAAAGAATTTACCCAAATCAAAGGAAGATGAAAAATCATATTGATAAGCATTGTACTTTTGGCGTTCGTTTACTTTTTTCTCAATACTTCCAAAGCCAACCGTACTCATATTTCCTGATAGCGTAACATTTCCAAAATCGGCCAAACGAGCTGTCAATCTGCTATTAGCAGCCCAACCTCCATACTCATCAAAATCAGTAAGCCTAAGCTCATTCACCCATATTTGCCCACACTTAGGCAAGCCATCATCAGCAGAATTCATACTTACCTTTTTAGGATTCCTAACCCCAATCATTATGGTTTTTACTTGTGCCAGATTTGGATTCCCAACAACTGTTACCTTCCCTCCACTTGTGTGTTTAATGTAAGGCATACTTACATCAGCTCCATTAAAATTTCTTTCCTGCTTAGCCAATTGGAAAATTTCAAACGCAATGTCAATTTCATTTTCAGTAGGCCAAATATCATTTGGAGAACTTGAATGATGCGGAGTAGGTTTTAAGGATATTTCATACTCGTAATAATTAGCAGTAAAATCAGTTCCCAAACGAATAAAACACGATAAATCCCCATCATATAGAGCATTTATATCCCCTTCTTTTCCTTTTCCCTCAGCATGCACGAACATTTTTATACGTTTGTAAGCCCTCACATCAATATCGGCAGTTTTGTAGGCTGCACGAGAATCACCATCCTGCAAATCACATACTTTTAGCACTAAGGATTGCTCATTTTTTTGCCTAAGTGAAGTGGTTGTATTATCAACCTCTTGCTCAATTCCTGGAGGTAAGACATAGTTGATTGGCGAACGATTTCCGTTTTCTTCAATATTTACAGCCGACACATCAAAAGTTGTTTCTCCTTGATCATCCAAAGGGATATATTCTCCAGGTTCTGCTAAAGAAAAATTATATCTTCTCCACTCCCCTCTTACTAATTCCAAAGTAGCAAAACGACAAACAATTGGCTGATAAAAATCAGTAAAGGCAATCCGCATAAAACGAATCGATTTAAAATCTCTTATCCCACCAATTACATTGTCTGGCTGATAAACAGGAACACGAAACTGATACCAATTTATAGTTCTTGTTTCCCCATTTTCTGTTTTTACTTTTGCCTCTAACTTATCCGTTATATAACTATCGCCCACATCCATACCAGGGAATAACCTAATTTTATACTGAAAGTAACTTTCTGTTTCGCTTAAGGTATGATCTCTATTTAAGTCCTCAGTATTCGGTTGGGAAGTTGCTGCTGTAGGATAACTTTCAGGGGAATTATCAGTAGTAACTGAATTCCCATCTGTATTATTAAAATTCTTATACCTATCTAGAATTAACTCTGATCTACTATCAAAGTCTGACCCTCTGAAATAATGGAAATCATCTGCTGAAGGATCCTTTACTGCATTCTTATAAGCAGAAGAATTCGTTCCATAAGCTACTGCCAAAGGCTGGAGATATACAGAGTCAAAGAATAATTTTTCATCTGTATTTCTCAATCCATCCAACCCAACATCCTGAAACAAACGAGAAGAAGGGTCATTATCAAAAGCCTCAACAATTGAAAAATTAGTTGGCACTCTACCCCAAGGAGTAGCTTTTACATCCTCAACAGTTGCTGAAGTAGGCAGTCCATTTTCAAAACTTTTATAACCATCACGCAATACATCCTCTGATACATTTCCTAGGTGTAAATACATATCACCCCCTGAATGATTTACTAAACCATCATCACTATTAAACGGATCCATCATCCAAAATTCTACAAACTCAATATTGGCCGATTCAAAATCATTGGTTTCTAACTTACGCATTATCCCTCCCCAATTTTCGGAAGGCGACATTAAAGTTCCATCAGCATTTAAACCGTTAACCGTATAATTATTAGACCCTCTTTCAGAAGGATAATATGCCAAATCAAGTACTGATAAATTTGTAATTTGACTTCCTAAATTAGGATCTTTATTCGGAAAAACCTCTGTTTCCAATACTTCACGCGCATAATGGTAGGATTGCTGAGCAATTGTATTTCCATTAGCTAAAGAAATGGTTTTATTTACATTTGGTGGGGTGATGGATGTGTTTCTGAAAAACAAAGGATCGATAGTATACCAAGCCAATTTTGCTCTTTTGTATCCTAACAATAAATCATTATTCAATGTAGAATTCATAAAAATATCTTCTTGCTTTTCAGGAATTGAAGCCATACGCCAAGCTCCCATATTTTTAATATCTATTGAGGTTCTGCTCGATTCAAAATCATCAATATAGGAGACTCCTTCCTTTCCAACTGCCTTGTGATGCCCAGGAACAAGATGTGCAAATTCAGCAGTAGCAATCAATCGTGATTTTGCTTTTGTCTCAATTAAAGGCAACCAATCCACAGCACGAGTCAACCAAGGTGCTTCCGTTTGATAATTACCATCCAAGCCCCAAATAGTATTGGAAATTGGCTCATCTCCAGTATTAATTTTTTGAGTATAAGGGCGTTCAGTTAAGTTTAACATAGTTGCCCCAATTAAGAAATCTTTATTAATTTCATAATCGGCATGCAGTCCAACCAAAGTTTTATTCTGAATACCAAACATTGAGCTATTCTCTAATGAAATCTTAATTGGCACACCAGAATTCAAAATTCCTTCATTGATAATTGTCACTCTTCCCAACATATAATCAACTGTGTAATCCTGATTTTCAGTTAACTTTTGCGACCCTGCTGTAACCGTAACCGAACCTTCCGGGACATTCATAGCATTCAAACGAATTTCAGCCCCTGAGGAAGATTGATAGGTTCCTTTCAATCTGAATTTATTCAATTCAGGATACTGCCGAGCAACCGTTATAGTAGAATCATACAAGGATTGATACACATATTTATCGGCTATATCTTTTTCAGCAGAAGTAGGGTTATTTGGACTTGTATAAAATTGCTTTCTCAGGTGTGAACCAAAAGGCTCACGAACTGAAAAAATAATTCTTCCATTGGAAGAACGAGCAGTTATCCCTTCAATAAAATCGAATATTCCATCTGATTGATTATCCATTTGCTGATTCAATCTATCTAAATTCAATACTTTAATTAATGGAATTTTTTCTATTTTTCCTTCACCCAAATAATTGGTTAAAGCACCAGATTCTTCCGTATTTTCATACACAACATCCAACACAAAACCATCTCTACTCATTTGATAAGCCCCTAAAGCATAGATGTTTTTCATCATCAAATGCCAGTTAGGAAGTAAGGGAGTGAAATTTGTTCCTTTCAATAATTTTACAATTAATGCATCTGGTGCATTCGGACCTGTTGAAGTTAATTCTCCAACCTGAAAAGTTTGACTTCCAACTGTATACTGAAAAGCAACTGCTAAAACCTCATCATTATTTAAAGCCTGATTCAAGGAAATATACCCTAGTTGGTTATGTATCGTAAATTCTGATTCTGACAATTTTCTGGCTCTTTCCAACTTCTCAAAATCTTGTCCGTTAGCCAAACCTCCTTGTAAAGAACTATTTACTTCATTAATATTTCTAATGTTTGCATAGTTGGTAAGTAAATTCTGATACATATTATTAGAAGCGTACTCGTATGCTGGACTAGAAGAGGGGCTACCCATAACAGGATATTGATCGTATTGACCTCCCCAGTTTAAATCCTGAACAAAAGTAGAATTATGAATATTTTGAGAATTTTCACCCAAATCCAAAAAGGAAACAATGTTACGCGTATCCTTAGTTGTACCGGTTTTGTTGGTTACCCATACCTCAACTTTTGTAATGTTTACCATTGAATTCACAAAAGGCAAGTTGGCTAAGGCTACATCATAATTATCCTTAAAATAATGTGCTAAAAAGAAGTGCTTATTTGCCTCATACTGGTCAGCATACACATCAAATTCTGAGGTTTGCGCACCACCACTTACTTCAATTTCGGAAGTAGTACTTTTTTGTTGTGTCAAAATACCGGTAATGGTTGTTCGCCCAAACTGCAATTGTGTTTTAAAACCAAAAAGCGATTGGCTACCCGTAATTAAAGTTCCGTTTAACGGCAAACTTACATTCCCAACTTCTATCTTTTTTATTATTTCGTCCTCATAACCTGTGTACTCCAATTTCATTTGATTCTCAAAATCAAAAGTACTTTCAGTATTGAAACTAGTGGTTAATTTTAATTTATCCCCAATCTTACCAATTACATTCATTTGGATTTTCTCCTGGAAATCGAAAGAGGTTGTTTTTCTCTGCTCTTCTGGCAAGGAAGGATTGTCGAGTCTATTAATCTTCAGTCCAAAAATAAGTTCAGCAGAACCTTGAGGGCGAATATCAACCGCATTACCTCCGAAAATTCTATCAAAAGTTTGACCTGGAATGTATAATTTAGGTAAACCTAAAGCTGATGTTTGATTTCCTTTTCGTTCCCCTGACTTTAAATTCCAGTATTCGGAAATAGATTTATTCATTTTATAATCCTGGTATTCCTGAAAGTTGAAAACTCTCTATTTACCAATATTTAAGCCACCAATTTTATTTTGAATATAATATTGATTAGTCGTAAGGTCGTAAGAAACTTGATCGTAAAAATTAGGAGGAGTATGCATAAACATCCCTCCACTTTGGCTACCCGAAAAAGGGTACACTAAAGTAGTATCGCTAGTCGATTGAGCCCACAAAGTTGCATTTGCAAAAATAAATGCAAAAACAAATACGAATAACTTATGGTTTTTATTGCTTTTCAATTCCTATTAAAGTAATTACATTTGGCTCAATGCCGTTCTCACTAAATCCTCAACACTTACAATATCAGGGTTTGATTTCAAGACTTTATTAATCTTACTTTCCGCCCCTTTTTTCGCAAATCCTAACGCTAGTAATGCTGATAACGCTTCTTCTTTGATAGTATTGTCTATTGCATCAAACAATAAATCGGAGGTAGGCATCCCTTTTGCCACTTTATCCTTCAGGTCAATAATAATTCTTTGTGCCGTTTTCGCCCCTATCCCCTTCACACTCTGCACTGCAGCTACATCAGCAGTAGTGATGTGGTGTATTATTTCTTGTGGAGAAAAAGTAGACAAAATTATTTGTGCTGTACTTGGTCCTACTCCTGAAACCGAAATTAAATTTCGGAATAAATGGCGCTCACTCTCTTCATAAAACCCAAATAAAGTATGAGAATCTTCCTTTACTGAAAGGTGAGTAAATAACTTACAAAATTCCTTATCAATAGCCGAAAAGGTTTGCAATGAGATTTTGATTTTATACCCCAATCCATTGCAATCTATCACTACATAAGTTGGTGTTTTCTCAACTAATTTCCCTTGAATATGTGTTATCATTTTTTAATTTGTGCATCAACAACCGAAAGGGTTACCATATTAATAATTTCACGAACGGTACATCCTAATTGCAAGATGTGCACTGATTTTTTCATTCCTACCAAAACAGGGCCAATCGAGTCCACCTCAGCAATTTCTTGTATTAGTTTATAGGCTATATTTCCTGCTTCTAAATTAGGGAATATCAAAGTATTCGCGCTCTCTTCAGCAAGAGGGGAAAAAGGGAATATGCGTCCAGTCTTTTCAGTATCTAAAGCAAAATCAGCTTGAATTTCTCCATCAACCACTAAGTTAGGATGTTCCTTTTTTATAATTTCAGCAGCCTTTGCCATTTTGGAAGAATTAGCAGTTCTAGTAGATCCAAAGTTAGAAAATGATAAAAGAGCCAATCTTGGTTTTATTCTAAATTGCTTTACCGTTTTCGCAATCATCACTCCAATCTCTGCAATTTCTTCAGCTGTTGGATTCAGATTAATTGTTGTATCCGCTAAGAATAAAGTTCCTTTTTTAGTTTGCATAATATACATTCCAACAACCTTGTTTACTCCTTCTTCTTTCCCAATAACTTCAAGGGCAGGTTTAATTGTACTTCCATAATTCCTAGAAATCCCTGATATCAATGCGTCAGCATCTCCCATCTCCACCATCATTGAACCATAATAATTACGCTCACGCATTAATTTTCTGGCTTCAAATTGAGTCATTCCTTTTCGCTTTCTTTTTTCCCAAAGCACATCACCATATTCGTAGCGTTTGGCATCTTGTTTCGGATCCTTAGGATCGATAATACAAACATCATCAAGCTCAATTGAAAACTCTTCAATCAAATCCAATATCTTTTTTCTTCTCCCTAGTAGGATTGGTATAGCAATTCCGTCATCTTTTACTTGCTGTGCTGCCTTTAATATTTTGTAATGTTCTGCTTCAGCAAAAACTACTTTTTTAGGATTTCGCTTAGCACGAGCTGTTAAGGTTCTGATTAGTTTGTTGTCCAAACCTAACCTCTTTTTTAAACTTTCTCGGTATTTATTCCAATCCTGAATTTCTTCTTGAGCAACTCCTGAACGAACTGCTGCTATTGCAACTGCAGGAGCAACTGCTGTAATCAACCTTGGGTCCAAAGGTTTTGGGATAATATATTCTGGTCCGAAAACTAATGTATTGTCATCATAGGCCAAATTAATTTCATCCAATACTGTTTCCTTAGCCAAATTAGCAATCGCCTTTACAGCTGCTAATTTCATACTTTCATTAATCTCAGTTGCTCTCACATCCATTGCACCTCTGAAAATATAAGGAAAACCAAGTACATTATTTACTTGATTAGGATGATCGGACCTTCCTGTCGCCATAATAATATCATCACGAGAAGCCATAGCTTCTTTGTATGGAATTTCAGGATCAGGATTCGCTAAAGCAAAAACAATTGGGCGTTTCGCCATAGACTGTATCATCTCAATAGAAACAATATTTCCTTTTGACAAGCCTAAAAACACATCTGCATTTTTCATTGCATCCTCCAAAGAATCAACTCTTTTTTTGGTAGCAAAAAATAACTTCCTACCCTCTAGTCCTTCTCTATTTTGTTTTATCACACCCTTGCTGTCAAGCATGATAATATTTTCTTTTTTCGCTCCTAACGCCAAATATAGTTCGGAACAAGACATTGCTGCAGCCCCAGCCCCATTCACTACAATTTTAACTTTTTCAATTTTCTTTTTTACAATTTCCAAAGCATTCAAAAGAGCTGCTGAAGATATGATGGCAGTACCGTGTTGATCATCATGCATAATAGGAATATTCAATTCCTCTTTCAATCTTTTTTCAATCTCAAAACATTCTGGAGCCTTTATGTCTTCCAGATTAATTCCACCAAAAGTAGGCGAAATTGCTTTTACTGTCTCCACAAACTTATCCACATCAGTAGCATCTACTTCAATATCAAAAACATCAATATCTGCAAAAATCTTAAACAACAAACCTTTTCCTTCCATTACAGGTTTTGATGCTTCAGGACCAATATCGCCTAATCCCAGTACAGCTGTACCATTGGAAATAACAGCAACCAGATTTCCTTTTGCAGTGTATTTATATACATCATTTTTATTCTTTTCTATTTGCTTGCAAGGCTCTGCTACTCCTGGCGAATACGCCAAAGACAAATCCCTTTGTGTAGCATATTTTTTTGTTGGTACAACTTCAATTTTTCCAGGCCTTCCTTCAGCATGATATGCTAAGGCTTCCTTCTTACTTACTTTCTTTGCCATAAATCTATTCTGTCTATTAAGTGCAAATTTAATGATTTGATTCTATCTAGCACCATAAAAAAGAAAACCCTGCACCTAAGTGCAGGGTTTTAAAAATTATCTGTTTTTATTTTTTACTTTACTATCAATTTTTTGATTGAAACAACTTCAGAATTTACCACCAAATTTCCAAAGTAAATCCCTTTGGTCATATCTGATAAATCAAGTTTTTTAACTCCTGCTTCAGTAATAATAATTTCTTTAACTTCATTCCCTAAAATGTCGATAATTATTAGCTGAGCAGAACCCTCACCATTATAAGTAAAGTGCGTTAATCCACCAGCAGGATTAGGATAAAAATCACTCATTTCATTAAGTGAAGGATATTCATCAATTGCAGTAGATTGACTACAATCGTAAGTTATCGTTACACAAGTTTGATCACTAGGATTATTTTCATCATAAAAGCAGTACTCAACAGTTGCGATTCCATAAATTCCACCACCATTATAGTATCCACTATGAGCATCAAGATCAGAGTTAGCATACGTAATATCTTGCCCTGGAGCAAGTGTAGCTGAAGCACTTGGACTAGTCGCGCTTGCAGGGTAGCATGCTCCTGCAAAACAATAATTAGATCCTTGAAAAGAAAGTAATCCTAATGGTAAAGTAATGTTTGTTTTTTGACACACAACATCAATTGAATTAGCAGAAATATTTTTTACATCCAAATGATGCTCAATTTGAATATTTGGATCACCAAAAAATATAGTGTCCCCTGTAATTTCCAAACTTTGTGCTGCAACAAAACTAATTTGAGTAATTACTAGTATAAAAAGTAGCGTTTTTTTCATGATATTATTTTTAGCAAATATACACTATTTATCTTAAACTTTATTTGTTTTTGAACACATAAGACACTATATAAAAACTTTTCCAATTCCTATATTATTTGTATATTTGGCGAATTATTTAATTAAAAAAACAAACAATGAAAAAACTCCTTACACTTGCTTTAATTCTTACAACAGCAATAGGACAAGCTCAAATCTTTTCAGAAGATTTTAACGCAGGAATCCCTGCAACCTTTACACTAACTGATGTTGATGGATTGACACCAAACAACCCTGATTTTACAAGTGCATTTGTAGCAATGACTGGACTAACTGGGCAGGACTGTGCTGCAAGTACATCATGGTTTGTACCTACAGCAGGAGTTGCAGACGATTGGATGGTAACCCCTGCAATTATATTACCAAATACAGCCGCACCTATTAGTTTACAATTTGATGCTCTTGGATATGAGCCAAACTTTCAAGATGGAGTGGAGGTATATGTATCAACTACTGGTGCAACTCCAGCTGATTTTACAGGAACTGCTCTATACAACTCAACAGCAACTGGAGAAACAACAACTTGGACAACAAGATCTATTGACTTAACTTCTTATGCTGGCCAAACTATATATATTGCATTCCGCAATAACTCTAATGACAAAAATATCTTAGGAATTGATAATATTGTTGTAATTGAATTATTAGATGATAATGCTGAACTAGTTTCTGCAAATATTGACAATATTATAGCCGGGAATAGAACAGTTGATATTATTGTAAAGAATATTGGAGGAACAACAATCAACTCACTAAATATTGAATGGGATTTTAATGGAGGTGCTGTAACTTCATTACCTATAAATGGATTGAATTTAGCTACAGGACAAACACATACTGAGACTATAAATCTAGGACCCCTTGCAATCGGAGGTCCTTATGCTTTTAATTCTACAGTTACTCTTGTAAACGGAAATACTGACCCAGATATGAGTAATAATTCTATCGCTACTAGCTACACTATAGTTGAAATGATTCCTAACTGGACAATGACTGATTCATACGGAAACTCTTGGACTTTACATGATGAATTAGCATCAGGGAAAATGGTTGTAATTGATTTCTTTGCATCTTGGTGTGGACCTTGCGCATCTTCAACTCCAGAACTTAATACTTTGTATGTTAACCATACAACAAATGGAAATAATAACCTTAATGTTTTTGGGATTACTATTGAAGCTACTGACAATAATAGTATTATTAATAATTTAGGATGGGGAGGTTCTTACCCTAAATTTGAGCACACACAAACAAATGAAGATCAATGGCAACACTACGCTAACACGCTAGGATTAAATCCAGGTTCTGGAATTCCTTTCTTTATTATGATTTGTCCAAACAAAAATGACCCTGGAAATAGTACAATAGTACAGTCTGACGCAGGATTTGGAGCAGGAATGTTTAATACTAATTATGAAACGAAATTTGGGGCGTGCACATCTGCAGACAATACAGGTACTACTACTGTTAACGATATTGCTTCAAACTTTTCAGTTTACCCTAACCCTGTTAAAGATGTATTAACGATTGAAGGAAACTATACATCAGCTACTATTTATGATGTATTCGGTAAATTAGTATTAACTACTGACAACCAAAAAACTATTGATGTTTCAGCTTTAAGCAATGGTGTTTACTTTGTAAATATCAATAATAAGAACACAACTACTGTTAAGAAAATTACTGTAGCTAAGTAATTTACAACAACATACAGCTTATAAAAAACCCTGATAAATAGTCAGGGTTTTTTATTACCCTATAAATCAGATATTATTATTAAGTTAGCCAACTATAAAACACAATTAAAATGAGAAAACTATTTTTAACTATAACTGCAATTGCACTATTTTCAACACTAAGCATTGCACAGACAAGAACCTTGCCTTCAGTAAATGTAAAAACGCTTGACGGAGGGAGCATAAACATTACAGAATTAGAGAATGATGGTAACCCAATCGTGATTAGTTTTTGGGCAACATGGTGCAAGCCTTGTAAAAAAGAATTAAATACTATTGCTGAAGTTTATGAAGATTGGCAAGATGAAACAGGCGTAAAAGTAGTTGCTATTTCAATTGACAATTCTAGGTCAATGGCTAAAGTAGTACCTTATGTAAACGCATCCGACTGGGACTTTGAAGTTTATTTGGACCCAAATGGTGACCTAAAAAGAGCTATGGGAGTGTCTACTGTACCACACACTTTTCTACTAAATAGTAAGAAAGAAATAGTATGGCAACATAAAGGATATGTGGACGGAGATGAAGATGAACTTTTGGAACAAATTGAAAAAATAGCTAAATAATGATGAAAAAAATAAGCCTTACACTTGCTATTTTGTGCATAACTATTGTCAGTTTTGCACAAAATAATAGTGGCGAATTTCATGGTGACTTTGACTTAAATATGCAAAGTTATCAGGAGGACGAACTCATTGGTGCAAAAGCTGCAGAGGAAATTGTACTTAATAATTCCTACCTAAACATAAACTACACAAAAGGAAATTTTGCAGCAGGTTTGCGATACGAAAGCTACTTAAATGCACTTTTGGATTTTGATGATGATTATAAAGGTAATGGAATTATGTTTCGCTATGCAACTTACACAATTGACGGGTTAGAAGTAACTGCCGGTAATTATTACGAACAAATTGGAAGCGGATTAATTTTCAGAAGTTATGAAAATAAAGGACTAGGACAGGACAATGCAATGGATGGAGTTCGCTTAAAATTCAGTCCAACAAAAGGAGTTTATTTAAAAGGATTTATCGGGAAAAGCAGAACTTATTTCACTTATTCTGATGGAGTAATTAGAGGAGCAGATGGAGAGATAAACCTTAATGAAGCATTGAACTTTGAGTCAAAAACAAAAATAATTGTTGGACAAGGATTTGTAAGCAGATTTCAACCGGACATTAATCCTAAATTTGAGTTGCCTAAAAATGTTGCAGCTTACTCAAGCCGCTTAAACATTATAAATGGAGGCTGGAATTATTCAGGAGAATACGCTACAAAACTAAACGACCCTATCGGGTCATTAACTGCTGAGGGAAATAATTATGCTAAGGGAAGTGCCTTAATGAACAGTCTTTCGTATTCCAAAAGAGGCTTTGGTATTATTGCAGAAATGCACAGAGTTGACCACATGGAATTTCGTTCAGAAAGAGCACAAGAAAAACAATACATCATCAACTATATCCCTACTTTAACCAAGCAACACACTTACACTCTACTTGCTTTGTCTCCTTGTGCAACTCAGCCAGAAGGTGAGTTCGGAACACAAGTTGATATCTTTTACAAAATAAAGAAAGGAAGTTTTTTAGGAGGTAAATACGGAACAAAAATATCATTTAACTTTTCAAGAATTAATGCTTTAAATGGTGGTAGTTCATTTTTGAATGATGATACAGAACACACGCCAATGTTGATTAGCATTAAAGGAGAAGAACTTTATTTTAAAGACATAAATTTAGAAATCTACAAGAAAATTAACAAAAAAATTAAAGTAACTGGAGTACTTGCAAAACAATCCTACAACAAAGATGTATTGGAAGGGAAAACACCTGGAACTTACGGGACAGTTAAGTCCACTATTGCAATTGCTGATATCAGCTATAAAATAAAAAAAGGACACACTATTCGTGTTGAGTTACAAGAACTATTAGCTGACGGAGGAGAAGGGTCTTGGAGTATGGGGCTAGCTGAATACACCATTTCTCCGCATTGGTTTTTTGCTGTGCAAGACATGTATAACTGGGGAAATTATGATGTAAAAAAACAATTACATTATGTAAATATTAACTGTGGTTTCCTGAGCGGGTCTAACAGATTTGCCATTGGTTATGGAAAAAAAAGGGCAGGAATATTCTGTGTCGGAGGAGTGTGCAAGGAAGTTCCTTCATCTAACGGATTTAGTTTAACAATCTCATCAAGTTTTTAATTATGAAAAATATAATCACACTTTTTAGCTTTATTTTAATTATCACATCTTGTGATGTAGTGGAAGGACCTTATTTAATTGATGATGGAGGAATTACTCCAATTGACACCTCAACAAATACTTATGTTAAAAAAGTCTTAATTGAAGACTTTACAGGACACACTTGCCCCAACTGCCCGGCTGCAGCTAGAGAGCTAGAAGCAATACATGAAGAATATGGAGATCAAATTATTGGAATGGCATTGCATGTTAGCGCTACATTTGCAAGACCCCCTACACATGAAGCCCCAAAATTTCAATATGATTTTAGAACAATATGGGGAGCTAATTGGGATAACTTCTTTGGCATTTCTGACATTGGACTACCAAAAGGAATGGTGAATAGAGTAGGATATCCCAATGACTATAAATTAGGGAAAAATGAATGGTTAGCTGTTGTAATTACAGAACTAGAAAAGGAAATTGATTTTGGTATTAATATTACTACAGCTATTAGTGGGGGTAACGGAGCTATTACTATCAACACTGAACTTTTGAATACTATTGATGGGGATTATAATTTGGTAGTTTGTTTAACCGAAAGTAATATCATTAATTGGCAAAAAGACGGAACAGAAAATATTGAGGATTATAAACATAATCATGTACTCAGAACCGTACTTACTGATGATGCATTAAGCACATCTTCTACCTATACTTCAGGGGATAATATTCCTAAATCAATTACAATTAACTTAAGCACTTTGGAACAATACAATATTGATTATTCTGCAAATACTGCTGAGGCAGGAAACGGAAATGCAGGAGGATGGGTTGCTGAAAACATATCAGTTATAGCCTATATTTATGACAATGCTACACAAGAAATTGTACAAGTAGAAGAAGTACATTTAATTAACTAATAAACTTAACATTATGAAAAAAATATTACTAGTATGTACCGCAATTTTGATGAGCTACTCATCATTTAGTCAAATTACTTTAAACAATACTGAAGATGCTAATGAGTTTTTGCAAGCCTATTTATCTCCGCTTGGGGAAAGTTTAGGAGCAGGACTAAATAATGGATGGTACAATACAGCTAAACCTCATAAACTAGGAGGGTTTGATTTAACATTTACTTTAAATACTGTACTTGTTCCTAAGTCAAAACAAAGTTTTAATCCTGATGAATTAAGCAATTTTTCTTCAGATAACACTAGCACTCCTACCATTCTTGGAAGTGGAGATGGCGCAACTATTACCTATAATGGTATCGAGTTTACTATGCCTGAACAAGGAACAGCATTAAAAGCCTTACCTATACCTATGCTTGGAATAGGAATAGGCTTAATTAAAAAAAGTGAGCTAGACATTCGTTATATCCCTACTTACAAATACAATGCTGGATTTGCAGGGAAAGGCTCAATCGAATTATGGGGAGTAGGCTTGAAACATGATATTTTACAATGGATTCCTGTAGTTGGTGATGCATTACCAATGAGCTTATCATTACAAGCTGGGCACACCAGTTTAAACACACAATTTGAAATTGAAAGTCAAGGTGTCGCTCAAGAAGTTGAGTTAGATGTAAAGGCAACAACAATAAATCTAATTGCTTCAAAAAAATTATTAATGTTTACTGGTTATGCAGGAATTGGGTACAATACTACTACTACTACATTTAATGGGAAAACTAACTTTCAATTAGGGGTTGGGTCACAAGTTTTAGATTTTGATGTCCCTTTAGAAATGAAGTTTGAATCTCAAAATGAATTCAGAGCTAATATCGGATTCCGTTTTAATATTACAGTAATTGCATTGCAAGCCAATTATACATTCTCGAAATACCCAACAGCAACAGTTGGAATTGGCGTTAGTTTAAGATAAAATGAAAAAAATTATTGCCATTCTTATTTGTGTTATTGCTATAAATGCTCAGGCACAAAACTTTGGAGGAGGAATTATTTTAGGACTAAGTACATCACAGGTTTCTGGAGATAAATTAGGTGGATTTAATAAAGCTGGAGTATTAGTTGGAGTATTTGCTAATAAATCTCTTTCTGAAATTCTTAGCATACAAATGGAAATGACTTACATACAAAAAGGAAGTAGGAATCCTAATAATACTGACATACATGAATATGATCTAAATTATCTTGAAATCCCATTCTTTTTAAAGTATCAAACAAAATATCAGTTAAAAATTGAAGGTGGATTTTTAACAGGAATTCTAATCAATCAAACGGAAAGATATTCAGATGGGATTAAATTAATAAATATGTCTAACGGAAATTTTAACAAGTTTGATTTTGGTGTTGGGCTAGGTATAGATTATTCACTTACAGATAAACTAACACTTAATAGCCGAGTTAGTAATACCTTATATTTTAGTCCCACAAGAGAATATTCTGTTCAAACATTTATCAATAGAGGTAATTACAATTCAGTATTAAGTTTCGCTTTGCACTACATACTATAATGTCTAAAAAACACAAAATAATAGTAGCCATAACAGGTGCAAGTGGTTCAATATATGCCAAAGTACTTTTGGATAAACTTGTCCAATTAAACAAGCAAATAGAAGAAGTTGGCGTGTTGATGAGCGACAATGCAAAGTATGTTTGGGAAACTGAATTAGAAAATAAAAACTATAATAATTACCCGTTTACTTTTTACGATAAAATGAATTTTATGGCACCATTTGCAAGTGGTTCAGCAAACTTTGGGACTATGATAATTTGCCCGTGTTCTATGGGGACAATGGGAAGAATTGCTGCAGGGATAAGTAACGACTTAACAACCAGAGCTGCTGATGTTATCCTAAAGGAAAGAAGAAAATTAATAATTATTGCAAGAGAAACGCCACTGAGTTTGATTCACATAAATAATATGAAAACAATAACGGAAGCGGGTGGAATTATTTGCCCTGCAACCCCTTCATTTTACAGTAAACCACAAACTTTTGAAGCCATAGCTGCTACCGTAATTGACCGAGTATTAACACTCAGTGGTTTAGAAAACACAGCATATAGTTGGGGAAGCAAGCAATAAAATTCTAATATTTGGGTTATTGTATTGTAAACAAAAAAACCTATGTTAGAATTCAGCAAAAAGATACTTCAGAAAGTAAGTTTCGACAAAATATTATTCAAAAAAGAATTACAGAAAAGTGCAAGATGGATTGGTAAAAATGAAATAATTACCTTAAAAGTTTGGGCACTTACCTCCTTTGCACAATACAGAGACACAATACTAGAGGTTTTTGATCAAGTTTCTTAAAACAAGTTTCCTTGGTCGGCTGATTTTGTCCTTCCAAGATGCTTAAAAGCCAACTCAGTTGCCTGCCTTCCTCTTGAAGTTCGCATTAAATAACCTTCCATAATTAGGAAGGGCTCATACACCTCCTCAATCGTTCCTGCTTGTTCTCCCACAGCTGTGGCAATAGTGGTAAGCCCAACAGGACCTCCATTAAATTTATCAATAATAGTAGTAAGGATTCTATTATCCATCTCATCCAAACCATGCTCATCAACATTCAAAGCCGTTAAGGAATATTGTGTGATTTTTCTATCAATATTTCCATCTCCTTTTATCTGAGCAAAATCACGAACACGCCTTAATAAAGCATTTGCAATCCTTGGCGTACCTCTACTCCTACCCGCAATTTCGATAGTAGCATCCTTTGCAATACTTACATCCAAAATAGAGGAAGAACGATTCACAATTTTAGAAAGTAAATCCAATTTATAATATTCCAAACGGGAGTTGATACCAAAACGAGCTCTCAATGGTGCGGTCAATAATCCTGAACGAGTCGTTGCTCCAATAAGAGTAAAAGGATTTATTTTAATTTGAACCGAACGTGCATTTGGTCCTGACTCTATCATAATATCAATCTGATAATCCTCCATTGCAGAATATAAATATTCCTCAACAATAGGATTTAACCTGTGTATTTCATCAATGAACAAAACATCTCTATCTTCTAAGTTAGTAAGTAAGCCTGCCAAGTCGCCAGGCTTATCCAATACAGGGCCAGAAGTAACCCTAATATTAACACCTAATTCATTGGCAATAATATTGGCCAAAGTAGTTTTTCCAAGTCCAGGAGGGCCGTGCAACAACACATGATCTAACGCTTCCTCTCTCTGTTTTGCTGCCTCAATAAATACTTCCAGATTATCTACAATTTTTTCTTGCCCCTCAAAATCTTCAAAGAATTTAGGACGCAATACTTGTTCTATCGCTAACTCCTGTTCAGAGAAAGCTTCATTATCAGGGTTTAGATTTTTGTTCATGATAGCAGCAAATGTAAACAATAATTGACAAAAAAAGGGTCAGCAAAG
>Ga0308011_10000521_pt1 | contig 20414 bp, 13 predicted proteins | sample Neamet177_FD_203144 | JGI IMG/M metagenome (GOLD analysis project Ga0308011, IMG submission 203144) | Marine microbial communities from water near the shore, Antarctic Ocean - #177 | ecosystem: Environmental > Aquatic > Marine > Unclassified | place: Southern Ocean | collected 2014-07-25 | reverse complement strand
AATCTCATCGTTTATGCTCAGGTCTTTCTCTATGTATAAACCTGAGCTTGGTACGTATGCTTCAGGTTGGTAGTAGTCGTAATAACTGACGAAATACTCTACAGCGTTCTCAGGGAAAAACTCCTTCATCTCCCCATAAAGCTGGGCAGCTAAGGTCTTATTATGGCAAAGTATAAGTGCTGGACGTTGTGTGCGCTCGATCACATTCGCTACGGTAAAGGTCTTACCGGAGCCTGTAACCCCAAGCAGTACTTGGTCGCGAATACCACTATTTAATCCTTCTACCAGATCGTTTATCGCCGTAGGTTGATCACCCATTGGCGAGAACGGGGCTTGAAGTTTAAATTCCATAGGATTACTTCAATAAGCTGTTGAACTGTTTACGTAACGACGTTAAGTGTGCCACTCTTGTTTTTTGAGTTTGAATACTCGCTTCAGCAGCGGCTAAGAGTGGGTTACCTTTGGAATTAGAAAAGAATAAAAGATTATTTTCTAGCTGGTTCAATTCTTTTTTTGTGTTTTCCATTTGATCTCTTAACCAATTGCGCTGGTATAAGAGCCCTTCTTGGTTATCCGCTTCAACGAGTGCTTTCACTTTGGCTGTAAACAAGGTACTCTCAAGATCTTCTTTACTGAGTCCTAGTCCTTTGAGCTTGTCCTCTAACATCTTGTCAAATGCAGCGTCAAGTTTTCTATTTCCTGCACCCAATTCAGACCATTCTTCGCTAAGACCTACCGCTTCTTCTACAGAAGTGATCTCACGAGTTTTTAGGTCTATTAATTTCTCTTCCTTAGCTTTAATTGCTGCAGAGAAATTTTCGGATTTGGCCTTGCGCTCACCATTCATTTTATCAAAGAAGTCATTACACGCCGAACGGAATAATTCCCATAATCGATCGCCTTCTTTTTTAGGAACATATCCGGAGATTTTCCAATCTGCTTGTGCTTTTTTGAGTACAGACGCCGTCTCTGCAAAATTGTCACTATCCTTAAGACTTTGAGCCAATTTTACCAGCGCTTCTTTTTTACTGAGATTTTCGCGTTGGACTGCTTTCTCTTCTTTGTAGAATACATTCTTTAAACGATTAAACTCACGCTGTGCCACTTTATAATCCTCCCAAACAACATCGTTTTCTTCACTCTTTACAAAACCAATAGTTTTAAATTCCTCGCGAAGTACGTCAAGAGCTTTACTGGCCTTTTGCCAACCGCTATGCTTGGATGGCGTTGCATCGTTTAATGCAGTGATATGATCTACAACATTTCTCTTCGCCTGAATCTTAAGCGCGTTAACTTCCTTTAGGGTGTCGTTGTACGTATCACGTTTTTCATGAATCACCGCTGTGACAGCTTTGAATCGGTCCCAGATTTGTTCTTTTTGTTCTCTTGGTACAGGACCAATTCTTTTCCAACGACTGTGTGACTTCTGAAGTAGACGAAATAACTCAGGATTTACAGCACCCGTAGAATGTGCTTCGAGCTCCTCGATTAATAAAGTTTTCTCATTGAGATTATTCTGGTAATCTTTGTCTATTAGGTCGTATGCCAGTCGAAGAAAATTAAAGAAACTATCAACATGGTGGTTATAATTTGCCCAAATAGTACGCGCGTCAGACTTAGGGACTAATCCCGTGTTGTTCCATTTTTCGCGCAGTCCTTTGAAAGCATCATATTTTTCTTTTGCACTTCCTGTCATTAACGGGAGTGCCTTAATTTCTTCAACGATGAGCTCCTTGATCGTAAGGTTTTTGACCAACTGCGCTTCTAGTTCAGCGTAGTAATTACGCAATCCATCTCTATAAGAACCATAGATGACTCCTAGTTCTTTACGCAATGGCTGGTCAAAATGGAAGTCAATGATGTTACCTCCTTCAGCAAGATAAACTTCCTTGACAGATGCCTGTTCTTTATTGAGTTCATGAAGGATTTTTGATCGGCCATTTTCCACAATTCCTTTAATACGAACGGGAGTGAATTCATTGACATGCGATTTAATCACTGCGATGGAATCTTCGACGCTTAATTGATCAAAATCAGGAATAGATAATTTTTGCTCCTTTGGCTCCTCATGGTCTTCCTCAGCTTCGATAGTTTTAACACTCTCTTTAGCGCTTTCTTTGGAAATATCTTCAGATTTAGTCTCCTCCGGTTTTACCTCTTCAACTGGTAATTCTTCAGTTTGGGCATTAATAGAAGCCGTTTCTTCAGTATTATTCGTTTCGAACTCTGCCGTTATCGGTGTAGCCTGCACCTCTTGGTTGTCAGCTTTAGGATCCATTTCTTCCTGATTCATCATCTACATTTTGTTGTAGTAAGCGGCATGGAAATAGTCCCATGCTTTATTCGCTTGCTCGGTTAACATTAACTCCCCGCCAAGGACTGCTGCACCTGCATTAAGTCCTTTTTTCATGAGCGGGGTGATCGTTGGCTTATAAACTAGGTCAAAGATGGCGAATTCCTTGTTTAAAATGCCAAAGGGTAGGGGTAAAAGATCCTCAGAATGCCCCTCAAAACCAACAGGTGTACAATTTATCCAACATTTAGACTGCGCTGCAATATCATCGGGTAATGATTTAAAGGTGTAATCGCCTCCGGATCTTCCCACTACTAAAAAAGAGACATTCATGTCCTTCAGTACTTTTCGGACTGCTTTTGAAGCACCACCAGTACCAAATATCAGAGCAGATTTTGGGCTTCCCAAAACAGACAAACTCTTTTGTATGCCATAATAATCGGTATTGTATCCAACCAGTTCACCATGCTCTAAGACAATGGTATTTATGGCACCAATCAGCTGTGCACTCCGGTCAACCTTGTTTAAGGTGTGTATAAAATCAGATTTGAATGGCATGGTTACATTGAGTCCACAAAGCTGGTGGAGGTGAAAAAAGTCTAACAATGCCTCTGCGTGGAATTCGCTTCGTTCAAACAGTGTATACGAACCTTGAATTTGATGTAGTTTGAACAAACGTTCAAAAATAGAAGGACTTAAACTGCTGGCCACGCTATTGCCAAGTAATCCCAATTTCATCATTCCCGTTCTCTTTTTCCAAAGCGCTCAAGTAATAGAACCAATAATCCACCAGCACATGCACATAATAATGCCACAGGCCATTCCGGACCCGGTGATAGGTTTGTGGAAGTAATTGCAACTATTTCCTCCTTTGGAGTTCCTTCATACTTCGTGAAGAATGTTATAATTTCTTTCCAAGGCCATAGCTTGTTTAAGGATCCCAGCAGAAATCCACTAAGCATTGCTATGGTCGTGTTGTAATAATTCGAAAATATCCACTGTAAGGCCTTTGTAAAGAACACAAGTCCTAAAACAGCACCGATACCAACGTACATAATGGTACTGAATTCTCGATCTGAAACTGCTGCGAGTACTGTACTGTACGCGCCTAGCAAAAGTAAAATGAAGCTTCCACTAATTCCCGGCAGAATCATAGCACATATGGCCAAGGCCCCGCACAGGATTAGGTACCAGGGTTCACTTGCTCCCTCAGATGCAGGAAGAATAGTAATCCCATAGGCGATGATTGCACCAATCGTGAGACTCAGAATTGTACTTACATTCCATTCCCTTACCGTACGTCCAACTAACCATATGCTAGCGGTCACTAGTCCGAAGAAAAAACTCCATACCACAATAGGAAAATGCTCGAGTAAATAGGTCAATAGAGAAGCCAATGTCATTATGCTTGTGAAAACCCCTGCGAACAACACTGCCAGAAATTTTCCATTTATGTAGGTCCAAGCATTTTTGAATTGGCCACTAAAAAGAAGCTTTACAGCATGAATATTTATAGCACTGATAGAGCTGATGAGTTCTTCATAGATACCTGTGATAAAAGCGATGGTACCACCACTTACTCCGGGTACTACATCTGCAGCACCCATGGCCACACCCTTTAGGAAAAGGCGTAAATAACTTTTAAGCATTTTAGTTGGTTTGAAGGAGCGCTAAAATACTTGTAATCTCCTTATTTGAGATAAGTTCCGGGAAGTATTCTTGAAACAGTATCACCGCTGATGGATCTATTTTAAGAGAATCACCGAGTATTTGAGAAGCCTCTAAATATTCATCTGTCGCAAATAGATATCCCGCTAAGACTAATTTTAACTGCACGCTTCCCTCAAATCTGCTCACAGCATTATGAAGTATCTTGATGGCATTGTTCAACTGCTCCGTCTCGACTAAACATTCCACATAGTCGATTACATCTTCGACGGTAAAACTTTCATCAAGCCAAACTCTTTTGTAATCCTCTATGGCTTCCATGTGCCTGTCGAGTGCATTGAGCACATTAGCCCGTTCTAAAAAGACATCATCTAGATCAGGTTCAATTTTGATGGCAATATTGAATTCACGCAATGCCTCACTGAGGCTACCCAATTCTTGCTCTATCATGCCTATTCTAAAGTGAACATAACCTGAAGGAACGTCTTCACTGATACTCAACCTGTAGGCAGTTAGTGCCTCAATAAGTCTGTTTTTCTCTTCGTGGATGCGACCTAATTCGAAATAAGCGGCATGAAAGGTGTCATCTGCAGTTGTCGCCCAAGTAAAGGCTTCAATTGCTTTCGATTCATTATTTTTTCTAAGCCAAAAAGTCCCTTTTTGATACCACAGTAAGGCATTGTAAGGTTCCTTTTCAATAAGTCTATTAAAGATGCCAATACCTTTTTCGAAATCATGCGTAAAATCCAGACAAAGCGCAAGTTGATATAAGGAGGTGTCATCCAGGTCATCTTCTAAATCACAAAGCCTTTCCAAAGCTGCAGCTGCATAACCATATTCACCTTGACTGAGATGTGCGTCAACAATTTGTTGTAAAATTTCCACAGGTTCATCAGAGAGGTCAAGCGCATTATCTAGCATTGCCAAAGCTTTCTCTTTGTTTCCTTGATGTAACATTATAGTCGCTTGGGCAATAAGTACTTCGACATGCTGGTCCGCAAGACCTTCTAAAAGATGAATTTTAATCTGTGCACGTTTAAAATCTTTCAATGCGATAAACAGTTGAATTTCCTTGACTTTAAAGACGAATGAGTTTGGATGAAGCTCGAGAGCATCCGTTAAACTTACTTTCATTTTTTCGTAAGAACCGGTGTCCAAGTAATAGTTCACGATAGTCTCTAAATCCTCGACATCAAAGTAAGGCAAGCGCCCATCTTCAATAGATGATTCGTAAGATTTAACTAAGGTGATTACTTCTTGGTCTTCGAAACTCATATGTCGAAATTTACGCCCTTATTCATTGAAAAAGTCGAGCCTGTGAAAATAATTAGTTTCGCCTTTCAACACTGTTATTAACATATAGCAAATTCAGTTCCACAATTTTAGACTGGGTCCTCTGATGCCTTTATCTTCGCTACATAAAACCAATTAGACCATGACCTTAATTAAATCTATTTCAGGAATTCGAGGAACCATTGGCGGAACTATAGGGGAGAACCTAACCCCTGTAGACGCTGTAAAGTTCGCAGCAGGTTACGGAGCGTGGTTAAAGTCTAAGAATGACAAGTGTACGGTAGTGATTGGTCGCGATGCTAGACCATCGGGGCTGATGATTGAAAATTTAGTTATTTCTACCTTACAAGGATTGGGTATTAATGTCATCAATACAGGGCTGAGTACAACGCCTACCGTGGAAATGTTAGTAACTCGATACCAAGCGGAGGGTGGAATAATACTGACTGCTTCTCACAATCCCAAAGAATGGAACGCTCTTAAGCTACTTAATGAGAAGGGCGAATTCGTTTCAGGTCAGGATGGAGCCACTATTCTTGAATTGGCAGAGGGAGGTACTATCCAATTCGCTGATGTAGACGACTTAGGAACTTTAACGACTTGTGAGGATGGTTTGGCATGGCACATTGAAGAAATTCTAAAGCTACCAACTGTAGACGCGGAATTAATTGCATCCAAAGGATTTTCTGTAGTAATTGACGCGGTTCACAGCTCGGGTTCCATAGCGATACCTTTGCTTTTAGACAAGCTAGGAGTGACTTATAATAATTTATACCCGGAGCCTACAGGACAGTTTCCTCATAACCCTGAGCCTTTAGAGAAGCACCTTTCAGCAATTATAGAAGCGTCTAAAAACGGTGATTATGACATGGGTATCGTAGTAGATCCAGATGTGGATCGTCTTGCTTTTATCGACGAAAATGGTAAAATGTTTGGGGAAGAATATACCTTGGTTTTAGTAGCAGATTATCTGTTAGGTCTGGAATCAGGCCATGTGGTAAGTAACATGAGTTCTTCAAAAGCATTAAGAGATTTAGCAGAATCCAAAGGATCTAGTTATTCTTCCTCAGCTGTGGGAGAGGTGAATGTTGTAGATGAGATGAAAGCAACGAATAGTGTCTTGGGTGGTGAAGGTAACGGAGGAATTATTTTACCTGAGCTTCACTATGGTAGAGATGCATTGGTGGGAATTGCTCTGGGATTGACGCACCTTGCTAAAACAGGGAAAACGATGAGCGCACTAAAAGCGTCTTATCCACAGTATTTCATGGGCAAACAAAAAATAGAATTGACACAAGGTTTAGATGTTGATGTCTTGTTGGCGACCATCGCATCAGCGTATCAAAACGACGAATTAAGTACCATAGATGGCGTGAAAATCACCTGGTCAGATCGTTGGGTTCATATGCGAAAGTCAAACACGGAACCTATCATCCGGATCTATACTGAGGCCCCTAGTTCTATAGAAGCCATGGAATTGGGTGAAAGATTTATCAAAGAACTGCAAGCACTAGCGAAGTAGTTTAATTTTCTTGAGTACAAGAGTTATATTTGAATAGATTTCAAAAGAGAACATACATGGGCGTTATTTTCCTAGACAATGCAGCAACGACTCCTCTAGAGCCTAGGGTTAGGGAGGAGATGATCAGAATGATGGATAACTTCGGTAATCCATCAAGTACCCACCTCAGCGGTAGAGGTGCGAAGGTAGAGGTAGAGGTGGTACGCAAAAGAATTTCTAAAATCCTTGGAGCCGAATCGGGTGAGATTTTTTTCACCTCAGGAGGTACAGAGGCTGATAACATGGCTTTGTTTTGCAGCGTCAGAGATTTGGGTGTTAAGCGCATAATAACCACTACAATTGAGCACCATGCTGTAGGACATCCTATAGAGTTCATGGTTGAAAGAGGAGAAGTTCAGGTACAATACCTGGCCTTAAATGAGTACGGTGATATAGATCTAGTTGAGCTAGAAAATTTACTTAAAAATGGTCCTAAGACTTTAGTTTCTTTGATGTTTTCGAATAATGAAATAGGAAATTTATACCCAGTCGCACAGATTTCGACCTTATGTCAAAAATATGCTGCGCTATTTCATTCGGATACCGTTCAAGCCATGGGTCATCTTCCGATAAATGTAAAGGATGTTCATTATGACTTTCTTACCTGCAGTGCTCACAAGATACATGGACCCAAGGGTATTGGTTTTGTATATGTTAAGAGCGGTTTGAAAGTAAAGCCGTTTATTCAGGGTGGCGGTCAAGAAAGAAACTTAAGGGCAGGAACAGAAAATACGATTGGTATTTGTGCACTTGGAAAAGCATTTGAAATTGCAACGAATGAAATGGCCCAGGATCAAAAAAAAGTTGAGGCACTCAAAACACGTGTGATTCAAGAAGTTCAGCGCATAGTGCCTGGTGTCAAGTTTTTTGGTAGAAGCGCGGAGTTAGATAAGAGTTTATACACGGTGCTAAGTATCGCATTCCCTAAAACAGGTAATGACATGCTCACCTTTAGTTTCGACATGAAAGGAATTAGTGTTTCAGGTGGGTCAGCGTGTACTTCTGGATCTAATCAAGGTTCTCATGTATTAAGAGGGTTAGGAGCCTGGACTGAAGATTATCAGCCGGTTAGAGTATCTTTCAGTAAGTTTAACACACAAGATTGTGTGACTGGTTTTATTCAAGCACTGGAAGAAATCTATGCCATTACTCCGGCGAAATAGTTCATCCTACCTTATGATGGTGACTGATCCCATGCGCAGTTCATCGCCTCCAGTGAAACGATACGTATACACGTCTTGGTCGGTACTTTTTCCTTGAGTAGTGCCATCCCAAAATTCTTCAAAGGGATTGTCACTACGAAATACTTCGTTTCCCCAACTGTCGAAAATAACGAAAAGCGGATTTTCTAAACAGCTATTTCCTGATATTTTGAATACCTCATTATGGATATCGCCATTTGGTGTAAAAGCACTTGGTATGAATACCCTGCCATCAATTCTAATAATCTCAGCTAAGAAGTCGAATTTGTAATCTCTGTTACAAACGGTGTCAGTGATGGTAAGTGTTACGCTTTCTAATCCGGATTCTGGATATCTAAAAGTTGGTATCATCCCCGTGTCTGCCGAGCCACTAAAATCCCATAAAAAGATCATGGTACTATCAACGTTGTTATAAAAAACGTCAACACCACCATAGCGGCAGCTGTCAGTGGTAACATCTACGGTAGGCGTATTTGCGTCGTTATCAAACACGATCTCGAAAAGTTGCGTAGCGAACACATCGCAAAAAGAATCTCGAGCAACCACTGATGCTGAATATGTAGCAAAAGAAGGGTACGTGTGGTTCACATTACGATTTGTGGTAGTTAGCGTAGACCCATCTCCAAAATTCCATTCAAAATAGTCGGCATCACCCAGGTTTTCAACCCAGCTAACCTCTCTAAATAGATCACAGCTTACGTAATCTTCAGTCCAATCCGTTATCGGGAAATTAGCAGTGTCATGCTTGATTTCAATATAAGTGGTATCATAACTATCGCAAATGGTATCAATCGCTACTAGCATTACGTTATAGGTACCTAGAGCAGGGAAGGTGGCAATGGGATTTTCCATATTACTGGTGTCCCCTTGGTCGAAATCCCAGTAATAGGCATTCGCATTGACACTGTTGTTATTCAATCTTAAAGTGAGTTCATAGCAGTTGGTGTCAATTAGATAATCAAGGTCAACCTCTGCGCTCGCTTCAATACCCGTTTCGAAATCTAATTTTATGACGCCAAGATTACAATTACTACTATTGTTCAGCATGGAAAAAGCTCCAGGTGTCGTTGGTAAATCATCATTCCCGCCACAACCTGCACAAACGGCTTGATAAATGCGTCCCCGATCATCAAATCTTGAAGTTCCACCATCTACATGTTCTGCGCTGTTCGGTCCTCCAAAGTAGCTTCCATATTTAAATGACGTAAAGTTTTTAGCCAGCACCATGAAATAGAAATCGGATCCATCCGTAGTGGAATCCATAGCATCGCTACTCACAGGTAATAGGCTTACTGTGGTGGGCACGAAGGAACTGTTGGTTACACCGCCCCATCCAGATAATAAAATATTTAAACAATCATCAACATTAAATGCCGTAGGGACTAGGTTTAAACTTCCTTGTGGCGATCCAAATGCAGTAGAACCCATACTGGTGGAAAGGTCTAGACTAATTTTATGAATGAACTGTTTCCGGTATTGTGGTGTGCCCCAGGCTCCGGAACTAATAGGGTAATTACCTAGCGTTTGTCCAAAAACAAAAATATTACCTAGTTTATCAATGTCCATTAGAAAGGTTTGGTCATAAGCCGCTGTTCCAACATAGCTACTCCGTATTAACGCGCCAGTAGCACCGTTAAAACGCGCCACATAACCGTCGTCTTCCGTTCCTAGACGAGTCGCCTTATAAGCACCCAAGGTTGATGGTAAATTTCCACCCTCAGTACCTCCACATATGTAGACGAAACCGTTAGACTCTCTGATGCTATAACCGGAGTCATCACTGGTGCTCCCGTAATAATTACTCCAAAGTATGGTGGTCCCCGCTGGGTTTATTTTCATGACCACTGCGTCTTGACCTCCTGCAATATTACAGGAAGAACAGTTCGTAGTTGGGAAATTTGTGCTCGTAGTGGATGCTGTGAGGTAAATGTTATTTGAACCATCCACTAAGACTTCACCGCGGGACGCATCACCATAATTTTTTGCCATGCCTAGATTAAGTCCGTCAGTGCCATTACCTCCCAGATAAGTAGAGCTTAGTATAGCGGATCCCGCTTGATTAAAACGAGTTAAAAACAGGTCCGGTTTGTCAAACTCATACCCGTTTACTTGCACCGATGCACCACCTGCGTTTGAACTCTGTATTGGGTTTTGGGTAGGGAAATTACTGCTTCCTGTCGTTCCCATAACGATCAGCTGTCCATTAGAATTCACCACTAAGCTGTGCGGGTGCTCTGATTTTGTTCCGCCTAAATAAGTGGCATACAGCAAGGTTGCGCCAGATGGCTCAAATACTGAAATCGTAACATCTGGAATAAAACCAATGTTAGGTCCTGGTGGGTCATTGTATCCAATTTGATAGGCACCCACTGTAGATACATAACCTGTCGCAAAAGAAACTCCTCCGCCATATAGCCTACCTAGATCATCATACGTTGCGGTAAATCCCCAGTTGTCTGTCAATGATCCACTAAATGAAGTAAAAATTAGTTGTGGATCTATGACCAATGAGTCTAGGGTATTCACATCTATCTCGCTTTCAAAAGACAGGCGACCTCGATCATTTTTGTACCAGACGCCAAAATCTATACGTTCACCATTTCTCCATCCCCACGCAACAGGTATACTTTCTATAAAAGAACCTACAGATGTTTCGACTTCTATAAATCCCTCGGGATCTAAAGAAATCTTCGTAGCTCCGTCATAGGTCCATTCGATGTCCTTGAATACAGAGGTATTTGTGAGATGCCAATCGTATTTTAAATGATGACCACCTTGGTGAAACTCAAGGCGCGAACCATCATATATTCCTTCATATATTAAAGAAGTTTGAGGTTTGACACCAGAACGCCACGTTGAGCTATCACTGCCTAGAAAATAATTTTGAACGTAAGAAACGGGATGAGTCCCGTACGGATTTATGGTTTGACCATTCAAGAACTTTAATCGTAGAGCGTGATATTTCAACCCTTCCTCTGGTGCGCTTAATCCGGCTTCATGAATGTGATGTCCCTTATGATCTTCTCCTTGGACAGCGTTTTTTAAGACGAACTGTACGGCACTTTCTTCAAAAAATAATGCTCCACTTTTTAATCGCATCTGGTAAGCAAAATCACCTTCCCATTGCCCTTCGTTAGGTACAAAAAGCACCTCTTGACCCAAGAGACTGAGGGTAGATAACCATAAAAGGACTAAAAGAGAACCGGTATTTCGCATACAGAATAAAAGTAGTACAAAAATGGGGCCTATTCTATCAAAGTGGTGAGTACCATTAGTTTTGTTTTCCCAATCTGAAGTGCAAAAACTTTATTTTCGCGTCCTTCCTTGAATTTAATTTTCTTTCTCACTTGGGTCGGGGACTCTGGAAAGCCAATGCATTCAATCGCTGCTGCAATAGGATTGTGCTTAAGTCGATAAGGTTTCGCAATTTCATCAATCCTAAAAACCTTATAAAAAGGTGAGTAAACAGGTTTGTTTTTACAGGTATATAGATGTCCGTAAATAGTCTTTTCCAATCCAAGTTCTTCAGCCAATTCTATGTGTAGAGTACTCTTAGATAACCCTGGCGATGGTTGGATGATATAATTTTGAAATTCCTCCGTCGTGACGATTTCTTTAATACCAAGCCTTCCTGAATAAGAGTAGCCAGAGTCAAGGTCAACAACTTGAATAGAGGTATTGGATGGTAATTCAGAGGATTGTAGTGTTAGTACTTCTTTACATTCTCCCTGAAACTGTATCACCACTACGGAGACTAACCCGGTTAATTCTGACGTAGAATTCAGATCTACCATTGGGCTATGTTTAGCAACAACATTAGATGCTCTCTTGAGCAACTCGTGCTGTATTTCGATGAGGTTTGGGGTGCCTTCCGCCATGGAAAATGTTCTGTTGTCTCTGGCTCTGCGATCCGGATCAAGGTAAAAAGTCAATTTGTCTTTAGTGATCGCATGATCATAAATCCAATGGTCTATATCTTCTAGTCCAGCAGGTTTTGAGAGCACGGTGATATTTGGAAGATTATGCCGTAACAAAATGGCAAGGTCTTCGTTTTGCTCAAAACATAAATGTGCTGCGCAATCATTACGCTTAGATAGTGCCCATGTATCAATCCCCAAACCTGCACAAAGATCTATCGTGTAGGGGGTATGCACATGGGAACCTTTGTATTTAGCCGTTGCAGTCGAACTACTTTGCTCTAACGCTAATCCACTGGGAAAAATCCATCGCTCACCAAGTGTTTCAAACTTTTTTCCTTTTTTTTGACGTGCCTCTATTTGAGCTATGGCAGAGAAAAAAGGATCTTTCAATCCAAACTTTAAACGAAGTTTAGAGGTGTTGTCCTTATGGTGCTTCTGAATCCATTGCCAATGTTCTTCTCCAAGACAATGTGGATTGACTTGTTGATGGGGGTGCTCAGTTTGACTATTCATCGATAGACTTCAGGGCAGTATTAAAGACAATTCGAGCAACACTATAGAACGGAACGGCAATGATCATTCCCCCAATTCCCAAAAACGTACCCGCGATTGAAATGACTAAAAAGATCTCGAGTGGATGTGCACCTACACTGTTCGAAAATATAATGGGTTGAAAAACTATGTTGTCCAATAGTTGTACTCCGCCAAAAAGAAGGAGTAACCAGTAAAAGCTTTGTACGAGATCAATATCTAGACTAGGATCTGACACTCCCATAGCATAAAGCTGTCCTAGACTCAACAGTATTCCAAGGGATGCGCCAATCAGCGGCCCAACATAAGGGATGAGATTAAAGACAGCGGCGCAAAGTGCCAATACAACAGCACCTTTGACACCTATAAATGTCATGCCCAGCGCTAATAAAGTGAAAACAGCGGTGATTTGAAACAAAACACCAAAGCTATAACGAGTTACAACCTGTTTGATTTGAGGTGTCATGACGTCCACTTTATCGTGATAAGATTCAGGGGTTATTAAATCAACAAACTTGTGTGCTAAATCCCTTTCCCTGATGAGAAAGAAAGAAATGAAAGCCACAGAGAATAACCCAATAATAATTTGGCCAATACCACCTAACAGTGAAAAGAAAACGTTGCTGATGGCATCAACACTTGCAAAAGATTGTAATGTCTCATTAATATTTGTCAATTCCTCCTTTGAGTTCATACCAAAAGAAGTAAGAATGGCATCAAGTTGGTTCCACTCTAGTTGCAAACTTGCGATGAGTTCATCATAAGGAATGGTTTTAATGAAATTAAACTCTTGCGCAAGTACAGGCAAGAACCAGGTTACAATACCTGCGAAAACAGTCACGATAATGGACAAGGTAAGTGCCGCTGCTCCTGTGTTTCCTATTCGTAAACCAATTTTCGGAATCTTCCCTATGAAGCTAACAATAGGCCTTCCTAAAACGCTAATGTATAGCGCTATAACGGCGTAAACTAAAACAGATTTTATCAAATAAATAGCATAACAGCTAGCTACGATCACGGCAAGTTGTAAAACACCGATTGCCAAAGGTTGGATTTTGATGGGTTTCATGGGAATGAATTTCTTACTAAGGACCAATGTACCAAGTTTGCTCCCATTTTCAACGCCAAGGATCTTTTCTCTTTTGAATCTTGATGGACCTCCGCATCTTCCCAGCCATCACTTAAGTCAGTTTCATATGTTAATATGGCCACCAATTCACCATGAAGGAAATATCCTACAGCTTCCTGAGGAAGCCCGTCATGCTCATGAATTTTCGGTAATCCAGTTGGCATTTTAAAGGGTATTTGAAAAATGGGATGTTTAATAGAAATAGACTCAATAGTAGCTTCATTAAATACTTTTGCCAATTCCTCCAACGCGAAATCTTTCATTCCATAATTATCATCGATATGTACGAAGCCGCCTCTGTCAACAAATTGCCTCAGTATTTCAGCTTCTTCTTTGGAGAAAACTATTCTACCATGGCCAGTGGCATGAAGGAAGGATATACCAGAGGATAATAAGGAATTCACCGACACCTCTTTTGCCATAACAACGGTTCGTGCTCCTGTAGCTTCGTTATAGAACGTGCTTAAGTTATCTAAGGCTGTTGGATTAGCATACCAATCTCCACCGCCATCATATTTTAGTAGTCCCAATACTTGGGCGCTAGATGTACTTATCAGGAGCGAAAAGAGGAGTATAGATACTGCACGCATAGGATTCAAATATACTAGGAAAAGCCGATCAATACGCGATGCCATTCAATCACTCATTTAGTGCTTGTTATTCCGATTATCATGTTAATTTTGTCCTATATATGAAAAAAGCATTTTTGTTATTCCTGTTGGTTTTTACAGGATGGTTTAATGAAGAAGTGCAGGCTCAGTGTATTCAGAGTACGCCCTTTGCTGAAAATTTTGATGGTAATTCGTGGACCTCTCCTTCAGGATGGAACAACAATGGTTCAATACCTAGTTGTTGGACGAGAAATTTAACCAACCGCAATTACCTATGGATGCCTTCTGATCCTTCATTTGTTTCAGCGAACTCGGGTCCCGCTGGAGACCATACTACTGGCTCAGGTGGATATGCCTTCGCAGAAGGTTGGTTTACAGGGATTACCACCACAAACCAAGATGTCACCAACCTGATTACTCCGCCCATAGACCTCAGTACAGATACCCTTCCTAGATTAGTATTCTATTACCACATGTTTGGCTCGGATATTACTTGGTTGAATATTAAAGTACGTAAGGCGGGTACCACGAACTGGGTCAATGTGCACACCTTTAATTCAAGTACGACTTCCTCACAGTTTACGAGTAACAGCTCGCCATGGAAAAAACATGTGGAGTCCTTATCGCAATTTGCAGGAGATACTGTTCAAATTAGATTCAATGCAAAAAGAAGCTCTAGCTTTAGTTGGTTCACGAATAGTAGAATTGCCATTGATGATATACTTGTTGAAGAGACACCTTCTTGCGACCAACCTTTCAATATAGCTATCTCTCAAACGACCCCTACTGGGAGTACCTTAAATTGGTCTTCATTGAATTCAAGTCCATTGAGCTATCAGGTCCAATATGCTTTAAGTACCGGATCAGTAGTCAATGGTACTGTAGCCAACTTCACATCGAAACCGAGCGTATTGGGTGGATTGTTGTCCAATACAAATTATGATGTTCGGGTGCGTGAAATTTGCGCAATCGGAGATACAAGTTTATGGTCCGCATCAACAACATTCAGAACACAATGCGCGCAATATATAGCACCTTTTGTTGAGGATTTTGAAGGAACTGGTTGGGCGCCCTCGACAGTCTGGAATGCACAGGGGGATATAGACCCTTGCTGGAACGTGCAAGGATCGGCCACTAAGTTTTGGAATGTTGGTGAACCAGCATTTAGTTGGATACAAACGGGTCCGTCTGGAGACCATACTTCAGGCTCAGGGCAATATATGTATCACCAAGTAACTTCAACCTTGAGCTCTGGTTTAGATCCAAGACTTATCTCACCATGGATTGATATGGATACTGTTTCTGATCCCGAATTGTCTTTTTGGTACCACGGATATGGTCAATCTATGGGTGCCTTAAACGTAAGGATTCAGACCATTGGAGGCACGTGGTCTTCCGTTTGGGATACTTCCGGAATTACACACAGCAGTTCAACTGCACCGTGGTTAGAGCAGATTATAGATCTGACCAGTTATGCTGGAGATACCATAAGGGTGCGGTTTGACTATGGTGGCGCCTCAGGATCATTTTACACCCAATTCGCATTGGATGACCTGTCCTTGGCAAAAGCTCCTGACTGCCCTAAGCCAAAGTTTACATCCATAACTGGAGTAGGAGTACAGGTGGCCCAGTTGGATTGGACGAGTGGTGGAGCTTCGGATTTTCAAATTAGGTACAGAGCTCTTGGCAGTTCAACATGGACCTGGACAACCGCCGCTACAAGTGCAAAAGGAATACCAGGACTCAGTCCAAAAACAACTTACGAATGGCAAGTCAGAGATTCCTGTGGATTAGGCAGTGCAAGCTCTTGGGTTTTGGGGCCATTATTTACCACGAAATGTACGGTGTTCACAGCTCCTTTTTCTGAAGACTTTTCAAATACTACAAACTGGGTTGGACCTGGTTTTCCTGATCAAAACGGTGCAATAGATGATTGTTGGTTACGCTCAGATAGTACAGATTATTTTTGGACTGGAAAGGGAGTACATTACGCAGGTACAGGTCCCTCTGCAGATCATACCTCGGGTTCAGGTGGATACACCTTTGCACGAAGTGCGACCCCCTTTTCGGCAGGAGCAGATACGGAATTGAGAACACCATTGATTGATTTAGATACCCTGCATTCTCCGGAACTCATCTTCTGGTATCACATGTATGGATCCGATATAGATCAATTAAAAGTTTTTGTTAAACCACTTGGACAGCAGGCCTTATTGCTGAAAACGATTACTGGACAGAAGCAGGCGTTATCAACATCGAGCTGGTTAAAGCAAACATTGAGTTTACTAGCTTATGAAAATGATACTGTTCAAATCATTTTTAAGGCATATCGAGGAAATGGATCTCCATTTACTCCTTTTAAAGCTGATATCGCCTTAGATGACATAAAAATTAATGAGACAACTACTTGCCCAGCTCCGGTAATTACAGCTTCAAACGTATCCTACAACAGCGCCCAATTAGATTGGAATGGTAATTCTTCTACATCGGCGGTAGAGTATGACCTGGCTAACTTTACGCTTGGTGCGGGAATAACTATGGCCGCCACCGGTCAATCCGCCATGGTTAATGGTCTTCAACCTAACACCACCTATGATGCTTGGGTTCAAGATTCATGTACCCCAACGCTAAATAGTTTATGGTCGATGGTTCAGTTTACAACCTTGCCATGTCCAGCTTTAGTGGCTACAGGTTCTTTCGTGAATTCAGGTTCTAGTGCTACTGGATATAGTACTGCGATGAATTCTGACTCTACCGTTTGGTTCTGGGGGGACGGTACGTACTCTGACGGAGATACAGCAACACATTCCTACACCACGTTTGGTTCTTTTACAATCTACCAGGTCGTCTACAATAACTGTGGGAGTACAGATTCTTTAAGTTATACATGGTCCTTATGTGACACGACTGTATTAAACCCGACCTACGTTGTAAATGGTTTACAAGTTGCTTTTGACGGCGCTTCATCCTCGTCAGGTACAGGTCTAGCGTACTATTGGAACTTTGGTAACGGAATTTTAGGGCAAGGTGACACACTTACTATTAACTATGCCGCTGCAGGAATTTATACGGTTTCATTATTAGCCGTTAATTCTTGCGGTGACTCGATTTCAAGCTCATTTGACGTTACATTATGTCCACTGGTGAATCTTACTTTTACCTCTACAGTGGTAGGTAATCTTTTCACATTCAATGCACAGCCAAGTAATCTGTTAAATTACCAATGGAATTTTGGGGATGGAAATACCGGAACAGGAGCAGTAGTTTCTAACGCCTATGGAACTAATGGTTCTTTTACGGTGACGTTAAGTGGGCAAGATTCCTGTGGGAACACCTTTGTTTACAGCGACATCGTAGCTACTTGTGACCTTCCTCAAGGAGATTTTACTTTTAGCTTAGTGGGTACCGGGTCAACAGGTCTTATCGTTGATTTCCAGGCGACGGCGACGGGTGCTAATCAATACCATTGGTTCTGGGGAGATGGCACGTTCGATAAGGGCAATGCTCCAAATCTCCAACATACCTATGGCGTTATTTCTTTAAACTACTCGGTTACCTTACTATTGATTAACGATTGCGGTGATACCACTAGTGTTACTCGTTCTTTGAATGAAGTTGGAATATCAGAAACAGGAACTGAATGTCGTCTATACCCTAACCCAACAAGGGGTTCTATGAGGGTTGAATTTCCTCAAACTATCAATACAAGGGTTCAATTATTCTCATCAATTGGAGCCATTGTTCATGACGTTACCACTGAAAATAGTTCGTGGATAGATATTGATATGTCCGATTTTCCATCAGGAACTTACGCTCTCCGCGTTCTGATAGACGACCAATGGCATTATTATCCGCTCGTTAAGATATAGGTAGCTCTAACCTGACTTATATTTGTGAAAGGCCTACAAAAAACCTTCAATCACAATGGAACATACAATCACCAAGATTTTAGTTGCTAATCGTGGAGAAATTGCGTTACGCGTAATGAGAACAGCCCGAGAGATGGGTATTAAAACTGTCGCAATATATTCGGAAGCAGACCGAAGAGCTCCTCATGTAATGTTCGCTGATCAAGCAGTATGTATTGGTCCAGCGCCCTCAGCAAGTAGTTACTTAAAGGGAAACGAAATCATTCGTATTTCTACCTCACTGGGAGTTGATGCCATACATCCAGGATATGGATTCCTTAGTGAAAATGCCGATTTCGCAAGAAACGTGGAGGCTGCAGGGATGATATTCATTGGACCACGCCCTCACGCGATAGAGATTATGGGTGACAAACTAAGCGCAAAGGCAGCAGTGGAAGGTTTTGATGTTCCATTAGTGCCAGGCACTGAAGGAGAAGTGAAAGATGTAAGCGAAGCATTAGTATTGGCGCATGACATTGGATTCCCTGTGATGATAAAAGCCAGTGCAGGTGGTGGTGGTAAGGGCATGAGAATAGTGCATAACCCTGAAGAATTTGCCTCTCAAATGGAACGCGCAGTAAGCGAAGCGACTAATAGTTTTGGAAACGGCGCTGTATTTGTAGAAAAGTATATTCAGAACCCTCGTCACATTGAAATTCAAGTATTGGCAGATGAATATGGAAACGTGGTTCACCTTTTTGAACGTGAATGTTCGATCCAGCGTAGACATCAGAAAGTGATAGAAGAAGCACCATCTGTGGTCTTAACCCCTGAGCTAAGAGCAGCAATGGGAGCAGCAGCAGTTAGTGTTGCGAAGGCATGTAACTATAGAGGGGCAGGTACAGTAGAGTTTATATTTGAGCCAGGAGGTAAGTTTTATTTTTTGGAAATGAACACAAGGTTACAGGTAGAACACCCTGTAACTGAGCAGATTACTGGTAAAGACTTAGTAAAAGAGCAGATTAATATAGCGAAGGGTAAAGTCTTGTCCTTCACGCAGGAAGAACTCAGTATTCAAGGTCACTCCATAGAGGTTAGGGTTTATGCAGAGGACGCGGTAGCTAATTTTATGCCTGGTACTGGAGTTTTAAAAGAATACAGACGCCCGCAAGGTTTAGGGGTTAGGGTAGATGATGGATTGGAACAAGGAATGGAAGTAAGTATCTATTATGATCCAATGATCGCTAAACTAATTACGTTCGCTCCGACTCGCGATGAGGCTATAGCACGTATGAAGCGAGCTATCAGTGAGTACCGAATTTCAGGCGTTCAAACTACGCTGGATTTCGCTCAATATGTCATGAATCATGATGCCTTTGTTTCAGGGAAATTTGACACACACTTTGTACAGAATTATTTTACACCTGAATCATTAATCCCTGAAAACGAGTCTCTGGAGGCAATAGGCGCTGCAGCTTTAGCAAGTATGCTTCAAGAAAATAAAGCAAGCCAAAAAACAGTAATCAATGAAAAGCCAAGTAGATGGAAGGCGAATAGGGGGTAATGGTGTTCTATTGCTCTTCGTTCTTTTTGGGCACTCTCTTTGGAGTCAAATAACCACGGATACATTGAGTGTATCAAATGAGGCTACTGGAATTCTAACTGGTCAGCTTATTGTGCACGGTGACACCATACCATGGTCTATCTTGGATGAAGTACTGTTTGTACCAAAACCAACGTTGACAGACAATGAGGCTAGAAGAAATTATTACAATTTAACAAAGAAGGTCAACCGTGTTTATCCTTACGTGAGAGAAGCAGCACTTAGAATGGATACATTGAACATGCAGCTCGACGGTATCAATAAACGATATCAAAAAAAGAAGTATATCAAGGGTTATCAAAAGTTTTTAGAAGAGCGTTTTGAGCCAGAACTAAGGAAATTAACCAGAAGTGAAGGTCAAATCTTAAGCAAGCTCATTTATAGGGAAACAGGCACTAGTGTGTTTGCGATCATCAAGACCTATCGCAATGGATTTTCTGCGCGTATTTGGTCCTTAACAGCTTGGTGGTACGATATAGACCTCAAACGTGCATATGACCCTAGTATGGATCCAGAGGACAAATTGATAGAGAATATTCTGGTGAGAAAGTTTATTTCTGGAGCGTTGATTCCTGCTCATGCGGATGAACTCCAGAGACATCAACCGTAAAGACTTTGGTATCCGTTTTCTGACGACTATTCCAGTAGGTATTGTAGGTATCGTCAAAAGAAGTTCTATGCTCAAGTACGTCGTCTGCATTGCCCATTAGGGTCATGCACAATTCTGATACCTCGCGAAGTGCACCGAAACCACC
>Ga0308011_10000516_pt1 | contig 20460 bp, 14 predicted proteins | sample Neamet177_FD_203144 | JGI IMG/M metagenome (GOLD analysis project Ga0308011, IMG submission 203144) | Marine microbial communities from water near the shore, Antarctic Ocean - #177 | ecosystem: Environmental > Aquatic > Marine > Unclassified | place: Southern Ocean | collected 2014-07-25 | reverse complement strand
GGTAATGCCTTGTACACGAAAATTCTAGGTGTTCCGCCGTACAAACAGGAAGCCGTAGAGGCTGAAGGTGTACGTACTAGTTTTTTTAAAGTGGGTTCAACTAAAATTGAATTACTTGAAGCTACACATGCAGAAAGCCCTATCGCTAAGTTTATTGAGAAGCGCGGTGAAGGCCTACATCATGTAGCGTATGCAGTGGATAACATTAAAGCTGAAATGGCTCGTTTATCGCTAGAAGGCTTCCGGATGTTAAATGCAGAACCCAAGGAAGGTGCAGACCACAAATGGGTATGTTTCTTATACCCTAAGGATACTGGAGGCACTCTTATTGAGCTTTGCCAAGACCGCGGGTAGTTCACGCTCTAAATCCCCTTCATGGGCATTGAACTGCCAGGTTTGAATACCTAGAGCTTCCGCAGCAACAAGGTTAGCTAGGGTATCATCAATAAAGAGTACTTCTTCTGGTACAGCATTCATTTTTTCAAGAACATGCTCAAAGTAATTGGCATTAGGTTTTCTCATTCCCACTTGGTAGGAAAGGAAAAGCTCTTCGAATTGATTGATAAATGCATTCCAAAGAAATGAACCGGCCGTTTTTTGTATGGCGGTGATATGTGCTTCATTTGTGTTGCTAACCAAACAAGTCGCGTAACTCCTAGATAGATTTCGAAGGAATAGTGTATGGTCGTTCATCTCACCTAACAGCGCATCCCAGCCCGCACCCACCGCGCGTGAGCTTTGCAGGTATTTACAACTTATGGTAATAGCTTGAAGAAACTCGTGTGTGGTTAAAGCACCTATTTCATACTCCGCATTCAAAACTTGAAAATCGGATTTAGATAGTTGTACGCCACTTTCTTTAAAGCTCTTTTGGGTTCTCTCCGGAAATATAGGAATGAAGATGTTACCGAAATCGAACCAAATTTGCTTGATCATAAACCTAAATTGTGCGTTATGCTGATAAGTTTAGCGCTGTATGCTAATGCGTTGGATCGCGACGTTCTGCCCACTTTGAATATTTAGTAAATAACTCCCACTCGCCAGTGACGAGACGTCAATATTATTGGTGTGTAGGGTACCTTTTAAGACTTCTCTTCCGGAGAGATCAAGAATATTAAAGGTAACACCTGTGGCAAATGGGGTTGTCTGTATGTACAATACATTATTTGCAGGGTTTGGGTAAATCGAATAAACAAAACTAGACTCCTCCATACCAATTCCATATATAGTCACTGAAATTGTGGCAGTGTCTGTATATCCATAGGTCCAGCCAATAGCCGTTAATGTAGCCGGACCATTACCACCAGATGTTCCCCAAGCCAATTCTACGCTATCTGTACCATAAATGGCGTCAATAGTTCCGTTTTGTACAGACCACTGAATACTATCTAGGTAGGTGTTATTTTGGATATTGTAGATGTTAGAACCAGAGGCATAAACAGAATCTTTGGGTCCGGAAATCTGAATGACAGGAGGGACTACAAAGAATGAAATAGTATCAATAAGTGCCGCCCCACAACTCCCTACTATAGATACGGAATCTGAATTCGCAGCGAAGTACAGTGTCCAAAGCCCTGGAGTAAGGAAGGCGGAAGTTCGCATTAAAAAGTCCTGATAAGATCCTGAGGTTGCCGTTGCAGAAAGTGCATATTCCGTAGTGTCTCCGTTTGGATCTGTAAGAACAACTTGTGATGAGTCAAAATTACTAGCATATGGAAATACAGGATCAGAAGTGCTAAAAACTATGGTGTCACTACCAAAATTGCCTGCAGCAGTATTGGCCTCAATCCTTGGGGCAACGGTAGTTAATGGCGCGGTGAAATTGAACAAAACCTCTTTTTCGCAAACCCCCATTATTTTATATACGTTCAGGGTGTCTTTTGCCCATTCAAATACCTTAATGGTCACAATACAGTTTTGTTGAATAGATGACTCAACCACCAACATTCTATTTGCTGTATCTAGTAATACTGAGCCATTTGCCCCAAATGGCTGTGTGTTGCTATATCCAGTGGAATACACAATGTTACTGGGGCTTAATGTACTTGCAGTTCCTGCTTTTGTTGCTGTAATTTGAAAAGACAGACTGTCTCCATCAGGATCAACATTTGCAATTTCAAATGGCATCTGAACATTAACAGGTGCAGAATTAATCAAGTTGTTGAAGGTGACGCTATTGTTAAAAGCACGAACAGTAGGCCTACTGGTGACTACTTTGGTTGAGATATAAATACTTTGGGAAGAGGGGTTGGCTATATTATCTATTCCTGGTCCACGACAACAAGTTGAATACGCTATGTCGTAAGCTGTTCCTGCATCCAAAATTATATTGGCGGTGTATTCATAAACTTGGTAGCCTACGCTAGAATTACAATAAGAATTCGGTGTCGTGCCCGTGCCACTGACTTGAGATAAAACCACGGACGTTGATGTGGTTGTTTGGTTGGCTTTTTTGTAGAAAACAGTAACAGTATTAGGGAAATTGATTCCAGTTACATCTCTCAAAAGTGCCAAAGTCACTTTATAGGTGAGTTGGCTTCCTGATGAAGAAACAAATTCATAGGTGAAATTCCCTGAAATTATGTGAGATGCTTGAAGCTGAGCGCTACAGAAGAAAATGAGAACGATTAAAAATTTACGCATGGGTATTTTATTTGATACTGTAAAATAACGAAAATCGAGTCGTCTCAACCAAGCCTTAAAGAGTTTGTCGGTTTGGTTCCTTGTGCGCAGTGCGATTAGAGGAGTAGCCGCTAATCTATAAGATGGATTACTCCTTTCATTTCAACGGTATTACCAGCTTCCGTTGATCCACATCGCGCCAGGATAAAATAAACTCCTGCAGCAGCTTCAGATCCTTGTACCATGCCGTTCCACTTTTCACTGAGGTTATCTGTAACGAAGACTTCTTGTCCCCACCTATTAAAAACTGACCATTCACCCCAGTCAGCATTTTGAAAACTTGGCTGGTAGCGGTCATTTATTCCGTCAGAGTTAGGCGTAAAAAAGTTCGGTAAACTCATGGTTGCGCTATCTATAGCTGGGGGCGGGGGTGGTGGAGCCACATATTCTGTACCATAGATATTGTCGAAATAGATAACCCTGTCCGCAGGACGTCCTGTGAAATCAGGGAAAATTACCATTTGGTCATAGGTGTTCCCTAGGTGAGCACTAAAATCAAATTCAATCTGCTCCCACTCATTAACGAGCGTATTAGCAATCTTTATTTCTCCTAAAGACCAATTATCATATCTGACCAACTTAATTCCTACATCACTGATAGTGCTCTTATACACCATGATTCGAATTATTTTGTTCGAATTATCTATGGTCCAACTTCCGATATCAGATCCATGCTGGGTTTCACATCCCGCAAAGGTTTGACCGTACTGCAAAGCGTCAAAACGAGCAACATTTGGACTCGTATTGATTCCTGTTGTATCGGGATTTGTGACTACTTGTAATGATGGGTTATAATCATTCTCAAACACCTTCCAGTTCCAGTTTGATCCAAAACCAGTTGGCTCAAAGTCAATAGGAATATTTTGCCCACAAAGTAGGGTAGAGAAACTCGCAACGGTTGCAACTAAAATATGTCTAGTGTTCATTAATTTTAACTTTAACACAAAGTTAGTTAAGTTCCTAGATGTTGGCCCTGACGTTATACGAGAATCACTCTAGAGTTATTAAAAGGCTAGTTATCATGAGCGAAAGAGTATGGATATTTTAAAGAGCTTCAGAAATGATTCAAAGTGAACTAATTTGATCATTCTTCTTCTTCTTCTTCAAAATCCATTTCTCTATTATGGAATTAAGCCTTAAGAGCTGCAATTAATATCATGATCACCGCTGCGGTCAACGCCTAGTTATATTTAATTAAGACTATTCTTTAATTTATGTCTTGAAATAAGTACCAGCGATATATATTTGCAACCTTAAGTTTAATAGAAATTAACTTCTATAAACTTTAGGTGAGGGTAGTAGCTTGCTATTACTTTAACAGGGCCTATAGCTCAGTTGGTTAGAGCACCTGACTCATAATCAGGTGGTCCCAGGTTCGAGCCCTGGTGGGCCCACCATAGAATCAAGCACTTGTTAGAAATAGCAAGTGCTTTTTTGTTTGGAGTAACCCTTGTCCATACAGACATTACCCATATCTGTTAACCAAAGTGACAGGTTAGGCAGATTGAAAAGTAAAATCATAAGAAGGTACTCTCAAATTGAGCTACACCTTGATCTAGTAAGCTCTAAGATTTATTTCTCTCCGGTTGAAGCCAAAGGACTTGCTCCTTTGAGTAGTTTCCGGTCTACACGAACAGTTTTATCAGACGCTGTATTAACCATAGCTGCACCTCATTCTTTTCATCGTTCACTGCCGCCGGTTTAACTGACGAGACATTAAATTTAAATACCATTCAGAACAACCATATAGTTCTGTATATTTCTCGATTCAAACTAATAAACATTTCCAGTGAAAAAACTAATATTCTCTATGTTCATGTTTGCCTCGACGTTTGGTTGGGCGCAATCTCTTCCCTTTGATTTTGAATCTGCTACCTCTGGAATGCAGGGTTATGACGGAGCTTCTTTCGCTATTGTATCTAATCCTAGTTCTGTAGGAAACAGCAGTGCTAATGTTGCTAAAATTGTCAAGGTTAATGTAGCTGACATGTGGGCAGGAGGTAAAATAACTTCTGTATCCTCATTAAATTTTTCCAGTGCCAGTACGAGTGTTCTTTCTATGAAGGTTTATACTACGGAGCCAGTAGGTACCGTCATAAAAATTAAGCTTGAATCTCCATACAGCGGCGAGGTGGATGCTGTAACGACTGTGACTAGCGCATGGGAAACTTTGATTTTCGACTTTGGAATCCCTGCTTGTTCAGGGAGTGCTGATCTGGTCATCATGCCCCAGCCCTTCACTAACGGCGGTGGAAATACCTTCTACGTGGATGATATAGAACAAGTGGCGGGTAACGTTGCCACCCCACGCTCTAGTTTACCCATCACCTTTGAGTCCGGTACGACTCCGGACCACTTCTTTGACTTTGAAAGTGCCATTTTAACGACGGTAGCTAATCCGGATGTAGATGCAGACAACGGTAGTGCTGTGGTAGGGAAGATAGTTCGTCACCTTGGTGCACCCTTTGGTGGTAGCAAGATTACCTTTTCAAACAACTTAGATTTTTCCAGCCATCCAGAAATAACCATGAAGGTTTGGACTTCTGCACCAATTGGAACAAACGTAACGCTCAAGGCTGAAAAACCTTTCTGGGGCGAAGAGCGCAGTGTTCAAACAACTAAAACGAGCGAATGGGAAACACTCTCTTTCAACTTCACCGGTGCACTAAACGATATGCCCACATTAACTTTGTTGTTTGATTTTGTTGCGGGCAGTAGCAATGTGGGTGACGGCTCCGCAAATTCTACGTTTTATTTTGACGACATAAAGTATGCGAACGTGCCGCTTTCTATCGAGCAAAACGAAGTCCTCAGCTATTTTGAGGTCTACCCAAATCCCGCCTCAGCACAGTGGATGATATCTAGCAAAACCCTCAACGTTAATAGCGCAGCACTGTATGATCTCAATGGCCAATTGCTAGGTACTTATGATGCTCAGGGATCTGATAAAATCGCTATTGATGCCTCTGAGTATTCTTCTGGGACATACTTGGCGAAAATCAGCTCCAATCTCGGCGATTATTTCGTTCGATTGGTAAAGCGCTAAGCTGCTGTTACAGGGTAAGAAAGGTGTGCCTAATGTTATAAACACTTGAAGACAGTTTTGTCCAGGACCCTTGATGGGGGCAAGACCTCTGTGGTATTAAATGGAAGACGTAACTTTATTAGAATGAAAGCTTCCCCTACGTTATCACTATTGCTTTTTCTTTTCAGCGGTTCCTTTAGCCTATCCGCCCAAGACTCGGCAACGGCTGATGGCCCGCTGCTAAAACAGTATCTGTCTAGGGTGTTGAATGCACAGGATGACCCCTCAGCCCCGAAGCTGATCAACTATCCTACCATAGCATATTCACCAGAGACCAGCTGGGAATTGGGTATTTCTAGCCTTTATATTTACAGTGCGAACCGTGATCTTTCGAACCGATTAAGTGAAATTAAAGCATTCACATTTTATACCCTGGAAAACCAGTATGGCATCTGGCTTGACCACGCCCTGTATACCGACCAGAACCGCTGGTTTTTCTATGGCAGAATGCGATATCAGAGTTTCCCGCTCCTCTACTATGGTGTCGGGCCTGAAAGCCCGAAGGAACATATCGCCCGGATCGACGGAAACTATACCCTATTTCGCGAGCGCCTACTCAGGGAGACTCTTCCCTCTTTGTATGTGGGATTGGAGCTTGATTACCAGAAACTAAACAACGTAAATTACCTAGATACGCTGAATGGATACCTCCCGCCGAGCATAGGCGCAGCAGGTTCCACAAACTTTGGACTAGGAGTAGGTATACTCTATGACAACATTCATAACGCCCTGAACCCGAGAGAAGGGATTTACAGCGAATGGGCTTTCCTAAGCTATAGCGATCGGCTGAGAAGCGATTTTTCCATGACCACCTTTATTTCCGACAACCGCATTTACCGTCCCGTTAAGAAAAACACGGTTTTAGCTGCACAGCTTTACGGACAGTTTACAACAGGTACGGCTCCTTTCAACATGCTTTCCTTGATGGGTGGCGAAAGCCTCATGCGCGGCTATTACCTCGGTCGTTTCCGAGATAAACATTTGGTTGCAGGGCAGATTGAGTACCGCATCTTACCGTTTGCCTTTTCTAAGCGCTGGGGCGCAAGTACTTTTCTGGCCGCCGGTCAGGTGTTTGGTGACGACCACCGCTTCGCCTTCAACCAGTTTTTACCCACTGCGGGGGCCGGATTACGCTACCTGATCTTCCCTGATAAAGACATCTTTACACGAATAGATGTCGCTTTCACACGCGAAGGACCTGGCTTTTATTTCTTTATTGGAGAGGCATTTTAAACCAGACGGTTTGCCCATTTCAAGTTGACATATCTGGCTGTTTGCTATGATTTTTCAGCGGCTTTAAAGTGGTACATAGTTTTATTACATTAAAGCATGAAAAAAGCCCTGTTGATCACCTTGTTTCTTTGCGTTGTAGTTATTTCTCCTGCGCAGAAATTAGTAGTTCTAGGAACACTTCAAGATGGTGGCTCCCCTCATATGCTCTGTGAAAAGGAGTGTTGTGAGGTTGAGCTCGCTCATGATTATGTGAGCTGCCTGGGTTTAATCGATGAAAACAATCATTCTTACTTTTTCGATGCAACTCCTGACTTTGTGGACCAGTCGAGGTACTTGCTCAACCTTTCCGGTAGTGCTGCTTTCAGCGTATTTTTGACACATGCCCACATGGGACACTACAGTGGATTGATTCATCTAGGGCGTGAAGCTTCCTCAGTAGATGCAATCCCTGTTTACGCTATGCCACGAATGGGTAAATTTCTATCTACAAACGGTCCATGGGACCAACTCGTTAAGTTGGAGAATATTGAAATCAGGGGTTTAAATGATGGGCAGAAAGTGAAATTGACAAATTCCCTTAGTGTAACGCCACTGCTTGTCCCTCATCGTGATGAATACTCGGAGACCGTAGGATATCTGATTGCTGGTACGCAAAGAACAGCCCTCTTTATTCCAGACATTGATAAATGGAATTTATGGGATAGAGATATATTGGAAGAGATTAAAAAAGTCTCTTATGTTTTTCTAGACGCAACTTTTATGAAAGAGGGTGAAGTTGCTCGTCCCATGTCCGAGGTTCCGCATCCATTTATTGAAGAGAGCGTGGCTTTATTTCGATCACTACCCCTAGATCAGCGTAACAAAGTATACTTTATTCACCTTAATCACAGTAACCCTGCGAGGGTTAAAAATAGTGCTGATCGAGCGTCTATAGAGGCACTAGGGTTTCACTTTGCAGCGTTTGGTCAAACGTTCAAGTTATAAGGTCGAATCATTCACAGGAACTTCATATTAGAACGAAGAGTGAAACCGATTTTTTCGCACCTTTGCACCTATGAAAAAGCTCTTGTTGTTTTTGTCATTATTTTCTGTTGCTCAAGTGGCCACAGCGCAGACGTTTACCCTGCGTTTGATGAGCTATAATATCTTGAATTACAGAAATTCAACAAATGAATGTAATGGCAATTCAAACAGTGCTGGTGCTAAGGAAACAGCTCTAGATACCATTGTCAAAAATGTTTCACCACATTTAATCGTGTTCAATGAGATAGGAGCAAGTGCAAACAATGCCCAATACCTTTTAAATAACGCTCTAAACACCGGTGGTGTATCTTCTTGGGCTACGGCTAATTATACGAACAATAGTTTTTCATCATTGACAAACGTGGTGGCTTACAACAGCGACTACCTCGAAATCCTTAGTCAAGATGTGATCTCACAAGATTTAGGTGGAAGTGCCTTAGTGCGCGTGGTAGATGTGGTCAGGTTTTATTACAAAGATCCTTTGCTTAATGCGCAGAGTGATACGCTCATCTTCACTGTTTTAGGGGCCCACTTTAAAGCGGGTAACGGCACGGCCAATTCCTCTAAACGAAATCTAATGGCGAAAGCGGTCATAGATTATGCAGACAACGAATGTAAAGATGACAACCTCTTTTTATTGGGAGACTACAATATGTACAGCTCATCGGAATCTGCATACCAGACTCTGATTGGCGGCCAGACCTTCCGGTTTGAAGACCCCATTAACACCAGTGGGAATTGGAATAACAATGGCTCTTTTGCTAGTGTACATACCCAAAGTACCCGCAGTTCATCCTCTAATAGCTGCTTTTCTGCTGGAGGTCTAGATGATAGATTTGATCAGATTTTATGTTCAGAAGCAGTAGTAGAAGGAGATGATCAAATGGTGTTTGTTCCAAACACCTATTTCGCAGTGGGAAACGATGGTAATCATTTTAATAGCTCTATTAACTCGGGAACAAACTACAGTGTGAGCTCCACGGTGTTGTCTGCCTTATACTCTCTGAGTGATCATCTTCCCGTGATTGCAGATTTCGATGTAGATATGCAAGGCTTGTCTACGGACGAATTTAAAATCCCAGCGCTACCTAACCCTATGCGTCAACCTTTTGAGTTTGGTGGCTATACGAACAACTACAGCTTGACCTTAGTGGCAATGGATGGTCGCGCGGTCTTCCGGAAAGCAGTGAACGAACATAAAATTTTACAACAATTGCCCACAGGAGTTTATACAGCACTTTGGACGAAAAAAGGATTTACAAAAGCTTCTAAACTCATGGTATGGTAAGAAGAGTAATCATAAGCTTGTTTTTAGTATTGCCATTCTTAGGGATGGGTCAAACATTTGAGGAGTTTCAGACCTCAAGAGCTAATGTTAGACTGACGGCAACAAACGTAGGTACATTCGGCAACGCCTTCCGTGGCTATAAAGATGGCAGCGGTAATCCTTCCATGGAATATCCTGCAGGTTCAGGAATAGAGCATCTATTTGAAGGGGGTCTTTGGTTGGGAGGTACTGTCAACGGAGCTGTTCGCGTAAGTACATCTGCTTATGATGCTCCACAAGGTTATGCACCAGGGCGTGGAGGATTTGAATTTAACGCGAGCCAGGGAGTGAGTGTTTCGGAACGTAGTTCGCTAAAGTCTTCCCCGAACTACAGGAGTGATGCTGTTTCTCATCAAGACTTTTTGTGCTCATTTAATGATGCTGAGATTCTTGTTCCAGGTACCAGTATTCCCATCAACAACCACTTAAATCCCATGGATATAGAAGTGGATATGGCCGTTTATAATTGGGAATACTCTTTTACTGATTTCATGGTCATTGTAGACATGACCATCACAAACAACAGCAACAATACGTATCAAGATTTTTACGCAGGACTATGGGACAACACCGTAGTGCGCAATGTCAATATCACGCCTGCTGGTGCAGGTGGGGCGACTTTCTACTCAAAAGGCGGTAATGGTTTTATTGATAGTTTAAACCTTGCGTACTGTTACGATAGAAATGGCGACCCAGGGTTTACGGACAGTTATGTAGGTCAATTGTTTTTAGGTGCCGAAGATAAAAATGGCTTTAAGCATCCTAAAACAGATCCAAATACGAAGGTGAATTATAACGCTTGGGTCTTTAACAACAGCGGTCAGAATACCTTCTTTTTCCCTACAACCGACCAGCAGCGTTATCAGAAAATGTCCGATGGCTTCAATCAGCATCCTTGCTGGACGGATCCTACTGGCGCGGCTTGTGCCACCACTATGGATGTTGATCTTCAGACAGAGCTTAATGCGAATGGAAATCGGTCAGACCTTTTAACTGTAGGACCGTTTAACGACTATGCGCCTGGCGATCAGATTAAATTGTCCTTCGCTTATGTAGTGGCTAAAAAATATGAAGATGGCCTTCCTAATGGTGATAATAATGCTGTGCAACAGACGTATTTGATTGACGCAGCAAACTGGGCACAACGCACGTATAATGGCGAAGACGCTAATTTTAACGGACTATTAGACCCGGGTGAAGATAAAGATGGGGATGGAAAAATCACTCGATTTATACTCCCTTCTCCTCCGGAATCCCCAAGACTTAAGGTGGTACCCGGCGATGGCAATTGCACTATATATTGGACAGACAATAGCCGTCAAAGCTTAGATCCAATCTCAAAGAAACTTGATTTTGAGGGCTATAACATCTACGCTACGGCCACAGGGTTTGATGTTTTTGGAACCCCTGATTTAAAAGATGATTTAGATTTAGTCGCGAGCTACGATTCTCTTGGCAATCCTTATGGATTTAATACAGGGTTTTTGCCCATAAAATTGGACGAACCGCTGATTTTTGAAGGAGACACCAATCAGTATGTATTTAGTTACACCATAGACCCCTTACCTAACGGCTGGCAGACGGCTGTTTCTGTGACGGCATTTGATAAAGGAGATCTTAACAGTGGTTTGGAGTCTCTGGAAAGTGCGGTGCTCTCAAATACAGTTCGCGCATTCCCTGGCGCTCCAGGATCAAATTTGGACAGCGTAGAGCCTTTCGTGTATCCTAACCCTTATTATCTAGGAGCTAGTTGGGAGGGAAACAGTAATTTCCAAGAGGAGAGTAGAAAACTGATTTTCTCTAACCTTCCACAAAATGCACGAATTACGATCACTACGGCAGGTGGTGATTTTATAGACAGCTTTGATCACCATGGAGATTACAACGGCAGTGATATTCGTTGGTTCCAGTCTTTTGGTGCGGAAAATTTGAATCAAAATGTATTTTCAGGCGGGGAACACGCTTGGGACCTTCTCTCCAGAGAAAGTCAAATAATTGCTCGAGGAATGTACCTCTTCCATGTGGAAGACCTTGACAACGGGAAAAATTTCACAGGAACCTTCTTAATAGTTAAATAATGAAAAGACAATTACTATCACTTGCATTTACGGTATTCAGCCTCACCGCTTTTGGACAGAGCTATGTATCTATTTCAGACATCAATTACGTGAGTGCAACAGACCTTGCGGCATGTGATGATACTTCTGCATATTTAGGACAAACCATCATCACTCGTGGGGTGGTTGTCACTCCAGGTAATGTGAGTGAAGTGTCTTCAGGCTCAGTAACAGGTGGTGCTAGACCTTTCATCTTTATTCAGGATACTGCGGTTGGTGGACAAAGCACACCTTTCGCAGGGATTGAAGTAATGGGCGTTTACTCTAGTAGTACAGGCGCGTTGCAAGTACCCGCTACGTTTACCCAAGCACTTCCCGGCGATATTGTCGAGGTGAAAGGTGTGGTGGGCGAATACAACGGTTCCAACCAATTGTCTCTGGCGGATGCAAATTCATTTAGCATCGTCACGGTTACTTCAGACCCTATTGTCAGTGATACCATAACCGTTGGTGATCTTAACGATGCCCAGTTCGTAAACAACCTCAACACGGGTGAAGGCTATGAGGGTGCTTTTGTAACATTAACGAACGTTACAGTTACCTCAGTAATTCCATTTAGCGGAAACCGTGTAAGCTTCAACATTGCAGATGCAAATGGAAACAGCCTCAATGTTTCTGATAGATTCCTTGCGCAGAAAATGACGTCATGGAGTACGGTAAATACTAATTCTCCTCAGACTCAAGGTTCATTTGCTCCGCCTGTACCTGGGACATTTTATACGTCTATCTCCGGAGTTGTACGCCATGATGCTAATGGCTGTACTGGTGATAATGGACGTGGATATGAAATCAACCCATTTGCGGCATCGCACTATGATATTGGATATGCACCACCTTACATTGCAAATTTCGAGCGCGATCCTGCCGTTCCTACGTCTAATCAAGATGCAGAGGTTACCTGTAGCATTACGGACTTTGATGGTTCTGTAGATTCAGTCGCTATTGCTTGGAGTGCTATTGACACACAACAAGTGCAAAACTTCACGGTGGTGCCTATGACTTTAATCACAGGAACCACGGACGAATATATCTTTGAGATTCCTAAGCAAAGTGATGGCACGCTTGTTCGTTACTATCTGTACGCTGAAGATAATGATGGCAACGCGAGTTACTACCCAAGCACTCCGATCAACCAAGCAGTGCCTAACGTAGATTTCTATACGGTTCGTGACAACGGATTGATTATTCCGGATATCCAGTTTACCTTCAACTCAAACGGTGCGAGTACTTTAAACGCTCAGACGGTAACGGTAACCGGTATTGTGACGGCGTCTACTAAAATTGGCGACTTGGGATACCTGTACCTTCAAGATGAAACAGCTACAGCATGGGCTGGTATTTGGTGTGTAGGAATAGGACTTAACAGTTACTACCGAGATGAAGAAGTCACCATAACAGGTACGGTTGAAGAGTACTATGGCATGACTCGATTGAACGTTATTTCCTCGAATAAAACAGGAAATAAATCCAGTATTACACCCACAATTATTGACCCATCAGATTCTGCCAGCTATGCCAACTTTGGCTGGGAGCCTTTTGAGAGTATGTTTGTTCGTTTTGAAGACCCACAAGCCGGTAAATTATACGTTTCTCAAACCAACTTAGGGTTTGGTGATTATGCGGTGAGTAATTCAGCGACTGCACCGGTATACAACAGTGCACGAGTACTCGCGGGTCGTCAAGCGACAACAGCGTATTCTTCTTTGAATGTACAGTTGGTGACAGATACCTCTTACGCGAACTTAGACGGCGAGATGAACTATACTCCAATAGTCGTGGACAACACCATGAATTTTGACGCCATTGAAGGGGTCTTATACTATGGATTTAGCAATTTCCGTTTGCTTCCTCGCAATAACATGGACTTTATCAATCCATCGGTAACGTTAGACAGTATTTCTGTTGCCTCATCTCCAATTGGACTCGATGAGTGGGCCTCAAGTAACTTGAAAGTATATCCAAACCCAGCACAAAATTGGGTACAACTTGAAAGTGCGGGTGAAGGTGTTTGGACGATCTCAACAATTTTAGGTGAGACAGTCGCTCAGAGTAGCACAACAGGATCATTACGTTTGGAAACAGCAGATTGGTCTGTCGGTACCTATGTGGCACGCTTCAGTAGTGCTAAAGGGGCAGGAACTGTAGTATTGATGATTCAACATTAAGCAAAGAATTAAATGCGTAATTGGCTCTTATTAATAGTCGTGCTCTTGGGCGTGGTCGGTTGTAAAAAACCTCAATCGGAAGTGGACAATCTTCCGCCTGAGACCACTATTGCTATTGATAGCATTCAGAGAACTGGCGAATTACGTCTTAATGCAAACGTACACCTGCACTGGTACGGTTCAGATGCAGATGGATTCATCGACTATTTTAAGGTTAAAGTAAACGAAGGCGTTGAGCTGGAAACCACTTCAACAGACAGTGTATTCACCTTTGTGATTGATGCCGGGTTAGATTCTGCTGACGTGCGAATTCAAGTGACAGCCGTGGACCATTTAGGGGCAGAAGACCCCACGCCGGCTTATTTGTGGGTCCCCCTCAAGAATGCGGCACCTACTTGTCAAATAGATGCTGATAATATAGCGCCAGATAGTGCGAAAATCGTACTCACTTTGCGTTGGGATGCTGATGATGTAGATGGTGATGAAACTATTGTTGAAGCGGAGGTCCGATTGAATAACGGTCCTTGGACGGGAATTGATTTAGGCCAAGGGCTTCTCAGTTTTTCACTTCAATCTAATGGTACAAATGCATCATTGTTTCAAAATGGATTTCTGGTAGACTCCTCTATGGTTGGCGCTGTTGCTAACGATGAAAATGTAGTTTACTTGCGCGTAAAGGATTGGGCAGGAGCTTATTCAGAGGTGGATACAAGTTCTAGTTTTTATTGGAGTTCTAAATTGGCCCCAATGCTCGTTCTCAACAGCCAGCCTTCTTACATAGGTGCGCAGTACAAGAGTTGGTTAGATACCATAGGTGATCCATATGATTTCGTTCAAATGGACGCAATTACCGGAGTAGGAATTCCTTCGTATTGGAACCCTACCATGCGTTTGTTATTGGAACAATATGATCGCGTTCTCCTTTTTACAGACGCAACTCAGTTCCCTAACAATGGTGGTTCGGATTATTTATTGAATATTCTTGCGCCCTCTGTCCAGGCCTATGTTCAGTATGGGGGGAAGGTTTTTACAAGTGCCCAATTAACAGGCTCTATGGATATGACCGCAATTAATGATGTATACCCTGTGAGCGGTTCAATTTCCTCTGTTGGTCAAGCCCGTCTGACTAACGACAGCGCCATGGTTCCTGTAAATGCCTTAAGTTCGGCTCCTTCAATCAGCCCTAAAAACATAGTACTCGGTGTAACCCCAGTGGTTCCCGCTGCAGATGCAAATGCCTACTACAACGCTCAGCTCACAAAGATTGCTGGGTGGACCGGCGATAACACTGTTGGAACCATTCGTCAGAGAAACGGAGCGGTGTATGAGGTGTTTTTCTCTATACCGTTGCACCAGTTTTCCAGAACCAATTCTCTTAACGGAGGTGATCTCCTAGAACATATACTGCTCAATGAATTTTAGATCACTCTATATCGCATTCATGCTCTGCTTTAGCATCACGACAGTAGCCCAAGACAAAGGGATACTTAAGGGTACGGTCGTAGACAAAGGAACTGGAGAGACGCTCCCAAACGCTTCCATCAGTATTGTTGGGAGCTATTATCAGGGAATGACAGATTTCTCAGGTGAATTCACCATCCTCGATATCAAGCCGGGAACTTACAGTGTCAAGGTTCAGTTTATAGGATACCAGCCGACTTTAGTTAACGGTGTTAAAATCAAGGGTGGACAGGCTAAGAAACTTAAAGTAGCCATGAACGAGCAAAATGAAATGCTCAACACGGTCACGGTAGTAGGTAGGAAAAACCAGGTAGACCTAGAACAAGCCTCATCAGCCATCTCCTTTTCATCAGACGAAATAAGTTCACTGGTAGCAAAAGGAGTTGAGGATATCATTGCCCAGCAAGCAGGTGTCCAGAAAACTACGGATGGCATTCAAATTCGTGGCGCACGGGTATATGAAACGGAATACCTCGTTGACGGTATCTCTGCTCAAGACCCCTTAGCCGGTACTGGAGGTGGTGTCTCTGTAAGCGCATCTTCATTGTCTTCTATTGATCTGATGACTGGTGGAGCTAGCGCTGAATATGGAGGCGGATCTTCAGGTGTTGTGAATACTACGATAAAAGAGGGTGGTAAAAAATTACAATGGAGTGCTCGCTACAGCTCAGATAATTACACCCCAGCAAGTTTCAATACCGACCGTGCTGAGGTGACCCTAAGTACACCTATTCCTGGTACCGGAAAAAAACTAACCTTGTTTACTAGTGCAAACGCAGATATTTCAGACCATTACTTCGGTGCAACTGCGAGCCAATTAAAAAGCAGCTTATTCCCTGAAAATTCAGCATTATGGGCGCCCAGACAAAGCAATGACTACACCCACACTACAAAACTCACCTTTAGAAGCCCTAAGGTGGGGAAGATCAGTCTGACGAACAGCCATAGTTTAAAGGTAAATCAGAACTCAAGGACCCTACAAATAGTTGGATTTGACGCGCTATTAGCCCCAGGTTTTCAATATAATCGTTCTAATAATCTAGACAACGCCACCACCTATACGCACCACAGTAACCTGACCGTATTGCAATGGCAGCAGAGACTTAGTCCTAAATCAGGTGTGAGTTTTTCCAGCGGTCGTTTATTCACGAATCTCCGAGCAGATGCGAATGGTCGCCCGTTTCGCTCTAACACGGTTGACCAGATATACGATGAGAATTATATCTACACTGGAGCAATGGATATATTTAATCCAAACGACCAGTCTGGAACGTATTATCTTATACCTGGAGATGGGCTTGTCAATAATGGTGGAGTTACGCCAATCTGGCATGATCACTACGCGGAGGAATATACCTTAAAAGGTAAGTACACCTATACCCCAAACAAAACGCATACAGCCTCAGGTGGATGGGAGCATGCCTTTACAGAATACCAGTGGGTAGATGTATTCCGTCCTTGGGTGGGAGCACCAATTGTGTTAAACGATTCTACCACGACTCCCTCCATTTCTATTGGAAGTAGCAACGATATTTGGAAAGTAGATCCACAAAAAGGTGGGTTTTTCATACAAGATCGCATAGAGTATCAGGGAATTAAGGCAACTATTGGTATGCGACTTAATTACTGGGCTCCTGGAAGTTTTGCTGATAATGCGATCGAGGATGCTTCATCTCCAGTATTAGATCAAATTAGAGAAGATTACATGGCGAGCACAATTGGTGGTGCTGGTCTGCGCTGGAAATTAAGAATGTTACCACGTTTAAACGTAAGTTTTCCGGTAACAGAAAACAACGTGCTTTACTTCAACTATGGCCACAGCATGAGAACACCGCACCCACGATTTTTATACGCAGGCTTGGACCCAGAGTATCAAGATCGTTCATTTTTGTCCAATTTAGGAAACCCAAACTTAAACCCAGAGGTTAACATCTCCTATGAGATCGGGTACAAAACGTTACTAGGAACTCGACTAGGATGGACCTTGAACGCCTTTAACAACAACAGGTTTGACTATATCGTTGCGAGGCGTGTAATCACGACAGATGCAACGGGACGTCCGGTAACTAAGACCATGTATATCAACCAAGATTATGCGAAAGTACTTGGGGTAGAAACGCAGTTCAATGCTAGAATAGGTGAAAGTTTCCAAACCTTTGTGAATGGCTCTTACCAACAAGCTCGAGGTAAGAGTAACTCCGCTCGTGAAAGTGCTTTGCAGATTGCACAGACAGGAGAGGTTCCTTTATCGCAGGAGCAATTCCTGGCTTGGGATCGCCCTTGGAAGTTCAATGCGGGTATTACCTATGCAAATGACAGCAGTAAGTGGCGTGGAACCTTAAGTGGTCGCTATACTTCAGGCTATCGTTACACGCCGCAGAATTTGGTTGGATATAATTTTTTAGGACGTCCTCAATATGAAGTAGATAATACACGCTACTTAGAAGGACGCGGCTTATACTGGTTTACCGTGGACGCTAAAGTGAGCTACCGCTTGTTGAGTTTGGCTGGTGGCCGAGGAATTTCATTGAGTGCGGAGGTCACAAACCTGACCAACCGTCGTAATTCCCAAATCATTAATCCAATCACAGGACGTGCTTATGCGTATGGTGATAATGTGCCCATTACTTGGCGCGATCCACGCCCTGAATTTAATGGTCCTCAAGAAAGTGGTGTAGATCCGCAAAACCCAGCTAGATACAGCGCACCTATTCAATGTTTCATCGGAATGCAAATGTCATGGTAAAGCGTCTACTACTGTTATTGGTACTAGGAAGCTGTTTTACAGCTCATGCCCAATTGCTCCCCAACTATGGTGAAGAGCGTGCAGGATTAAGCTCCTTTACCTTCCTGAAAAGCCCTATTGATCCATGGAGTGCTGGCCTCGGCGGCACTAGTTTATCTAATAAATCAGCCTACGCATTATCAACAAATCCTGCACTACTTACCGCAGGGAACCAGCAGGGATTGTTGTCTGGATCACGTTATTTAGGCGCATCTATAGGCCACGATTTTGTAAGCCTATCTAAGGCACGTAATGCAAATCAAACCATAGGTGTTTCCGTTAATTCACTTTATTCAGGTGGTATTAGGGAACGTACAGTATGGCAGCCTGAAGGGACAGGAAGAATAGTAAACGGCGCATTAACCACTGTAGGTCTAGGTGTTGCCCAGCGTTTTTCAGATTATTTTAATGCTGGAATCCAATTGAAATATGGTCAAGAGCAGCTTGGGGCATTTGTAGCTCACAGTATAGCTGTTGATTTGGGATTCCACTATGAATTGGATTACCGCGAACTAACCTTCGCAGCAGCAATATTAAATTTTGGCCCTTCAACGCCAATTGTTCAAACAGGTGTTTTACCCACTACGGTCAATACAGACACGACAGCATCCTCAGTTGCCGCTCCCCCTCAAGTATTCTCTATGGGAATGCGATTTATTGCTTGGGAAGAAGGTAAACACAAGGTGTATTCTTCGTTCCAGTTGAATCACCCGTCCGACAACAATGAAAACTATAGCGTAGGAGCTGAATACTTATTTATGAATCTTTTTGAGGTCCAATTAGGGTACCGATTTGTTTCTAAATGGGGTGCGCCATCTTTTGGATTTTCAACGAAAACTAATTTAGGTGGTTGGCCCATGAAGATGGGTGTTTCAGCAATCCCATCTCCAGCAGGCGGATATCAAACTGTAATAGGATTAAGAATTACACCACTAACCTGGCTACAATGATGAAGTGGATGAATTGCATAGCCCTTTCTTTAACCGCCCTTTTTATAACCGGCTGTGATAATTATTGGGGAGATAAAACAGATTTAGGGTTTATAGATATACCCAACTATGAGGTCCGCGAGGTCGCCTATGTTCCGTTAGAGCCAAAGCTCTATGATGTGGCCGCACCTGTAGATATAGCCATTGGGTTTGACGAGTTTTTATATGTGGTCGACAGCGTTACTTCTGAGATTGCTCGCTTTGACCTGGCCTTTCAGCCTCAGGGACGAATTTTCATTCCTGGCGTCACAAAAGTTGTCCAAGATCGGAGGCTTCAGTTACTCGCGATTGGTACTTCGGATACAACGGTAAACGGTGTGGACTATGATTTGACTACGATTTACAGAATAAATTTTGAAGCGAACGGCGCCTTGGATTTTAATAATGTAACCATAGAAAAAGTAGCCGTACATCCTTTCTACTTCAAGAACAGTTTCTCTTCGTCTGATGCTAACGTGAAATTCACGGACATTGCTGTGCAAGGTGGAAACACAGCGGTATTGAATAATCGTTATTACATTTCAAGAACCGGAACGAACGCTAACAATGCCGGTTTTGGCCCTGATAACGCCGTAGTAGTGTTCTCAAATACTGATGAATTCGTATCAAGTGTTCCTGTTACTGCTGCTGGAGCTGTATACAACAACTACTTTAAGCGTCCATTAGCCATGGCATCATTTACGCAAGCGCCACAAATCTCAGCGCAACCATCTCAAGACTTTTGGGTGATTAATAACCATCCTGACCAGAGCATTCAAGTACAGCACGTTCAGTTTGAGGAAGGTCCGTTTGGCGCGGTTTATCAACCCGTGTTTTACTCTACAACTGATCCTGTTGCAGATCGCTACTTACAAACGGCAAATAGGTTCATAAATCCGATTGATATTGTTTTTGCAGGTGATGCGAATGCCTTTGTGTTTATCGCAGATGGTGGAGTTGATTCCGTTTATCAATTTACATCCAACGGACTAGAAGGTGTTCCACCACCACCAGCTTCTACCGCTGATAAGCACGCTATATCTACGATAGGAGGGTTTGAAGAATTGTCTGCGTTATGTTATTATGACAAGATACTGTACGTCGCTGATAAACAAGCGGGTACCATAAGTAGGTATCAATTAACCTTAGATTTTGATTAACCATTTATTAATATATCATGCTTACTTTTATACTTCAATTAATCTTCAAAATGCACATGAGAAAATTTACACTTTTACTGACAATGGTCCTTGGTGTATTTGCTGCAAACGGTCAAACTTGTAATGACCTTTTCTTCAGCGAATACGGTGAGGGTTCATCGAACCACAAGTACATCGAAATCTATAATCCCACTGGGAGTGCTGTTTCGTTGACGGGTTATACTGTTTATATGAGCGGTAATGGTGGATCTTACACGAACACCTTCACTTCAAATGCAACTATTGCATCTGGTGATGTTTATGTAGTCTCCACAAATCAAGCGGATACTTTGATACAGGCTGAGGCTGATACGGTATTAGGTTACCCATCAATCGTTCACTTTAATGGTGATGATGCGTTAATCTTATTTGATGGAACAGATACCATTGATGTGATTGGTGTTCCTGGAGTAGA
>Ga0308011_10000512_pt1 | contig 20586 bp, 18 predicted proteins | sample Neamet177_FD_203144 | JGI IMG/M metagenome (GOLD analysis project Ga0308011, IMG submission 203144) | Marine microbial communities from water near the shore, Antarctic Ocean - #177 | ecosystem: Environmental > Aquatic > Marine > Unclassified | place: Southern Ocean | collected 2014-07-25 | reverse complement strand
CTCTCCTGGCTCGAATTCAACCAGCGGGTCCTCAACGAAGCCCTGCGACCAGATCTCCCAATCCTGGACCGAATCAAGTTCCTCGCCATCACCGGTTCCAACCTCGACGAGTTTTTCCAGGTCCGCATTGGAGGCCTTCACACCTTGCACGCCTCCGCTCCAACTGTGCAGGACATCTCCGGCCGGGATGTCGGCGAGCAGCTTGATGCCATTGAGAAACGGGTCCGCCGTTTCAAAAAGGATCAGGAACGCCTCTTTCAAAAAGAACTTCTCCCCGTCCTCGAAAAGGAAGGCCTTCCCCTCCACACCGTTTCAGATCTGGAGCCGTATCAACTCGAAAACCTCGCCCACTATTACGAGGCCAACATTGAACCCCTTCTCTCACCCCTTCTGATCACGCCCGAAAATTCGCGCCAAATCATCCCTTCCCTCAATGTCTGCCTCGCCCTTTCCGTTCTCGATCCAGTCGTCGGGGCCGATGAGCGCATCGTCATTCTCCCCCTCCCCTCCGCCGTTCCTCGCACTGCTCTCGTCAACGAAGGCGGCTTTGTCCTCCTCGAGGACCTCATCGCCCACTTCTGTGCAACTCTTTTTCCCGGCGAAGAAATCACGGCCCACACCACCTTCCGCCTCACTCGCAACACCGATATCCCAGCAAACGAAGACGAAGCCCACGACTTCGCGGAAGAGATCCATCACGTTGTCACCGCGCGCGGCCAGTCCTTTCCCGTTCGCCTTCAGACTTCACAAGACAACGATCTCACCCGCAAACTCATCGAGCTCCTTGACCTCGATCACCACAAAGTCTTCCTCACCAAAAATGCCCCTCTCGCCCTCGCAGATCTCTTCTCACTCGCGATGGCGGACGGCTTCAACCACCTCCGAACCGCTCCCATCTCCGGAGCAGAATCCCCAAAAATCGATCCCACCCGGAGCATTTTTGAAATCCTCGATCAAGAACAGGACCTCATCCTCGTCCACCCCTACCAGACATACCGTCCGGTCATTCGCTTTATTGAAGAAGCCGCCCGCGATCCCCACGTCCTCGCAATCAAACAAACCCTCTACCGCACCGCCAACAATTCCCAGGTTGTCGATGCCCTGATCCATGCCGCCAAATCCGGCAAACAGGTCACCGCCCTCGTTGAGCTCAAGGCCCGCTTCGACGAAGCCCACAATCTCGACCGCGCCGAGGAGCTTCGGCGGGCCGGTGCCCAGGTTCTCTACGGAGTCAAGGGCCTGAAAACACACGCCAAAATCGCCCTCGTCATCCGCAACGAAGACGGCCACCTCAAACGGTACGTCCATCTTGGAACCGGGAACTACAACGAGGTCACTGCCCGCTTCTACACCGACATTTCCTACCTCACCTGCCGACCCGAATATGGAACTGATGCATCCATTTTCTTCAACGCCGTCACCGGTCGCTCCAAGCTTGAAAACTTCCGCACCCTCATCCCCGCACCCACCCAAATCAAACGCACCTTAATCAGCCTCATCGAGGAAGAAACCGCCCGAGCCCTCGAAGGCGAAGAAGCCCGCATCACGGCCAAGATGAACTCCCTCGAGGATGTCGATATGATCAACGCTCTCTACGCCGCATCCAAGGCCGGCGTCGAAATTAAATTGAACATTCGCGGCATCTGCTGCCTCAAGCCTGGCGAACGAAGAGAGGCCAAAAACATCGAGGTCGTTTCCATCATCGACCAGCAACTCGAGCACATGCGCATCTTCCACTTCTATCAGGGAGGCGACAACGAGGTCTTCATTTCCTCCGCAGACTGGATGACCCGGAACCTCAAAAAACGTGTCGAGCTCATGACACCCATCGTAGACTCCGCCTCCAAAAAACTCCTCATCGGCATCCTCGAAAGCTGCTTTCGCGACAATCAAAATGCCTACCTCATCCAAACCGACGGTTCCTCAAAACGAATCGAACGCGAAAAAGGCGAACGCCGCTTCCGCATGCAGGATCACCTCGCCCAACTCTTCGCCCGCAAAGCCGCCGCCGCTCAACAGGCCCGCTCCAGTTCCCTGGAACCCCATCTGCCCAAGGAATAGTGCCGAAAGCCCAGCCTGCGTCACGGAGCAATCTCACCTGCGAGCAATGCACGCCGACCCAATTCATGAAAATCTACTGGGCGCGCTGGGCGGTGGCAATTCAGTTTCGGGCGGGGAACCAATCCAACAATCTCAGCAAAGCTCTCAACTGCAAAGGCAATGAACACCACATGAGCGCCTTGGCCCTCGCGGGAATGATCAACCATCAACTCCTTAACCTAACACGATTAGCCCGCTGCCGTCAAAAAAGCGGAACGTTTCTCCCTTCGCTGGAAACGTGATGAATCACTTAGATTCGTTGCCAATTCCAAATTGGCCTGATTCAACCCTAAAACAGCGACGCAGTTCACCACTTTGAGCTGAGGCCAGCCAGATTGTAGCACTCATGGCATCATCGATCAGAGCCTTCAACAAGGATCTCAATCGAGCCCTTTGCCAATCAGTGTTACGAAGACAGTCTTGGGGAATTCTTGAGCCAAAGCACTGACCGAACAACCTGCCCTCAATGAAGAATAGAAAGGTTCATCCTTGCCCACTTACCTCCCTTTCCTAACCTGTCACACAGATGAGCAAAAAACCTGTCCGCATCGGCGTCGTTGGCTACGGCTTCATGGGGCGCACCCATTCGAATGCCTACTCCCAGCTTGAGCACTTTTTCGAAACCGAACACGTCCCCGTCAAACAGGTCATCTGCGGCCGGTCTGGGGACAAGGTAAAAGAATTCGCCGAAAAATGGGGCTACGCCGATACCGAAACTGACTGGCGCGAGTTGGTGAAACGTGACGACGTCGATGCCATCGACATCTGTACGCCCAATAACTCGCACTATGACATCGCCTTGGCTGCCATCGAGAATGGCAAAATGATCCTTTGCGAAAAGCCCCTCGCCCTCAACGGCGAGCAAGGTCTCAAGATGGTCGAAGCGATCGAAGCCGCCGGCCTTCCCAACCTCGTTTGGTATAACTACCGCTTCCTTCCCGCCGTCACCCTTGCAAAGCAGATCGTCGACCGGGGCGACCTTGGCCGTATCTACCACTACCGCGCCAACTTCCTTCAGGACTGGACCATGTCTGAGGACCTTCCCCAAGGGGGCGCCGCTCTCTGGCGACTCGATGCCGCTTCCGCTGGGTCCGGCGTCACCGGAGACCTCCTTGCCCACAACATCGACTGCGCGCGCTGGATCAATGGCGACATCGTCTCCGTCTCCGCCATGACCGAAACTTTCATTAAAGAACGCGTCCACCAGGACACCGGAGAAGTCCACCCTGTCACGATCGATGACGCCTGCGCTTTCCTCGCCCGCTTTGAAAATGGCTCCACCGCCATCTTCGAGTCCACCCGCTACGCCCGTGGACACAAAGCACTCAAAACCTTCGAAATCAACGGCCACGACAAGTCGCTCTCCTGGGACCTCCACGACCTCAACCGTCTCGCCTACTTCGATCACGACGTCCCCGGCGAAACCCGAGGGTGGTCCAGCGTCCATGTCTCGGACGGCGACCACCCCTACACCGGAAACTGGTGGGTCCCCGGACTCTGCCTTGGTTACGAGCATTCCTTCGTCCACGGAGCTGTCGAGTTCATGAAGAGCCTCGACGACCCAAGCGCCAAGAAAGCCTTCCCCGACTTCCGCAACGCCCTCGGCACCCAATACGTTTGCGACGCCGTCCTCGAGTCCGCCAAAACCGGCCAATGGGTTGACGTGAAACGCGCCTAAAGATCGCGCCCGTCGAGGGTAGCCGAAAGTTCCTGCTTTCGGATCTTCAGCTAATACCAAGGAGCCGGACCGACTGGTGGAATAGCCGGCGTGATTTCAGGTAAGATCAAGGCGTGGTGCGGGCACCGTAACTGATGAACACCGAAGAGATTTCGTGAAGGCCCCCGGCTTCTTTCTTCCTCGCGAAGCGTAGTTTTCTCAAACCATCACGCCCCTCCATTCTACCAATCGCGTCGGGGAGTAAGTATTGCCCCCCATCGCCCAAGGCTTTCAGCTTAAAAACTTCACAATCTCCACCGGGGAGGCAGGATCACGCTTCATGAGCAAGATCCTCCTCCTCGTTCTTTTGGGCACCAGCCTCGTTGCGCGCGCCGCCGACAAGCCCAACTTCATCATCATCTTCACTGATGACCAAGGCTACGGTGACCTCGGCTGTTTCGGCTCCACCAAAATCAAGACTCCCAACATCGACCGCCTCGCCAAGGAAGGCCGCAAGTTCACCAACTTCATGGTGGCCTCCCCGGTCTGCTCCCCCTCCCGCGCCGCTCTTCTTACCGGCTGCTACCCCAAGCGCGTCAGCATGCACCAGCACGTCCTTTTCCCCTCTTCCCAAAAAGGCCTCAATCCTGACGAGCACACCATCGCCGATCACCTCAAGGGGCAGGGCTATGCCACCGCCTGCTTCGGCAAATGGCACCTCGGCCATCACCCCGAAACCCTCCCCACCAGCAACGGCTTCGACACCTACCTCGGCATCCCCTACTCGAACGACATGAACCACCCCGACAACAAGGGGAAACCCAAGGGGGGGCACGGCGGCATGGACGCCCTCTGGGCTAATCCCGGGTCCACCCTCACCAAGTGGAACACTCCTCTCATGGAGAACGAAAAAATCATCGAGGTTCCCGTCGACCAACGCACCGTGACCCGACGCTACACCGACAAGTCGATCGAGTTCATTAAAGCCAACAAGGAAAAGCCCTTCTTCCTCTACCTTCCCCACTCCATGCCGCACATCCCACTCTACGTGCCCGATGATGTCCGCGACCCCAACCCGCTGAACGCCTACACCAACGTCATCGAACACATCGACGCCGAGGTTGGCCGCATTGCCAATCTCCTCCGCGATCTGAAGCTCGATCAAAACACCTACCTCATCTTCACCACCGACAACGGACCCTGGCTCCAGTTCAAGCATCACGGCGGCTCCGCCGGTCCCCTCCGCGCAGGAAAAGGCACCACCTTTGAAGGCGGGCAACGTGTTCCCTGCGTCATGTGGGCCCCCGGCCGCATCCCCGCCGGCACGACGTGCAATGCCCTCTGCGGAACGATCGATCTCCTCCCAACCATCGCCGGTCTCACCCAAACTCCCCTTCCCAAGGACAAAAAAATCGACGGGCTCGATATCTCCGCCCTTCTCACCGGATCCGACAAAAGCCCCCGCAACGAATTCGTTTACTACACTTCCCAGGGAGCTCTCGAGGGCCTCCGCCAGGGCAAATACAAACTCTTAATCAAGAAGGGCCGTCGCCCCAGAAAAGCCCCAAAAAACCAGCCCGCGCCAAAGAGTCAGATCATGCTCTTCGAGCTCGATGCCGACCTTGGCGAGAAAAACAACATCGCCGAAAAAAATCCCGAACTTGTTGCCAAACTCGGAATGCGAATGAAGGAACTCGACGCTGAGATCACCAAAAATCAACGCCCACCTTGGTTGAAAAAGTAACCGATTACTTCTTCACCTCGCGGATCTTGATGTTCCGGAAGGACACGAGATTGCCATGATCCTGGAGGCAAAGGTGGCCCTTCGTTGCTTTCCCGAAATTCTTAAACTTGCTGAACTTCGAAGCAGCCACTTTCTTGTCCCAATCGTCCGAGCCTTTGACATACTCGACATACTTCGTTCCGTTCATCCATTGCACACACTTCTCCGGCGTGATCAGGACTCGAAGCGTATTCCACTCTCCTGCTGGCTTGGTGGTGTCCACGTCCTTGGCAGGCTTATAGAGCTGATAAAGCCACCCTGCTTTTTGCGGATCATGCCCACCGACATTGTCCTGAATCTGGATTTCAGGGCCGGTCCGCCATGGCGTTCCTTCGGTCTCCTTCACATGGAACATGAGGCCGGAATTTCCGCCTTTCGAAATCTTGTAGTCCACCGAAAACTCAAAGGCATCATATTCCTTCTTTGTGATGATATCGCCCCCACCCTTGCCGGTCAGAGCCAGCACGCCATCCTTCACTTCCCACTTTGGAGAGATTCCTTCCTTTTTGTAGTTCCGGAAGTGCTCCGTCGATTTACCATCGAAAAGCAAAGTCCAGCCCGCCTTTTCCTCGGCAGCAGTGAGTTCGTTTGATTTATGATGATCAGCGGACAGCGGAAGGGTCAGTAGAAAAAGAGCAAGAACTTTCATGGCGACCAGCATGGCGCTCTCCCGACCAGTGTGTCGAGAGGAATTCGCGACCCGGTTTGAAGGGGGGCTTGTCAGACAATCTCGCTGGCTGCACTTCTACGCGGAAGAACCCTTTTGCGAGGTCGGCCAGTTCGGTCTTCGAAAGATCAATGATTAGATTTGAGGATTTTCAGAGCGATCTTTAGGGATAGCTCAGCGTATCCTCCCCCTAACCCTAAAAGAGCAATTCTCAGAAACATCTGATCTCACCACCCACCGCCTCTCCAATCCCAAACTTCCCCCTTGATGCACCTTCCCCAACTGTCAAACTCATCTCTCATGCTCTTACGACTTCTTTTTACGCTCATTCTTGTGACACCCGCGTTTGCGGAATGGCCCACCTTCCGGGGACCCAACAACGATGGTATCTTTCCGCCCCGACTCGACGGCACCCCCCACGGCTTCCCCACCGAATGGAGCGAGACCAAAAACATCGTCTGGAAAACTCCCGTCACCGGCCGCGCCTGGTCCACTCCGGTTGTGATGGGTGATCAGGTCTGGATCACCAACGCCACCCCTGACGGCAAAAAGATGTATGCCGTCTGCCTCGGCAAAGCCACCGGCAAGAAGATCCACGACCTCCTCCTCTTCGAAAACGAAGACCCCGAACCCCTCAGTAACCACGTCAACGGCTACGGCTCCTGCTCCCCTGCAATCGACGCCGACCACGTCTACATCCATTTTGGCAGTTACGGCACCGCCGCCCTCGATCGCAAAACCGGTAAAAAGGTTTGGGAACGCCGCGATCTCCCCTGCCGCCACTTCCGCGGTCCCGGCTCCTCGGTCGTCCTTCACAAGAATCTCGTCATCCTCTCCATGGATGGCATTGACGTGCAATACCTCGTCGCCCTCGACCGAAAGACCGGAAAGAAGGTCTGGAAAACTCCCCGGACGACGGATTTCGGAGACGTCGAACCGGGCGGAAAAATCCGGGGTGATGGCGACTTCCGTAAATCCTATTCCACCCCTAGCTTTGTCACCCTCAACGGTGTCCGCCAGCTCGTCTCACCGGGCGCCAAAGCCTGTTACGGCTACAACGCAGACACCGGAAAAGAACTCTGGAAAATCACCTACAACGGATTCTCAAACGCCGTGGCTCCCGTCTTCATCGGCAATAAAATGGCCCTCATCAACACCGGCCTCGGCAAGGCCCACCTTCTCGGACTCCGGCTCGATGACAAGCTCACCGGCGACGTCACCAAGACTCACATCGAATGGGACATCTTCAAACGAATCCCAGGCCGTTGCTCACCCGTCGTCGTCGGAAGCAAGGCCTACTTCACCTCCGAATCCGGTATCCTTAGCTGCGTCAATAGCGACAAAGGCAGTATCGATGGCTACTCCGCCCTCAAAACAAACTTCTCGGCCTCCGGCGTCCTTGCCGATGGACACCTCTACTTTGCCGATGAGAAAGGCAAAACCTTCGTCGTCAAACCCGGACTCAAACTCGAAGTCATTGCCACCAATCAACTCGACGACGGTTGCATGGCCTCCCCTGCCCCCGATGGTAAAGCCATCTACCTCCGCACCAAATCCCACGTCTATCGGATTGAGAATCGGTAGGTTCCCCAGCCCGGCAGTTCCACTATCCGGGTCAATTCCCGAAAACCGAAAGCGGCAGACCCTCGATCAGATTCTGACTTCTCAGGACTTTTCATAGCCCACGATTGTAGGTTTACCCCTGACCGCTCCGATACAACTTCACCCGTTTCCGGCCCCGATACGGGGTGATCCCTCCCGCGACTTTCACGACCGGCAGCATCGGCATCACCCAAAAGATCGTCACAAGTCATCCACTCAACCATTCCTACGCTTTTGCTGGAAATCCCACCCTCTCATCAGCAAACTCCACCCCATGCGGAATTTCATCGCCTCCCTCCTCTTCACCCTGCCCATCCTGGCGGCAGAAAAGCCCAACATTCTCTTCATCCTCGCAGACGATCTTGGCATCAAGGATCTCGCCATCGAAGGCTCCACCTTCCACGAAACTCCCCACATCGATGCTATCGCCAAAGGCGGAATGCGTTTCACCAACGGCTACTCGACCTGCCAGGTCTGCTCCCCTTCCCGCGCCTCCATCATGAGCGGCCAATACCCCGCACGTGTCGGCATCACCGATTGGATCGGGGCCGCCACCGGTATGAAATGGAAACGCAATGACAGAGTCCTTCCTTCCAAAAATGGCGACCGTCTCCCGGCCAAAATCACCACCGTTGCCGAGGCTCTCAAGTCCGGTGGATATCGTACTTTCTTCGCCGGGAAATGGCACATCGGCGGCGAAGGCTCCGGCCCCGAGGCCCACGGCTTTGATGTCAATAAAGGCGGTTATAGCTCCGGATCACCACGCGGTGGCTACTTCGCCCCCTACAACAACCCCAAGCTCGAAGATGGCCCCAATGGCGAAGCCCTCCCGACCCGCCTTGCACAGGAAACGGTCAACTTCATCAAGCAGGATTCCAAGAAACCCTTCTTCGCCTTCCTCTCCTTCTACTCCGTCCACGGCCCCATCCAGACCTCGCCTGACCTTTGGGAGAAATACCGTAAGAAAGCCACCGCCGCCGGCCTTGTGAAGGAGCGCTTTAAAAACGACCGCACCATGCCCGTCCGCCAGGTTCAGGACTGCCCCATCTACGGCGGCATGATGGAATCCATGGATGACGCCGTCGGCATCGTCACCGAGCACCTCAATCAGCACGACCTCGATAAGAACACCATCGTGATCTTCACCTCCGATAACGGCGGAGTCTCCTCCGGCGATGCCTTCGCCACCGCCTGCCTGCCCTTACGCGGAGGCAAAGGCCGGCAATGGGAAGGGGGCATCCGCCAGCCCTACTACATTGTCGCTCCGGGCGTGACCAAGCCAGAAACCACCTCAAGCCAGTTCGCCACTGGCACCGACTTCTTCCCCACTCTCCTCGAACTCACCGGACTTGAAAAACTCCCCACTCATCACGTCGATGGCATCTCACTCGTCCCCGCTCTCAAAGGAGGTCACTCCGCGCGCGTCCTCTACTGGCACTATCCACACTATGGGAACCAAGGCGGCGAACCTTCCAGCATTGTCCGCGAAGGCGACTACAAACTCATCCGCTCTTACGAAGACGGCCGCGAAGAGCTCTACAATATCAAGGAAGACATTGGCGAAGAAAAGAATCTTGCCAAAGAACAGCCTGATCTTGTCAAAAAGCTCTCCGCAAAACTCACTGCCCATCTCACCGAAGTCGGGGCCATCATCCCAAAACCCGACCCCCGGTTTGACGCCGCCAAGAAAGCACAGCAGTTGAAATACCTCCACTCAGCCACCAAGGCCAAGCTTGAAAAACAGCATGCCAATTTCCTCAAGCCCGACTACCAACCCAACAAAACTTGGTGGGGCGCCTTAAAAACGGCCGACTAAGCAAACTCCCAAAGTGCAATCGCCGCACCAAGTTCCTCAGCCTTAGCCACCGAAGCGCCTAGATCTTCGCCAGTGACATCGCTGTTCCATTGCGTAGGAACTTCGGCGGTCGCTGGATTCACCAGCTCGGCAACCGGACGATCACCCGCCATGATCCTGTCGGAGGTTCCATTTGGCATCTCCATCGCCTCCAAGTCCTGGATCAGCAATTCGGTCCAACTAAAAATCCTGGGAGTTTTGTCTTCACCCGTAGCATTTCTTTCTTACAGAAAACATATTTGTCACAAGCTCCCTCATTACGTTGATCCAACCAAAACGCGATTCGAAGGTCGCACGGTTTGGCATCCGGTCTAGGATAGGTGCTGATGAAGCTGCCTTTCCAAAACACCTACGCCAATCTCCCTGCCAGCTTCTTCGAGAGCGTCCACCCCACCCCGGTCATCCAACCTTCGATCATCACCGTCAATGAGGAACTCGCTCGCGAACTCGGGATCGACCCGGATTTCCTCCACTCCGAGGAAGGACTCGCCATCCTCTCCGGCAATGCCATCCCCGACGGGGCCGAACCACTTGCCATGGCCTATGCCAGCCATCAATTCGCACACTTCGTCCCGCAGCTTGGCGACGGGCGCGCCATCCTTCTCGGAGAGATTTCAGGAAAAGACATTCAGCTCAAAGGAGCCGGGCCAACACCCTATTCACGTCGGGGCGACGGACGCTCCGCCCTCGGCCCCGTCCTTCGTGAGTATCTCGTCTCGGAGGCGATGTCCGCCATGGGAATTCCCACCACCCGGGCCCTCGCCGCCATTTCCAGTGGCGAATTAGTCCTCCGTGAAAAACCCGAAAAAGGCGGGATCTTCACCCGTGTCGCCAGCTCCCACCTCCGGATTGGCACAGCCCAGTTTTTCGCAGCCCGGGGAGACCTTGAAAGTCTCAGGGCCCTGGTTGATTACGCAAACCAACGTCACTACCCCGACGCAAAAAACGCCCGAGATCTCCTCCGCAATGTCATCGTTCGCCAAGCCAAGCTCGTCGCTCAATGGATGGGTGTCGGATTCATCCACGGCGTCATGAACACCGACAACATGAGCCTTTCCGGCGAGACCATCGACTACGGCCCCTGCGCCTTCATGGATCGCTTTAATCCCGCCCAAAAATTCAGCTCCATTGATCGACAAGGTCGCTATGCTTATCAAAATCAACCGGGCATCGCCCAATGGAACCTCACCCGCCTCGCAGAAGCGCTCCTTCCTCAGATCGATAAGGATCAAGAAAAAGCAATCGAACTCTCCAAAGCTGAATTGGAAAAATTTCCGGCAATTTTCGAAACAGCTCATCTCGAAATCTTCTCCAAAAAAATCGGCCTCCCGGAAAACAAAAACCGGGATCTGGTCCAATCTCTTCTTGATCTGATGGCAGAGCAAAAAGCCGACTTCACTCTTGTTTTTCGAAGCCTTGGTCGCGGCGAACAACCTTTCCTTTCAAACTTCAACGACGACGCACCTGCGCGAGAATGGCTTGAGCGCTGGGAGGCTGCGGGACAAGCCGACGTTTCAGTCATGAACCGGGTGAATCCTGCTTTCATTCCTAGAAATCATCGCGTCGAAGAAGTCATCGAGGACGCCAAAAAGGGAGATTTTTCCACCTTTATGAAACTCCACCGCGTGCTGCAACAGCCTTATCAAGAGCAGCCCGAATTTGAAGACTATCAAAAAACGCCAACTCCCGATGAGGTCGTCTGTGCGACTTTCTGTGGAACTTAAGATTCCTTCCCAATCAATTCACACAAAGCGGATTTTTCTGATAGAACGCCGCCAATGGATTCCGAAAAGTAACGTCTTCAAGAGGACATTGCCCGCACCGCCAACTGGAAACGCTGGGGGCCCTACCTCGCCGAACGACAGTGGGGAACGGTCCGTGAAGACTACTCAGGCGATGGCAATAGCTGGGACACTTTCAGCCACGACGACTCCCGCCGCCGCGCCTACCGCTGGGGTGAAGACGGTCTTCAGGGATGGTCTGATCGCAAATGCCGCCTGTGTTTTTCTGTCGCCCTTTGGAACACCAACGATTCCATTCTAAAGGAACGCCTCTACGGCCTCACCGGTCACCAGGGAAACCACGGAGAAGACGTCAAAGATTGCTACTACTACAAAGACAGCACCCCCACTCACTCGTATACCAAGGCGCTTTATCGATACCCGCAGGCGCGCTACCCCTACACTCGTCTCCGGGAAGAAAACGATCGCCGGAGCCGTGATGAGAGCGAATACGAACTGGAGGACACCGGCGTTTTCGAGGAGGACCGGTTCTTCGACATCGTTCAGGAGGTTGCCAAGCGAAACGACAACGACCTCCTCTGGCGCATCACCGTCACCAATCACGGTCCGGACGATGCCCCGCTCCACATTCTCCCAACGGTGTGGTTTCGCAACACCTGGCGCAAAGGGACCGGCACTGAAGCGAACCTGGCGAAGCCCAACATCGAACGGGAAGATGACCACCTTCTCTTCCACGAGTACTTCCACGCCGAAACCGGCAAGGGCCTTGGCGCCTCCCACCAAACCGGCTGGATCGCCCTCGTTGTCCGCCTCATCCGTGAACGACACCAAAAGCTCAGTCATTTTGACGAACAAAGCTCATAAGAACCCCATCAAAGCACCCGGAAATTGGCGATTCGATTTTCGCAATTAGCCCACCAACCGGTCCCTAAAAGCCAATCGCTAGATCAACCGCACTCCACCTCGTCCCCACCTCTCAAAAAGAGCTCGGCGCAAGCCCTTCCAAAACCACCCGTTTCTTATAGGGGACAAGTTGCTCTTCCGGAACACTGTGGCAACGGCTACGACATTCGCTTCGCCCTCAAAATCGGCCCGGGATGATTCAGCCGTTTCTTGCGAAAGATCGCGCCATCGATCACCGAAGGCCTTCTTCCCACCAAGGCCCGACTCTCCTGTTTTAAGTGTGACAAGTCGGAATACTCCCACCCTCCCAAATTCTTTGGCAACCGCATCCCCACCGCCTCGGAATAACTGGACGAATTCTTCCTGATCGGGAAAGCTCTCTTTCATGAAGAAGATTCTCCTTTTCCTGGCACTTTCCCCCGGAATTCTTTTCGCGGAGAAGAAGCCCAACGTCATCTACATTCTCGCCGATGACCTCGGCCTTGGTGACCTCTCGATCTATGGCCAGAAGGAATTTAAAACTCCCAACATCGACCGCATTGGCACCGAGGGCATCAAGTTCACAGCCCACTACTCCGGCAATACTGTTTGTAGCCCGTCACGCGCTGTGCTCCTGACTGGTCAACACCCCGGAAAAGTCGCCGTTCGCGGTAACATTGGCGAAGCCGATGGCCTCCTCGATCCCCATCAAGTCGTCCTCCCCGAAGTTTTCAAACACGCCGGTTATGCCACCGGAGCATACGGAAAATGGGGCCTCGGCCACACCCACAAACCTGGAAAGCCCAATCCCCTCACCCACGGCTTCGACGAATTCTGCGGCTGGAAGAGCCAAGCCATCGCACACACTTATTACCCCACAACCTACGTCCACAACGGAAAGGAAATCCCCCTCAAAAAAGGAAAATACGTCCACGACCTCATCATGGATCACTCCATGAAGTTCATCGAGCGCAGCGCAAAAGCCCAAAAGCCCTTCTTCTGCTATATCCCCACTGCCGTCCCACACGCCGCGATGCATGCGCCCAAGCATCTCCACGAAAAATGGCGCAAGATCTACCCTGAATTCGATCACCTTATCGGCAAATACACCGTTCACGGCGGCAATGGCACCGAAACGTGCGAAGACGTAATCAATCCTATCGCCGGCTTCGCCGCCATGATCGAAAATCTCGACAACCAAATCGGCAACATTCTCGCCCTCCTCAAAAAACTCGGCATCGATGACAACACGCTCGTCATTTTCACCAGCGACAACGGAGCTCACCTTGAAGGCGGTCATGATCCCAAGTTTTGGAATTCCTCCGGCAGCCTCCGCGGACACAAACGCGACATGCACGAAGGAGGAATCCGCACTCCCATGCTCGCCCGTTGGCCCGGCGTCATTGCACCCGGAAGAACCACCGATCACATCAGTGCTTTTTGGGATGTCCTCCCCACCATGTGTGAACTTATCGACCTGCCTGTGCCCGATCAAAGCGATGGCATCTCATTCCTTCCCACTCTTCGCGGCCCCGGGTCACGGCAAGAGCCCCACGACCACCTCTACTTCGAATTCTGCAAAGGTCAGAACCAATCCATTTTCTCCCAAGCCGTCCGGAAGGGGAAATGGAAAGCCTACCGTAATTTCAAAAAGGCCCCCAAAGGCCATAAAGCAGGCATGAAGCCCCTCGAAATCTACAACCTCGACGCCGATCCATTCGAGAAAAATAACCTCGCCAACCAAATGCCCGAACTCGTCAAGGAGATGGAAGCCATCATCGAAAAGTCACACACCCCCCTCCCCGGCCAACCCAAGACCGGATCGATGAGATGATTCCCCACTAAAACAACTCAGCCGCTTCTCCCGGTTTCGGGAAGTGGCCGCTGTCTTCTTTTTTCCAGATCACTTCTCCATCGCGACGGATTTCAAAAATCCCGCCACCACCTCCCACGAGGTCAACTTTCTGGCCGGTCGTTCTCTCAATCTCAGCCGACACACGGTCGGCTTCAGGACGGTAGTTTCATTGCTCGCAATATTCGATCTCAATGGACATAAGACGATCATCGCCGTGATTCCCTCGGCCACAAATCAAAATTTCGTGAATTCAAAACCAGTTGCACCGCCTTCGCAGCGCATTTAGACTCCCCCGCCATGAAGATCTTCCTCCTTTCAGTCCTCGCCCTCTTGGCGGTCAGCTGCAGCTCCAGCACACCGGTCAAGCGTATCGAAGAAAATCCAAAACTCTACAGCTCCCTCAGCCCACGACATCAAGCATTGGTCGAAAGCGGTAAAATCGAAAACGGCATGTCCACCCGCGCCGTCTACCTGGCCTGGGGAAATTCCGATTCACAGGCCGAAGGCCAGGAAAAAGGAAAGACCATCGAGAAGTGGACCTACAACGGCCTCGCTCCCGTCTACCATCAATCGCTCTACGATGGCTACGGATGGGGAGGGTATGGCCGCCGCGGCCGGCATCGCGGCTTCTACCCCTACAACAGCTTCGGCAGCAGCGTCAGCTATATTCCCTACCCCGCCGCCTGGGTGAAGTTCCTCAACGGGCGCGTCGACAGCTGGCAACGCGGGCGCACGCAATAGACCGGAGTCTTACAGCTCTCCCCGCTGCTCCTTCTCAAGCTCGATCCGGTCCTCTCGGTTTCGGGCTTTCACCCGATTGTTCCGCTTGCTCCAGCGCTCGACAATCATCTGACGCTTTTTGCGTCGTAGATTCAGTTCTTCAATTTCTTCATCCAATCTCAAAAACCCCTCGTAGCGGGCTTGGTCAAGTTCCCCCGCCTTCACTGCGGCCTCGATCGCGCACCCTTTGTCAGCCTGATGCTTGCAGTCCCGAAACTTGCACTGTTGCGTCAAGTCCTCCACATCCACAAAGCTATCCCGCAAGGTATCCTCATCCGTCCACATCTGCACCTCGCGGATTCCCGGATTGTCGACCAACATCCCCCCGTTCTCCAAGACCACCAACTCCCGTGCCACCGTAGTATGACGCCCCTTCCCCGTCACCTCATTCACTTCCCCCGTCCACAACCATTCCTCGCCCAGCAACTGGTTCACCAACGTTGATTTCCCAACTCCACTCGATCCCACCATCGTTAGGGTGACTCCGGGATCAAGAAAGGACTTGAGAACCTCCAACCCTTCGTGCCGAGGCGCACTCGTGACAAAAACCGATGCCTCCGGAGAAAGCTCTTGAATCTCCGCACGAGCCTTCTCATTCACCTCTTCCTCAAAAAGGTCCGATTTATTCACCAGCACCACGCACCGCGCACCGCTCTTCTGGACAATCATGAAATAACGCTCCATTCGCCGGAGATTGAAGTCTGCCCCCGCATCAGTGACGACCACCACAATATCCACATTGGCCGCCATCACTTGTTCCTCGCTACTCTTGCCCGGAGCTTTGCGCGAAAAGCAGGTCTTCCTCGGAAGCCGTGCTCGGATGATATGCTCGTCGTTCTCCCCCGCCCCCAATTCAATCGCGACCCAATCACCCACCGCCGGGAGCTCGGCATCGCACGAAGCATCGTGCCAAACTTTCCCACCAACCACACAATCCACCTCATCCCCCTCATCGAGCAATGCCGAGAAGTTAATCTTGGTCTCACGAATCAAACGACCGGCAACCCACCCCTCCTTCGCAGCCGTTTTAAAGGCCGCCTCAAAGAAGTCATTCCATCCCAAATCGCTCAAAGTCATCAGAAAGAAGTTGAAACCGGAATCGCCTCCAGAAAAAGTTTCATTTTCCTGACCCTGCAATCACTGCTACCTCTTCCGTGTGGGATACAATGATCGCGACTACATGCAGCCCGGCCACGGCGGCCGGCCCCCCGGTATGCCCGGGGCTTTCGAGGGAGCACCGGTGACCAAATGGCTGTTGATCATCAACGCAGGAATCCTTTTTCTTCAAGTTCTCATGACCGGGCCCGGTGAGCAGATTTTTCTCCAGAATCTCGGGCAATTCAGTATTCAGAAGGCGATTTACGAATTCCAAATCTGGCGATTCCTGACCTTTCAGTTCCTTCATGCGGATTCTGGTCATCTCATTGCAAACGGCATCGGTCTCTTTTTCTTTGGACCCCACATCGAACGATGGATGACCAGTCGAGCCTACCTCACTTTCTACCTCCTTAGTGGAATCGCAGGCGCTCTCTTCTACGTCCTCCTCTTCTTCATGCCCGGCTTCCTCGATGGCTACTTCCCGGGGCTCCCCATGGTTGGAGCTTCGGCAGGACTGTTCGGAATTCTCGCCGCTTTTTACTTTATTGCACCGGAAGCACGGGTCCTTCTTTTCTTTGTCATCCCAATGAGGATGAGAACCCTGGCCCTTGTCTATTTCACAATCGAAGCCCTCGGCGTCATCTTCAACTGGCACAACGCCGGTGGCAGTGCCGGACACCTTGGCGGCGCTTTCTTCGGCCTCGCCGTTCTTAAGATTCCCTCACTCAAGGACTTCGTCATCCGCCTCTCCCAAATCGGAGACAAAGGACCAAAAAAAAGAAAAAGCCGCAATGCCACCATCGTCCGTGGGGAAACCCACTCACCCATCGCGCTCACGAAGGAAGTCGACCGCATTCTCGACAAGATCAGCGAGCAGGGTATCCAATCCCTCACCGCTAAAGAAAAGGAAATCCTCAACAAAGCCCGCAAAAATAAATGACCGACGATGAAATGATCCGCTGCGCCGAACCGGGCCGTCAAATCGAACGCCTCCGCGCCATCATGCATCGTCTTCGTGCTCCCGGCGGCTGCCCGTGGGATGCCGAGCAAACCCACGAATCTCTCGTCTCAAATCTCATCGAGGAAACCTACGAAACCGTCGCGGCCATCCGCTCCGGTGATCAGGAAAACCTCCAGGAAGAACTCGGCGACCTCCTTCTTCAAGTCGTCTTCCACGCTGAACTTGCGCAGGAAAACGACCGCTTCAATCTCGACGAGATCGCCCGAGGCATAAGCGACAAGCTCGTCCGCCGCCACCCCCACGTCTATAGCGACTCCCGAGTCGACAGCACCGATGGCGTCCTCTCCCAGTGGGAAGACATCAAACGCGCCGAAAAAGGCCACGAAGAAAAACCCTACCTCCACGGCGTAGGCAAGGGCCTCCCAGCCCTTCTTCGTGCCGCCAAACTTCAAAAAAAGGCCGGTAAAATTGGCTTCGATTGGCCCGACACCACCGGCATCGCCGAAAAGATCGACGAAGAACTCGCCGAAGTCCGCGAGGAACTCGCAAAGCACCAGGAGGGCACCCCCGCCTCTCGTGAACTCCAGGCCGAAATCGGAGACCTCCTCTTCATCGTCACCAATCTTGCGCGGAAACTGGGCGTTGACCCCGAAGTCGCCCTCGAAGGCACCAACGAAAAATTCCTCCACCGCTTCGACCAAATCGAAAAAGGCCTCAAAAAGGACAACATCACCCTCCTAGACGCCACCCTGGAGCAAATGGACGTCTTCTGGAACGCCGCCAAATAACTCCCTCTCAAAGTAGCCGGAAATTCCAATTTTGTTTCTGCCACAAAGCCCCCCCTCCCTCAAAGGATCCTGCCGATCGGAGAACTTAAAAAAGTTTCTCCCCAGCAAAAAGCCCCTCAATCTGAAAGGAACCTCTCTCTCGACCACCCGCTCGGGGAGGCTCTTCTGGGTGGCTTTTTCCTGATCGGCGCCACCCTTCGGATTATCATGATGGTCGTGAAGCATTCCTAAAGTTGATGATCTGAGTAGTGGCAAAATAAAAATCATTGCCCTTCCCCCCGCTCTCCCTTAATCCCTCACTCGTCAGGAGTCACGGAGTTTGGGCTTGTGGACCCGGTCAGGACGGAAACGTAGCAGCCGCAGCTTGTCCCTCATTGCCGTGGCTTTCTGGCACTTTCCATTTTCGGCCACCCGCTTTTACCTCACTAGTATCGGCGGGTGGCTTTTTTGTAGCCCAAGGCCCCGGTCATTTCCTAAGCTGCAAAGGCAATGTCCGCCCACCTCTTTCCCGATGGCTCCGCCCTCCCCTCGCCCGGTCTTGGCACCTGGAAAATCCCCGAAGAACTCACCCCCCGGATTGTTCATCAAGCCATCGAAATCGGCTACCGTCATCTCGACTGCGCCGCCGACTACGGAAATGAATCCCTCGTCGGCAAAGGCATCGCCAGCGCCCTCAATGCCGGACTCTGCAGCCGCGACGACCTCTGGGTCACCGGCAAGCTCTGGAACACCTACCACGAACCCCAACACGTCCGGGCCGCCTGCGAACGCACCCTCTCCGATCTTGGCCTCGAGCAACTCGACCTCTTCCTCATCCACTTCCCCATCGCCCTCGAATACGTCCCTTTCGACAAAATGTATCCTCCCGGCTGGACCGCCGGATGCGATGCCATGTCCCCTATTAAAGTCCCCTACGCCGACACCTGGCGCGCCATGGAAGAACTCGTCGATGCCGGACTCACCAAAAAGATCGGAGTCTCCAATCTCACCACCGGCCTCATCCGCGATGTCCTTTCCTACGCGCGAATCAAACCCGCCGTCCTTCAAGTCGAGATGCATCCCTACCTCTGCCAAAATACTCTCCTCCGTTATTGTCAGGAGCAAGACATTGCCGTCACCGCCTTCTCTCCCTTCGGCGCCGACTCCTACCTCCCCCTCGGCATGGCGACCGAATCCGAACGCCTCCTCGCCAATCCCGTTCTCGAAGAAATCGCCCAAGCCCACCATAAATCAACCGCCCAGGTCGCCCTCCGCTGGGCCATGCAACGCGGCACCCTCCCCATTCCAAAGACCCAGTCGCTCGACCACCTCCGCGAAAATTTTGAACTTTTCGAGTTCACCCTCACCAGCGAGGAACTCGAAGCCATCTCCGCTCTCGACAAACACAAACGCTTCAACGACCCCGGCGTCTTCGGCGAAAAATCCTTCAACACCTTCTCCCCAATCTTCGACTAAATGAAACCACTCTCAGGAAAAACCGCCATCGTCACCGGCGGAGGCAGCGGCGTCGGACTCGGCACCGCTCAAGCTCTCGCCGAAGCCGGATGCTCTGTCACCATTTGCGGACGGAATGCCGAAAAACTGCACGCCGTCGCCGGAGACCTCCTCTCCGTTCGCCCGTGCGACATCTCAAGCCGCGAGGACGTCGATGCCCTTATCGCCGAACTCGGCACGCCCGATATCCTCGTCAATTCAGCCGGCGTCAACATCGTGAAACGCAAGGTCAGTGAAATCGATCCCGCCGATTTTGACAAACTCCTCGCCATCAACTGCACCGGCTTCTTCAACCTCATCCACGCCGCCCTTCCCGCCATGCGCGAACGGCAGGACGGCCTCATCTTCAACATATCCTCCATCGCCGGGAAACGCGCCTATCCTCTCGCCGGCATGGCCTACGCCGCCTCAAAATTTGGTGTCACCGGCATGGCCTCCGCTATCAATGCCGAAGAAGCCCAGAATGGCATCCGCATCACCAGCATCTTCCCCGGTGAGATCAACACCCCCATCCTCGACGAACGCCCCGTCAAAGTCCCCGACGAACAAAAAGCCCGCATGGTCCATCCCGAGGACATTGGGTCCCTCATCGTCGCCATCGCCCAACTCCCTAAGCACGTCGTCGTCCCCGAACTCGTCATCAAACCCACCTATCAGGAGTTCCTCTAGCCCGGCTACAGAGCCTGGGCTTTAGTCTGTGCCGTAACCGACAGGCTCATCGCCTGTGACCCAAACGAAAAGGGTCCACTTTTTACGCCCGTCATTGAGAATTACATTTCATGAAAAATCATTGGGCCCTCTCAGCCCTGATTTGGAAAGGCTATCTTCTCCTTCGTTCCGATTCTCATGAACAAATCACCGCGGCTCAGATCGAGCTTATGCAAGAGGCGTTTCTCGCACTGGAGACCTTCAACGACGATGGGGATGCTTCGGCGGCAGTTGGCAAAATGAACACCCTGACAGACCAGGATGCAGACCTGTTATCCCGCCGCAAGAAGCTGGGTGACGGGGCCGACCAAGTGAACGAAGAACTGACCGCCGAGATCGAGAAACTCAGCGGCGAACTCGTCAATGAATTGCTGGAAGTCGAACTCTCCGAAAAAACCAAGGCATCCGAGGTAGCGGCAGCTTTCGAGAAGTTCAGCAGCCAATAAGGCGCTCAAGGAATTGAAATTGCAGGAATCACAATCTTGAAGACAATTCCCTCCGACTCAGCCTGAGATACCGTGATCTCTCCTTCGAGGAGATCCATAATTTCACGACAAAAACTCAGGCCAATACCAGAGTGATTCCCCTTCATGTCCCGTGATTGGTCTTTCCGA
>Ga0308011_10000508_pt1 | contig 20661 bp, 19 predicted proteins | sample Neamet177_FD_203144 | JGI IMG/M metagenome (GOLD analysis project Ga0308011, IMG submission 203144) | Marine microbial communities from water near the shore, Antarctic Ocean - #177 | ecosystem: Environmental > Aquatic > Marine > Unclassified | place: Southern Ocean | collected 2014-07-25 | reverse complement strand
TTTCCCAAGGATTAACAGAATTGAAATCTTTGTTGGAGGATGAGGAAATAAAAATGTATCATCAAGAAATTTTATTCTTAACTGCTTTTTTGCAATTGAATATGACCAATGATGAGGTGGCCTACCAACTATTGTTGGATAAAATAGGAGAGGGTTACACTGCAAATTATTTATTGAATTTTGCTACAGCTCGTCTTGCTCATTCTTTAGGTAAAAATGAATTATGCATTAAGGTATTAGAAAGTCGCCCAACTATTCAAGTGAAATATCCTTTTCATTACCTGGACTATTTGTTGGGAATGTCTTATTTATACAAGCTGGAATATGAAAAATCTAAAGCGTATTTTACTCTTTTTCTTGCTAATTTTAAAGGCAATAATTACATAAAATCGGCTTTTCATAAGTTAGCTTGGATTGGGCTTTTACAAGGAGAAGATAATAACTATTTTGAGAAAGTAAAGCTAGAAGGGAGTGCTTCAATTGATGAGGATAAAGTTGCTATGAAGGATGCTAATAAAGGCTATTTTCCTAACCCTATTTTATTAAAATCACGCTTGTTGTATGATGGAGGGTACTATAAAGCTGCTTTAACTGAAATTAATAAAACAAATGCTGTTGTAAATGCTGAGTATTATTACCGTTTAGCGCGTATCAAATCTAAACTTGATTATGACAATATAGAAGTAATTGCTAGCTACCAAGATGCTTACAATTTAGGGCAGAAATCAACTGCTTATTATACGCCTATGTCAGCTTTACAAATAGGGTTGATTTATGAAAAGCAGAACGACTATAAACAAGCAAAAATCTATTTTGAAAAATGCTTATCCCTTTCTGATTTTGATTACGAAAGAGGAATCCACCAAAAAGCAAAATCGGGTTTAAATCGGGTGGCTAATTAGTACCTAAATCCTAAAGTGAAAATAAGATTGTGATTTGTGTTTATTAAAGCAATTGGCTCAATGTAGTCCTTATTGTATAATAAGTGTTCGTCATTTCCTTGTGATAAAACATATGCGGCATCAAAGTAGTATCCACCATTGTTTATTCCTAAACCAAAGCTATAACTTTCCTTGCTGTAATCCTTGTTTACATACGCACTTCCGTACTTGGAATATCCTGCCCTAAGCACAAAAGGTTTCACATTCATTTCGGCACCTAAACGGATATTACTTGTCTTAGTATATAACTCTTCAATACTTGTATTTTCATTCTCAAAAGAATAATTATCTGCACGCATACTTGAAAAAGAATAATCTACTAATTCGTAATCAGCACTTAATAAAATAGTCTTATTTACTACTGTTGATGCACTTAAAATTGCTTTCCAAGGAGTGATTAAATCGTATTCAAAATAGTTGGGTAATGAGTTTTCTGTAATGCTTTCAGTTTCAAAATGAGTAGTGAAACTTGTGCTGTATGTTTCCTCTATGCTGTAAGCGGTTGGTGTGTGTAAAGCAGCTCCTAGTTTTAAGTTTTCGGATACTCTTAGTATTGCGCCAAGTTTTAAGTTTAGTCCAGCTCCATAAACGCTTAATTCCTCATCTAAGTCAAATCCTTCTAAACGATTAATTGTATCTTCAAAATTTGTTTCACTATAAGTTGATTTCTCATAATAATATAAAGTAGGAATTCCAATTGTAGCTCCTAAATATAACTGTTCGTTAAAAGAACCTCCGATAGAGAAAATAAACTCATTTTTTCCACCAGAAGAATGAATGTTTTTAGTTTGAGTTTTTGAAGAATTTCCGTTAACATGGGAAATGTAATTTCCGTTATCGTGAGCATACCAATTAGTTGTTGTGTCTACACTATTATCTGCTAAATCAATTAAGTTAGTCCAGAAAGCAGGCGCAGAATAAAGTGTATTTAACTCGTCAATAGAATAACCTTGAGAAAGATCTAAGATGTTATCAGCTATTGAGGAAGTATTGTTCCCCCCTTGCATTCTAATATAACCATCATAATTTGCTAATTGATTCCAGCCAATAGCAAAATTGATTCTTTTCCATTCTGAATTCTCTCTAGGACTTGAAAATACAAGTCCTATATTGCCTATTTTTAGTCCTGAACTATAGTCTGTTTCTTTTTCTGTGTAATAAGAGGCAGTATTGTTTAGGTTAAAGCTAGGCGTAAAAGTAAATTCCGAAAATTGATACATTCCAATTCCTGCTGGGTTTAAACTTAAGCCGCTAAACTCTCCGCCTAACGACCCGAATACACCACTCATTGCAGCATAGCGAGCCGTTCCTAATGAGGCATCTTGAGAATAGCGTAAAGCATCAATTTCGTTTTGTGCCAATAAAGTGCTACTGCTTAGTGCAATAATTGCTATTGCTAATAATCCTTTTTTCATTTTTTATTTTCTTGGTTTTGTACTTCTTCTGTTCGAACTTCCTGACGACCTACTTCCACTATTCGATTTGCTACTTCCTGAATTATAACTTTTAGTGCTAGAGTTTGATTTCGGAGCAGAGTAACTTCTGTTATTATTGTTTGATTTTGGGGCAGTATAGGAACGATTTCCTTTTTTTGTATTTGTTTTAGTCGTATTTCCTCTGTAGGAATTATTCGTTTTGGTAGTTGTGTTCCCTCTACTATTGTTTGTTTTAATAGTTGTGTTTCCTCTGTAGGGTGTGTTTGTTTTTATTGAGGTATTTCTAATTGTATTACTGGTGTTGTTCTTTAAAGTATTCCCATTTCTAATGCTTAAAGTTGAAGTATTAGTATTCGGAATAATAGTGTTTGTTTTTACTCCTCTCCCGCTAGAGAGTGAGGATAAAGAGCCTCTGTGTCCTGTCGTGTGGCTATTGTTATTGTTGTAAGTGTAAGTAGGGCTGTGGCTATGATGGTTGTTGTATCTGTACGTATAGTAATTGTTGTATGAATACGGGTTGTAATAGTTGTAATAGTAAGGCGAATAACTGTTGTAAGAATAATAAGGAGAGTTCCAGTTGTATCCGTAATAAATACTTGTTCCACAGTAAAAAGGGTCATTATTATACCAGTAGTAATCCGTGTAAAGTCCACCGTAATAATTGCTGTGGTACATTGGCCTGTGGAATCTTCTTATCCTTGAAGAATAACTATAGTCGTAATAATCATCAGCCTCATAATAATCGCTAGAATAGTTGTCGGTTATTGTGTTTGTATCTTGTGTTTGTGCTATTTCTTCTGAAGGTACCGTTACGATATCATCATAGCTACTAAATTCTGTACTCCCCAAATAATTAGGATCGCTATAATGCATATGTGTTGTTGTGATGCAAGAGGATAAAAAAAGTAAAACAATAGAAGTAAAAAGTAAAGATCTCATAGCGGTATTTTTTTGTTTGATACTCATAAACTTATCATAGTTTAATTTGTTAGTTTTGTGCAACTTTTAAAGGTTAACGAAAATAACACTACAAAATTACAATATTTAAGATTAAATGGCAAAAAAATTAACATCAAGAGAACAGGATTATTCCCAGTGGTATAATGAGATTGTTCAAGGAGCTGATTTAGCTGAGAATTCAGGAGTAAGAGGCTGTATGGTAATTAAGCCTTATGGTTATGCAATTTGGGAAAAAATGCAGGCAGAATTGGATCGTAAGTTTAAAGAGACGGGACATGAAAATGCTTATTTCCCTCTTTTAATCCCGAAATCGTATTTTAGTAAAGAGGCAAGTCATGTTGACGGTTTTGCAAAAGAGTGTGCTGTAGTTACGCATTATCGTTTGAAAAATGACCCTGATGGTAATGGTGTAATTGTTGATCCTGACGCAAAGTTAGAGGAGGAATTAATCATCCGCCCAACATCCGAAACTATCATTTGGGAAACTTATCGTAAATGGATACAATCCTATCGTGATTTACCAATTTTAATAAACCAATGGGCAAATGTGATGAGATGGGAAATGCGTACTAGGTTATTTATAAGAACTTCTGAATTTTTGTGGCAAGAAGGGCATACTGCTCATGCAACTAAAAAAGAAGCAGTAGAGGAAACTGAACAAATGATTGGTATTTATGCTGATTTTGCTAAGGATTTTATGGCAATGCCAGTAGTACAAGGATTAAAGTCAGTTAATGAACGTTTTGCTGGGGCTGAAGAAACTTATTGTATTGAAGCAATGATGCAAGACGGGAAGGCCTTACAGGCAGGAACATCTCACTTTTTAGGACAGAATTTTGCAAAAGCTTTTGACGTAAAGTTTGCAACTAAGGAAGGTAAAAAAGAATACGTTTGGGCTTCTTCATGGGGAGTTTCTACTCGTTTGATGGGAGCCTTAATCATGACACATTCTGACGATCATGGTTTGGTGTTACCGCCAAAATTAGCGCCATTCCAAGTTGTTATCGTTCCTATATACAAAGGGGAGGAGCAATTGGAGGCTGTTTCTGTGGTTGCCAAAAAAGTAAAAAAAGCTTTAGAAGCAAAAGGAATATCAGTTAAGTTTGACAGTAGAGAAACGCATAAGCCAGGCTGGAAATTTGCTGAATATGAACTGAAAGGTGTGCCTTTGCGTTTAGCTTTGGGTGCTCGTGATTTAGAAAACGGTACGATTGAAATTGCGCGTAGAGATACTTTGGAAAAAGAAACTTACCAGATAATAGATATTGAAAATAAGGTTGAACATTTGTTAGAGAATATTCAAGATAATTTATATAAAAAAGCATTAACCTATTGTGAAGAAAAAACCTATAAAGCGGACTCTAAAGAAGAGTTTATAAAGCTAATTGAAAAAGGTGGTTTTGTATATGCGCATTGGGATGGGACTTCCGAAACAGAGGAGTTGATAAAGCAAGATACAAAAGCAACCATTAGGTGTATTCCTTTGGATGCAAAGCAAGAAGATGGGGTTTGTTTGTTTTCAGGTAAACCTTCTGATAAAAGAGTGTTGTTTGCCAAAGCTTATTAAAAGATGAAAAAGCAAGAACAAATAGTTGAGTTATTAAAAAGTAAGGCAATAACAAAGCAAGAGGTTTATCAAAAAACCAAAGAAATTTTTGCTGATTTTCAGAAATGTTTAAAAGCTAAATCAAATGCTATTAATAGTGATGTGGCGGACGAAAAGGTGCAAGTTATCTATTCGTCAGCTGGCGATTTTGAAGCAAAATTAAAATTTTCAGGAGACACCTTGCTTTTCCACATGCATTCTAATGTATTCGATTTTCCAAATTCACATGCAATTCATAAAACAAAATATGTTAAGCAGGATAAGTTGAGGTCATTTTGCGGAGTAATAAATATCTATAATTTCCTTTCGGACTCTCTTAAGTACAATCGCCTAAATGATGCCGGTTATTTAATTGCTCGTGTGTTTATTAATAAGGAAAAACATTTTTTTGTAGAGGGCGATAAACAGCTCGGTTTTTTGTTTAATGATTTCGCAAATCAACAAATAAATACGGATGAAATTGAGAACATTATCAATGAAGCAATGATTTATGCCTTAAATTTTGATTTAGAGACCCCAAACTTCAATGAAGTTAAAGTAGTATCAGTACATCAAGTACTAGATATGAATAACAATCAAAAATTAAAAACGGCTAAGCGATTGGGCTATAAATTTTCTTTTGAAACAAATAATGATTAAATTTTTGTGAGATTTTAAAAAAAGTATAAATTTGCACCCTCAATTTTGAGAAAAACTATGGCCCGTTCGTCTAACGGTTAGGACATGCGGTTTTCATCCGTAAAATAGGGGTTCGATTCCCCTACGGGCTACATAAAATTTAAAACTATGGCAAATCATAAGTCAGCAATAAAAAGAATAAGACAATCAGAAACTAGAAGATTGTTAAATAAGTACCAACACAAAACTGTAAGAAATGCAGTTAGAGTTTTACGTACGTTAACGGATAAGAAAGAAGCAACTGCTTTATTTCCTAAAGTTGCAGGTATGTTGGACAAATTGACAAAAAGAAATGTTATTCATAAGAATAAAGCATCTAATTTGAAATCAAAATTAGCTAAGCATGTAAATGCAATAGCATAAATAAAAAATAATTTTTTATTATATTATAAAAAGGGTTTATCATTACGATAAGCCCTTTTTTTTATATTTGCCTAATGCAAAGTAAACTATTAATCTATTGTCCGAAAGTTACGCTTAGGCACCAATACATTTTTAAAGTATTGTTTAGCGAGTTGTATTCTATTGACTATTCTCTTACGGATGATAAGCAGGATTTTATTGTTTCAGAAGCCGTAAAAATAAATTATTCTAAAAACAGTATCTGTGCTGATGAGGTGTTTGTTGAAAGTAATGATTTGCTGAATGAAAAAGGAATCAATGAACTTGATATTAATATGCAATTAGTAAATGAGGAGCCTGCTTTTTTTACTACTACAAATGAAAACGCTTATCCTTTCGATATTTTTGCTGCTAGTTTTTATCTGATAAGTAGGTATGAAGAGTACCTGCCACATTTAAAGGATAAATACAATAGATATAAAGCAGAAGAAAGTTTGGCGTATAAGAATAATTTTTTGCAAAAACCAATTGTGAATATTTGGTTAAAGCAATTTATTCAAAAGTTACAAAACCAATTTCCAAACCTGATAATTCAATATCCTAAGTTCAAGTATATTTCAACTATTGATATAGACAATGCTTATTTGTACAAAGGAAAAGGATTTGTTCGTTCGGTTGCTTTTTTGCTAAAATCCGTAAGCACTTTTAATTTTGAGGCAATAAAGTTGGCTTACTTAGTCGCTTCAAAAAAACGAAAAGACCCATTTGATACTTACTCTTTACAGTTTAATTTGCAGAAAAAGTACAATTTAGATGTGCGTTATTTTTTGTTAATGGGCGACTATGGAATTAACGATAAAAATATTTCGCATAATAATAGCAACCTACAAGTATTGGTAAAGCGATTGGCTGATTTGGCTCCTGTTGGTATTCATCCTTCTTTCGGTTCAAACATTAAGGAAAAACAACTAGTTATTGAAGTAAAGCGCCTTGAGGATATTCAGAAGAGAGAGGTGAGTTTTAGTCGCCAACATTTTTTGCAGTTATCTTTACCTAAAACCTATAAGCGATTAATTGAGGCAGGAATTACGGATGACTATACTATGGGCTATGCTTCTGTAATGGGGTTTAGGGCTGGTATTGCAAGCCCGTTTACCTTTTATAATTTGGATATGGAACAGATTCTTCCAATTACAATTCATCCCTTTGCAATTATTGATGATACCTTAAAATTCAATATGCAATTAAATGCGGATGAGGTGCTTAAGGAAATAAGTGGTATTATTGATGCTGTAAAAGAGGTAGACGGAACGCTAATAAGCATTTGGCACAATGATACCCTTAGTGATGAAGGAGTCTGGAAAGGTTGGCGTAATGTGTATGAGGATATGGTAAAATTAATAAAAAGTTAGAATGAGAAAATTACTTTTGGTATTATTTTGTGTTCCCTTATTTGTTTTTGGACAAGATACAATTGGAACAAAATATTCAATTTCAACAGGATATTATTACATAGGAATTACACTGAACGAAAATGATAGTTTTGAATTTTATGAAGGAGGATGTCTGTTTAGTCACACAGGGGAAGGTGCTTATAAAATTGAAGATAAAAAATTACATTTAGAATTTTTAAAATCTGAGAAAGGAAGAACAAGAAAAAGTTATTTTGAAGTAGTTGATTCTTCTTTGTGTATTACTGATACTGCAACTATTGTAATAACAGTTTTTGAAGAAGACTCAATTTTTCCATATGCAAATATTATTCTTTACGACTCTATAGGATTGTTTATTGATGGCAAATCCTCCAAAAATGATGGGCCATCAAAACTGAAACATCAATCGGAAAATGAATTATCCATTAATGTAAGTTTTGTAGGGTATCCTAATATCAAAAGAATACTAAACCCAAATTATAATTATGCACTTATTGCAAAGATGAATGAAGATGGTTCTTTTTGGGGAACAATAACAGATACTACTTATATTTATAAAATTCAATCTAAAAGTAAACGATTACTCAGAATTATGTTGGATGATAATTACAATGTTTATAGCAATTTATGGAAAGATGGAGAAGTCTCAAAACTAGCACAAGATTTAGAAAATTTAGAATATTTTATCAGAAGAACCTTTAATATTTATTAAAATGGAAGTCATAAATTTAGGAAAACAGAATTCAATATTTAATCATTTCATAAGAGAGATACGAGATGTAAAAATCCAAAAGGATGCTTTGCGTTTCAGAAGAAACTTGGAGAGGATTGGAGAAATTTTTGCTTATGAAATAAGTAAAAAAATGGATTATGAAAATAAAGAAGTTACTACTCCATTGGGTATTTCTACTGAAAGTTTAATGCTTGAAAAACCAGTGCTGGCTACTATATTGCGTGCAGGATTGCCTTTGCATCAAGGTTTGCTTAATTATTTTGACAGTTCAGATAATTGTTTTATTTCGGCTTATCGAAAACATAAAAAAGGGGGTGATTTTGAAATAAAAATTGAATATATTTCTTCTCCAAATTTAGAAGGAAAAACGGTTATTTTGTGCGACCCTATGTTGGCAAGTGGCAGTTCAATGGTTTTGGCAATGGAAGCGCTACTATCAAAAGGAAAACCGAAACACATACATATTGTTGCCGTTATTGCAAGTTCTGAAGGAATTCAGTACCTAAAAGAAAATATGCCCACTAGGAATTGTACGCTTTGGCTAGGAGCAGAAGATGCAGAAATGACTTCACAATCCTACATTGTTCCTGGACTAGGGGATGCTGGGGATTTGGCCTTTGGCGAGAAAAGCTAAATAATTAGTAGTATTTCATTATTTTTAACGAAATTAGCAACCCTTTATATTTTGGCACGTAATAGAGGTACGAAAAGTAATTATGTCAATAGCATTAAAAATATTAGTTGTAATTTTTCTAAGTGGAATCAAATTCATGTTTGCTATTCCACTTTCGGTCTTGAAATATGATTTTAATTTCATACAAACGCTTCTTTTTACAGTAGTTGGTGGAGTTTTGAGTGTTTTGGTCTTTTCTTATTTAAGTGATAAAATTTACAAACTCATTAAAACTAAAGAGCAAAATAAAGTGAAGAAAAGAAGTATGAAAAAAGCACTTGCAATAAAAACTGCTCGAAAATATGGTTTGGTAGGTATTGCTTTTTTAACGCCAATATTTTTATCAATTCCTATCGGAACCTATTTGGCACTTCACTTTTTTCCTGAAAAGAAAAAGACTATTCCAATTCTTATTACCTCAGTAGTTGCCTGGTCATTGGTGCTTTCGGTTGCACTTACTGCTTTCTAGCGGGATGATAAAACACATTTTTTTCGATTTAGATCGAACACTTTGGGATTTTGAATTTAATTCTCACGAAACCCTTTTGGAACTTTGTATTGCTCATAATCTTTCGGATAAAGGAGTTGAGGATTATGAAGCGTTTATAAAAACCTATAAAGTGCACAATGAAGCATTGTGGGATTTGTACCGTGTAGATAAAATTTCTCAGAAGGATTTGAGAAGAGAACGATTTCAGAGAGCACTTGCCGATTACAACATAATAGACCTAATACTTGCCGAGAAAATAGGTGAAGATTACATTTCTATTTGTCCGAAAAAAGACAAATTATTCCCACATACTATTGAAGTTTTAGAATATTTATCAGGGAAATATAGTTTGCATATTATCACCAATGGATTTGAAAAAGTGCAACATATAAAACTAAAGTACTCCAACTTAGAAAAATATTTTGACAAAGTAATTACTTCTGAACAAGTAGGAGTAAAAAAACCTAATCCAAAAATTTTTGATTTCGCAATCTCGGATGCAAAAACTACTGCAGAACAGAGTATTTATATAGGTGATGATTTGGAAGTGGATATTATTGGATGTCAGAATTTCGGGATAGATGAAGTTTATTTCAATCCAGAAAAAATATTACACCAAGAAAATATCGCTTTCGAAATCAGTTGTTTGAGTCAGTTAAAGGATTTATTTTAAATCCTCCTTTTTGTAAATCTTTCCAGAAATTCGGGTAAGATTTACTCACTACATCCACATCATTGATTTGTAATTCTTCATATTTTAAACAAAGTGGAGCAAAACTCATTGCCATTCTGTGGTCCTTGTACGTTTCAATTATTTTAGAATGAATAAGGTTTTTTAGTTCCTTTTCTACTGCATCTATTCTATTGGTTTCTTTGTTTTTTAAGGTTTGCAATCCTAAAAATTGAGTCTTTAGATTTTTGGAAAAAACCGTACATCTTAAGAGTTGATATATGTCAGGAGTTTCTAGTAAATCTACTTTATTTGGAAAAGAAGAATGAGTGCTTTTTGATAAAATTAAAGCGTTATTTTCAAATTTAGAATTCACTCTCAACTCTTTAAATAACTCCATCACTTTTTTATCTCCTTGAATAGAATTTCCTGAAAGTCCGTTTAGTTTTATGTTGCAATTTTCAGATAAAGAAGCAATTTGAAACCAAAAGGATGCTGCCGACCAATCGGCTTCCACACTATAGTTTTTGGCAATGTATTTTTGTGGTTTTATTTCAATCTTATTTCCAATCCAAGTATGAGTAACTCCAAATTCTTCCATAAGTTTCAAAGTCATTTTTATGTAAGGTTTGGATACAATACCCTCTGAAATATTTAGTGTTAATCCCTTTTTTAAAACAGGTGAGATAAGCAAAATAGAAGAAATAAATTGAGAACTTATAGTCCCATCAATTTCTATTTCCCCACCTTTTAATTCTGTTCCTAATATCTTTAAAGGAGGGTACTCTTCCTTTTCTAAATACTCAATTTGAGCTCCCATTACCCTTAAAGCATTAACCAATTTTTGGATGGGCCTTTCTTTCATTCTATTACTTCCTGTTAAGACAAACTCCTTGCCAACTAAGGTAGAAAGATAAGAAGTTAAGAAACGAAAAGAAGTTCCTGCCGCCCCAATATCAATTGTTTTATCAGTAGAATTAAGCGCCTTTTCTAAAGATTTAGTATCGTCAGAATCAGATAAGTTTTCAATTGTAAAACTGTCTTTGCAAACGGTCTGAATTATAAGTAAACGATTAGAAATACTTTTGGAAGAAGGTAAATCAATCTCACATTCTACTACTTTTGTAGGATGTGAGATTTTATAATTCATCTTCCGAAAACATATTATCAATGGAACAATCTCCTATAGATTTGAGTAAAGAAAAATTGATTTTACTATCCTTATTTTTTTTGTCGTTTAGCAAAAACTTGTGCAAGTTATTTTTCTTGGGAGTGTAAGGTAATGCAAAATTACTAAGGATATAATTTTTGATTTCATTTTTATCAATATCTGATAAATTAGAGATTTCTGTTTCCAATATCATTCCCATAAAAACGGCTTCTCCATGTAGTATTGGAGTGTCTTTCTCTAGATAATAACTCTCTATAGCATGCCCAAAAGTATGCCCAAAATTCAGTTTCTTTCTTTCTCCATGTTCAAGTGGGTCAGCTAAAATAATAGTGTTCTTTATCTGAACAGAAGTTTCAATAATAGTTTCCCAATCTAAACTTTCAAAAGGGGTTGATGTAAGTTTTTTCCATAAACTCTTATCTGAAATAAGAGCATGTTTTACTATTTCTGCAAAACCAGATTTCAACTGATTTTCAGGAAGTGTTTCTAACAAAACAGGATTAATTAATACTGCTTTAGGATTATTAAAAAGTCCGATTTGATTTTTCAAACCATTAAAATCAATTCCTAATTTCCCTCCTACTGAAGCATCCACCATAGCCAATAGAGTAGTTGGAATATGAACAAAGGAGATCCCCCTTTTGTAAGTGCTTGAAGCAAATCCTCCCATATCTCCAATCACTCCGCCACCCAAATTTATGAGTAATGAATTTCTGTCGAAATTATTATTTGTAAGTGCTTCCCAAATAAAACTACAAGTACCAATATTTTTATTTTCTTCTCCTGATTTTATTTCAATAACAATTGCCGTTTTTAAGGAAGGAACTTGTTTAATTAAAATAGGAAGGCACAAGTCTCTTGTATTTTCATCTACTAAAATTGCTATTTGCGAATAGTCCGGGAAATTAAATTCTGTAAGCGAATTTTCTCCAATTACAATTGGATAGTTATTTGCCCTAATTATCATTATTGGGTAATTTCTACAATAGGATTTCCGGTACATCCATTTGGGAAAGAGATTCCTAAAATGGTGGAAATTGTAGGTGCGATATCACGGATATTTACCTTTCTATCGGTTTGTCCTTGCGGGATATTTCCTCCCCAAAAAATTAGTGGAACATGGGTGTCGTAACTATAAGATGTACCATGAGTAGTTCCTCCATTTTCCCAATATTTACTAATCCATCCTGTTTCATAAACAAGAATTAAATCCCCCGACCTTTTTCTGTTAAACCCTTTTTGAATTAAAGCCGCATTGGAATTTGAATATTCATTTTCGTGTAATTGTACTGAGGTATAAACATTTTTAACAGGTTCTAAATTCATTAGAAACTCTGAGCAACTATTTAAAAACTCTTCCCAATTCAATCCTTCCATCATAACAACCTCACTAGCCAAAAAGAATTGATTATTTGAAAAATTTTCAAATAATTCCATTGCAACAATTTCTCCATAATTACCGATTAAATGTTCATTGAGTTTTTGTTTTATTGTTAATGGATCAAAATATCCAGCAGGAATATTGAGTTTCATTAATTCTGATGGCTCAGAAACAACACCATGATCGGCAGTTAAGAAAACTACAACATTTTCATGTCCAAGAGTTTTATCAATCTCTTTCAAAAGTTCAGCAATATCCTTATCCAAACGGAGGTAAGTATCTATTACCTCCCAAGCATGAGGGCCATATTGATGACCAATATAATCGGTAGAAGAAAAACTAACAGAAAGAAAGTCAGTACTATTTCCTTTCCCTAATTTTTCATTTTTCAATATTTCCATTGCCAAATCTTTTAGGATTGTATTGCCAAAAGGAGTGCTTTTTATAGCACTTCCTCCACTTGTTATAAAAAGAGAATCTAAATTATGCGAAAATTCATTTTCTACTTTCCACTCTCCACTTAAATAATTGGAGGAAGGATTTTTATCTTGAAATTCTTTTAACCAATCCGGAAGTTCATCCATATAATAAGAGGAAGTAATCCATTCTCCTTTACTATCCATCCAATAAGCAGCATCTGCAGCATGACCTGCAGAAAGTATAGCGCCTCTATCTTTTAAAGAAATTCCAATCACTTTTGATTCCGGATTAAACAATTGCATTTCATCTCCAATAGTGGTTGTTAGCATCTGATGGGGAGACATTTGTCCGTCAGTTGAAATAATATCTGTATGATTTTTTTCACAATTACAAACTGTTTCCCTGCTTCCGTCTCCCGCACAATACACCATTGCGCTGGATTGTTTATCGTACCAATTATTGGCTATTATCCCATGAACAGATGGAGTGGTTCCTGTAAAAATACTGGCATGACCAGGACCTGTAAATGTAGGGGTATATCCGAATTGTGCATTCCTGAAAAAATGACCTTCATTTACCAATCGTTTAAATCCATCTTCTCCAAAATCGTTCCAAAATCGGTAGATATAATCGTAACGCATTTGGTCAACAACAATACCAACTACTAGTTTAGGCTTCTCTTGTGAAAAACTAGAGAATCCAAATAAAAGGGAAAGGGTTAATAGTATTGTTTTTTTCATTTTTTTCTGTTTTTAATATAGATTACTCCCATTGATAAAAATACTGCAACAATTACATCTGCAATTGGAGGTACGCTTGGCCATACAAAATTCCAAATACATACTAATGCTAACCATCCAAACCACAAGAAGTCAAAATCTTTTATTTTCATTTTATAAATATAATATACTAGCAAACTTACAAATAGTCCCCAAAACATACCGCCCAAAATATCAAAAGGATAATGAACTCCTAAATAAACTCTGCTAAAACCAATGAGTACTGCCCAAGAGAATAGATGTACAAATCCCCAATAATTTCGAAATAGTAAAGCAATAAAAAACGCTATAGCAAAAGAGTTAGAAGCGTGTGAGGAAATGAAACCATAAGGTCCTCCACAACCGTCAACTATGTTTATTCCTTCTAGGAAGTGGCAGGGTCTTGCTCTTTGGAAAATTTCTTTAAACAAATGAACCGAACCATAATCCGAAAGAAAAATAAGTAAGCCTAAAGCCAATAAAATTTTAAGAAAACTATCCGAAAATTTAGTGTAAAGTTTGTATAAAATGAAAATATAAAGTGGAATCCAAAACCATTTGGAAGAAATGAGTATCATTAACTCATCCATTTGTTCCCATCCTGCAGAGTTGATTAATCTGAAAAAATATTCATCTATTTTCTGCAGATTTCCCATTACTCATTCAGTTTTTTCCAGATTAAATCTTTCAATTCCGTAATTCCTTGTTGTGCTACTGAGGATATGAAAACAGTAGGAATGTCAGTTGGTAATTCTTCTTGCAAAAATCCTTTTAATTCTTCATCCAACATATCGGATTTACTAATGGCCAGTATCCTATTTTTATCTAATAGCTCAGGGTTATATTTTTGTAATTCCCCTAAAAGTATTTCATATTCTTTTGCAATATCATCCGAATCGGCAGGAACCATAAATAGTAAAGTAGAGTTACGTTCAATATGGCGTAAAAACCGTAATCCTAAACCTTTTCCTTCAGATGCTCCCTCAATTATTCCTGGGATATCTGCCATAATAAAGGATTTATCCCCCCTGTAGGCGACAATTCCTAAGTTAGGTACTAAGGTGGTAAATGGATAATTGGCAATTTGAGGTTTTGCAGCAGAAACTACCGAAAGTAAAGTTGATTTCCCAGCATTTGGAAAGCCCACCAAACCAATATCAGCCAATACTTTTAGTTCTAAAATAAACCAACCATCAACTACATCTCCTCCGGGTTGTGCGTATCTTGGCGACTGGTTAGTTGGTGATTTGAAGTGAGAGTTTCCTCTGCCTCCCATACCTCCTTTAACGATAATATGTTCCTCACCTTCATCTGTTATTTCAAAAAGGATTTCTCCTGTTTCTGCATCTTTCCCAATCGTACCTAACGGGACATCAATATAGCTGCTTTTTCCATCTTTCCCATAACTATGATTCCCGGTACCAATACCACCATGCTCTGCAAAAATGTGTTTTTTGTAGCGTAAGTGGAGCAAAGTCCACATTTGTTTGTTTCCTCTAATGATGATGCTTCCACCATGACCTCCATCACCTCCATCTGGACCACCTTTAGCGGTATTTTTATCCCTCAAAAAATGGGAAGAACCAGCACCTCCTCTACCTGAACGGCAATAGATTTTTACATGATCAACAAAGTTGGAATTTTTAACTCTCATTTATAGGCTGTCAATTACAGTGTTTAATTTTTTGGAAATATCGGAAATAGAACCTACGCCTTCAATTTCTGAAAGCTTGTTTTGAGCAGCATAAAACTCTTTTAAAGGAGCTGTTTTATTGTTGTATTCATTAATTCTGTTGGCAATTATACTCTCGTTTTTATCATCTGCCCTTCCTGATTCTTTCCCTCTTTCTAATAGGCGTTTAATCAATTCTGCATCTTCAACTTTTAAAGATAACATAGCCGATATTTCAGTTCCTTTTTCGCTTAATAAGTTATCCAAAGCCTCAGCTTGTGCAGCTGTTCTTGGGAAACCATCAAAGATAAATCCGTTTGCATTTGGGTTGTTATCTAATTTGGAAGATATCATACCAATGACTATTTCATCTGAAACTAAATCCCCTCTATCCATAATTGCTTTTGCTTCTAAGCCTAAGGCAGTTCCTGCTGTAATTTCTCCTCTTAGGATATCGCCAGTAGATAAGTGAACCAAATTATATTTATCAATTAACAGGTTGGATTGTGTTCCTTTTCCTGCACCTGGAGGGCCGAATAATACTAAGTTTAACATTGGTTTTTGATTTAGTTTTTTAGTTTGTAAATATGTGGCAAATTACGCCCAATTTCTTCATAATCCAAGCCATAACCTACAACAAAATCATTTGGAATAGATTTCCCAATATAATCAATAGGAATCTCCTTTTTGTATGCCTTTGGCTTGTATAGTAAAGTTGCGGTTTTGAAGGATGCAATTTCTTTGTTTTGAAAGAGTTCAATAATTTTTTCTAAGGTATTTCCTGTGTCAATTATGTCTTCAAGAATTATGATGTTTCTTCCTTTTAAATCTTGGTTTAGGCCAATGAGTTCGTTTACTATTCCGCTACTTTCTGTTCCTTGATAAGAAGCTAACTTGATAAAAGAAATTTCAGCATTGGGGATTGTAATTTTACGCATTATGTCAGCAGCAAATAAAAACGAACCATTCAGTACGGCAATAAAAAGCGGTTTTTCAACTCCACTGTTATTTATGGCAGTAGCAACAGAATTTACTATCTCTGCTATTCCCGTTTCCGGAATGTAAACCTCAAAGGTTTTATCGTGTAGTTGGATGGTTTTCATAAGTTAATTATTCGACCAAACTTTCTTTAAAACAATTTCTTCTTCTGTTGTATTTTCTGATTTTACAAATTCTAATAACTGGTAATGATTTCCAATTGTTAAAGTAATGTCCGATTCAGAGAATTTTTTCTTAATTGTAAAGGTAACTTCCTTTTTCACTTCTTTTAAAATATCCGAAAGTTTTCCTTCTACCTTTTTGCTATTTACTTTTGTAATTTCATCTTCAGGGGCTATGCCGTTTTTATCGGTTACCGAATTTGGTTCTACTTTCTTAATGATGATTTTCCCGTTTTCTTTTACGGCAACAAAACCAAAATACTGAGCAGATAGATTTTTGTTTTTCTTCTCCTTCAACTCTAACCCTACAGTTGTTAATGCCGATTTCAAACTTGGGATATAATTTTCAGTTCCATAAATATGATTTTCAAAAATCTCAGCAACTTTCAGTCCTCCAAATTTTACACAGATATTTCTAAAATCATCTTCCGAATAACCTTTTCCTTTTAATGCGAAATCTTCATACAACTCTTTCATTACAGAATGCAAACTTTCTTTCCCCTCTGTATTCCTGATGATTTCCAAATCAATCATCAGCATACACAATGCAGCATCAGGATAGATGGAAGTTTTACGGTCAGGAGAACCCAATTTATAGCCATCTAACCAATTGTCAAAACCACTTTCAGCAACCGAAAGATTGAACCTTCCATAATTAGTAAGGTGTCTTTCCAAGTTCTGATTTTGGGTTTTTATAAATTCATCCCAATTAAAGACTCCTGAATTATAGAGCATCATATCCCCCATATAAGTTGTAACTCCTTCTGCAACAAATCCAGTTCTAAAATAATTTTCTTTGGTATAATCGTAAGGATACATTTCTACTGGGCGAATCGCTTTTATGTTCCAAGTATGATACAATTCATGTGAACTTACCCCTAGTAAATCTTCATATCGTTTGCCCATTATTTCATTTCCAGGGCCTAATAATACAACTGTATTGTTGGTGTGTTCTACACCATGATAACTTCTGTAAGGTGTAATCTGGAAAAAGAAATGATATTCTTTAGTGGGGAAACCGCCATAATTTTTGATTTGACTCTTGCTAAAAGCAGAAAAGTCTTTTTTTAGTTTATCCCAATCGGGTGTGCATTCTCCTTGAAACCACATGTGAAAAGTAATTCCTTCAACTTTGTAAGTATCGTGTTGCAAAGCATCCGAACAAATAATTGGCGATTCTGCCAAGGCATCATAGCCTTTTATGCTTAGTATATTTCCTTTCTGCTCCATTGATGAAGCAATTTTATATCCTTTTGGTAAGTCGAAATCAAGCGTGTATTGCTCTTCCATTCTGTCCACAATATAAAACATGCAATGCACAGGATTAAGGTAGAGTTGATGTTCGTCCAAATAGCAGGCGCCTGCATCCAATTGATTGGCATAAAAATTATAGACAATCGTAACTTCCATAGCCCCTTCAGTAGTAACTTCCCAAAGATCTTTGGTTATTTTTGTGAAAGGAACAGGGTTGTTGTGCTCATCAAAAGCAGCCCATTTTTGTATATTTTGTGCAAAATCAGCCAATTCGTATCGGCCAGGACGCCAAGCAGCCAATTGAAATTGCATGCTTTCTTTTCCGTTAGTTGGAGCAGTAATTTCAAAATCAACATAATGCCTGTGCGGATTTGAATAAGATATAGTGTAGTTTATCATTTGTTTTTTAAAAGATGCAAAGATAGAAGATTAATACAAAAATTTGATGATTTGATAATGGGCTAATGAATGCGTTTAAAATCAAAAAAACTAGTAACTAATTTATAAAAACAAAAAACTATATTTGCCTTAACGAAAAGTATAGAAATGAAAAAAGAAGATGTGAAGTACGATTGCAGGCATTTTGAGGGGCACATCCCATGTAAACCCAATAAACTGTATGATGTGCAATGTGATGATTGTAGTTATTACGATAAAGTAACACCAAGGATTTTATTCATAAAACTAGGTGCAATTGGTGATGTGATTAGAACCACTCCGCTACTTACAAAATACAAGGAAAAATACCCGAATTGCCATTTTACTTGGATAACCCATTCTCCTCAAGTATTACCAAAAGAAAAAGTAGATGTAGTTTATAAATGGGATGCTACTTCACTTTACACAATTGCAAATGAACAATTTGATATCGCAGTTAACTTAGATAAAGATAAGGAAGCTTGTATGTTGCTTGCCAATGTATGTGCTAAGGAAAAGTATGGATTTACTTGGAAAGATAATCATATTGATATTGCGACTGAAAAAGCAGAACATAAGCTGATTACTGGTCTTTTTGACCATATTTCGAAAAAGAACACCAAGAATTATTTGGAAGAGATATTCGAAATCTGCCATTTTGAATTCAATAAGGAAGAATATATGATTAACTTAAATGAAGATTTGAGTAATCAATGGGAAGAAAAATTTAAAACATTAGCGGATGGAAAAACTATTATTGGGCTTAATACCGGCTGTGGACTTAGATGGAAAACTCGCCTTTGGCCAAAGGATTATTGGGTGGAACTCATAAAGGATTTAGAAAAGCAAGGCTATTTCTGTTTGCTAATGGGAGGGCCTGATGAAGATGAAACGAATCGTTATTATCAATCGAAAACGGGAGCAACTTATTTAGGGACTTTTAGCTTGGAAGAGTTTATTGCCATTACCAATAATACAGATATTATTGTAACACCAGTAAGCATGATGATGCACATTGCCTTGGCACTTAAAAAGCAATTAATGCTATTTCATAACATCTTTAATGTGCATGAATTTGAGCTATATGGAAGAGGGGTGATTATTGAGCCTACTAGTGGTTGCGATTGCTATTTTGGGAACTCCTGTAGCCGAGAAAAAAGATGTATGAATGACATCTCAGTGCAAGATGTTTTGAGTAATATTGCAGCCTTAAATAAAAATTTAAAAAAATAAAAATATGAATTTTGATGTTATCGTATTAGGAAGTGGTCCTGGAGGTTATGTAACGGCTATCCGTGCGTCACAATTAGGATTGAAAGTAGCAGTTATTGAAAAAGAACACTTAGGTGGGATTTGCTTAAACTGGGGATGTATTCCAACTAAAGCACTTTTAAAATCGGCACAGGTTTTTGAATATATTAACCATGCTGAGGATTACGGAATTACTGTAAAAAGTGCTGATGCTGATTTCCCTGCAATCATCAAAAGAAGTAGAGATGTTGCTGATGGAATGAGTAACGGAATTGCTTACTTACTTAAAAAGAATAAAGTTGCCGTTATTAATGGTTTTGGAAAAGTTAAACCAGGAAATAAAGTTAGCGTTACTGCTGATGGAAAATCAACTGATTATTCAGCAAAACATATTATTATAGCAACAGGAGCAAGAAGTAGAGAATTACCTAACTTACCACAAGATGGTAAAAAAGTAATCGGTTACCGAGAAGCACTTTCTCTTTCAACTCCACCTAAAAAAATGGTGATTGTTGGTTCAGGAGCGATTGGTGTTGAGTTTGCTTATTTCTATAATGCAATGGGTGTTGATGTTACTGTGGTTGAGTTTTTAGCAAACATTGTACCTGTTGAGGATATTGATGTTTCTAAGCAATTACAAAGATCATTCAAAAAATCAGGAATTAAGGTGATGACTAAATCATCAGTGGAGAAAGTGGATACTTCAGGAACGGGTTGTAAAGTACTTATCAAAACGAAAAAAGGAGAAGAAACAATTGAATGTGATGTGGTGCTATCGGCTGTTGGTATTGCTGCTAATATCGAGAATATCGGTTTGGAAGAAGTAGGAATTAAAACGGATAGAGGTAGAATTTTAGTAGATGATTTCTACAATACTAATGTAAACGGATACTATGCAATTGGTGATGTATTGCCAACTCAGGCATTGGCACATGTTGCTTCTGCTGAAGGAATTACTTGTGTAGAAAAAATTGCAGGTCAGAATCCTGAACCAATTGATTATGGAAATATTCCAGGATGTACTTATGCTAGCCCAGAGATTGCATCAGTAGGAATGACAGAAGCTGCTGCAAAAGAAGCAGGATATGAAATTAAGGTAGGGAAATTCCCTTTCACGGCATCAGGAAAAGCATCTGCTGCAGGACATAAAGATGGTTTTGTAAAAGTTATTTTTGATGCTAAATATGGCGAATGGTTAGGTTGCCATATGATAGG
>Ga0308011_10000503_pt1 | contig 20833 bp, 19 predicted proteins | sample Neamet177_FD_203144 | JGI IMG/M metagenome (GOLD analysis project Ga0308011, IMG submission 203144) | Marine microbial communities from water near the shore, Antarctic Ocean - #177 | ecosystem: Environmental > Aquatic > Marine > Unclassified | place: Southern Ocean | collected 2014-07-25 | reverse complement strand
GGACATTTCAATGGTGTAATAGCTGTAGTAGATAGACTTTTAAAAATAGTTGATGCCGACAAAGCGTATTTCGGGGAGAAAGACCTTCAACAGGTGGCCGTGGTGAGACGAGTGGCTCAGGAGAGGAGACATAAAGCGAAGATTGTTTCTTGCGAACTCGTTAGAGACGATAATGGTCTTGCGTTGAGTTCTAGAAATGTGAGGCTCTCAAAAAAGGGCGCAATAGACGCTCTGTTATTGTCACAGGCATTATTTCAAGTTTCGACAAAGATTAAAGATGGCTTGTCAAGAGAAGAATCAATAGCCGAATCTCGAAAATCACTTTCCGAATCATCACGCGTAAAGCTCGAGTACATTGACGGGGTTAACGAGAACACGTTTAGTCCGGACGACAGTCCTGCAAGCTGGACACATATAATTGTGGCAGCTGAAGTTGAGGGGGTGAGGCTTATTGATAACATTCGATTATAGAAACTTTAGGGTATAGTGTTGATGTTTGACTTCGATTTCGGAACTTCGCATCAAACAAAGAACAATGTTAGTTTTCACAAACATCTTGCTATTCAATTTTCTAGGGCCAGAGATGCTCGTTGTAGCTATTGTTATTTTAGTTCTGTTTGGTGGACGTAAAATTCCCGAGCTTATGCGAGGCATAGGTCAAGGGATGAAGGAATTCAAAAACGCAACTAAAGAAGACAATACTATAGAGAAAGACGACAAGTGAGCCGAGGGCTTTTACTTGTAACAATCGGTTTTCTCTCCGGGAGTGTTGCCTTAGCGCAATCAGACTCCCTAAATGTGGACACTCTACCGGAAACGAAAGAGATAGTCTTACCTATTAATTTACTTCTTTCAGACGCCGCTGTCGATACATTGACGGGACTGTTTTCGTGGGAGGAAGAGTGGCTGCAATGGTGTGAACAATCAAGTTGTGTTAGTTCTGACACTTCGCTTTGGAACCTGCTTGGAGAGCCAGATACGGAGTTAGATACCGCGATAATTAAAATGCGTCTAGCGCTCCTTGACAGGACTTCTGATCTAGATTTAAGATGGAACCCGGTTGCACATAGCCGCATAGCTCTATACATAAGTAGAAGAAAAATAGGGTTAGGGACTATGCTAGGTAGGGCTCCTCAGTTCTTCCCGCTATTTGAAGAAATACTCGATAGAGAGGGACTACCATTGGAGCTTAAATACCTCACGGTTGTAGAAAGTGGACTTAACCCCGAGGCTAGGTCGCCGGCTGGAGCTAGAGGACTTTGGCAATTCATGTACTACACGGCAAAAGCGGAAGGCTTAAGAATTGATAGTTATATAGACGAGCGCAAGGACCCGAGGCGGTGCACAGAGGCGGCGTGTAATCATTTGAATAGACTTTATAGGAGGTACGGAGATTGGTATTTGGCTTTAGCTGCATACAACTCAGGCTCGGGAAATGTGAATAAAGCGATAAGGCGAAGCGGGAAGAAAAACTACTGGGAGGTGAGGCCATTCTTACCTAAAGAAACCAGAAATTATGTTCCGAATTTCCTGGCGGTAGTGTATTTAATGGAGTATCACGCAGAGTATGGGATTATTCCGAACAAGATAATGCCGGGATATGTGGGGAACGATACCGTGCATGTAGAAGGGCCACTGAGGTTCGATCAAATCGCCGCGCTAACAGATATGTCGGTTGAGCAGATAACGATGTTGAACCCTATGTTCAGGAAGAAAATAGTGCCTGGGCCGGGAGAGGTTTGGGCTTTGACTATACCTAAGACAGAGATCCCCACGTTTTTAGCGATGGCGGATAGCATGAAGGCGGTGAATCCAGAGTTGACCCCTGTAATAAACTACGAACCAGAACCTGTGTACTATAGAGTTAAATCGGGTGATGTGTTAAGCACGATTGCACAGAGACACGGCGTTTCAGTGAAACATTTGCAAGAATGGAACGCGCTGAAAGGCACCACAATAAGGATAGGACAACGCCTCATTATTCACGGAGATCCAAGTAAACTCTGATGAAGCAGACAGGTTTTTTCATTATAGCTATTTGTGGCTTATTACTATTTGAAAGCTGTGGTAGCCAGGAGGGAGCGAGGGCGCCGCTGCCGAGTATTGTAGGGCCGCGCGGAGAGGTTCTGATCGTGTGTGCTGATGCTATTTGGAACAGCGAAGTGGGTGATACCCTGCGCGACGCGTTGATGAAGCCCTACCATGTATTGCCCCAAATGCATATGGAGACGTTTGAGCCAATGTTTAATTTGGTCCAAAAAACGAAAGCGGATTTCAATAAGTTTTGGAAGCCTCACCGCAATATTATTTTTCTCGAAATTGCAGACAGAATTGATACTCAAGAGCCTAGCGTGAAGTTTTATAAGAATAGATATTCTATGGGCCAAATCTTCATCGAAGGCAAGGCCAGAACTTTTAGCGCACTTGCAAAAAAGCTAGCCGAAAGGCAGCTACAGATGGTAAGCTTACTTGACGATATGGAGGTGAAAAGGTCTGGTTATATCACGTCTCTTTCCGTAGATGAAGCATTAGAAGCACGAGTTCTAGAGGAATTAGGTGTCGAGATGAATATTCCCAAAGGATGCTATGCCGTTAGATTAGATTCTACTTTCACATGGATTGATAGGCAAATGACAAGGCTTAAGGGTAGCAATAATCACGACGTTCAACAGGGATTTTTCATTCACATCGAGCCATACCTTGGTCCTCATCAATTTTCACTCGATTACCTACTAGAAAGGAGGGATCAATTGACATCTGAATTTGTTCCAGGCCCCACTGATGGCAGCTATATGGTGGTCGAGAGACGAATGTTTCCGTCTTATGATGAAATCCCTTTTCAAGGGACATTTGCCGCTGAGATTAGAGGGCTTTGGAGGATGGAAAACGACTTTATGGGAGGCCCCTTTTACAGCATTACAATTCACGATCCAGAGACGTCTATGTTAATTACCGTTGAGGGCTACACATACGCTCCTTATTTCAACAAACGAGATTATATGCGTGAAGTTGCGGGGATAGTCAAGTCAGCAAGGGTTAACACGAAAGCTCCTACTTTACCGTAAATCGCGACACAATATCGTCGGCTTCGTTATACGAGAACACAGCGGAGTATAACCCGGCCTTCCACGAGCTTACGTCTATGGTTGTGCTCTCAGAGAAGAGAGTTTTACATAGAATCTGCCTTCCATTGATATCATATATCTTAACGGAGCACTGACCTGCTGTTGAAGGGTTCGCGATATTTAATTCTGAATCGGTGGGAGAGGGGTATGTGAGAATTTTCGAATCGGACTCAGCCAGTTCAGCCTCAGAAATATTTAACGAGACATCGCCTAGAGCGAAAGTGTACTGGCCTTTTCTAAGAACGCTGACCTTGAACACACCGTTTCCGTTTTCGAGAGATCCGGCCTGCCATGTATAGTCTGGGTATTGCTCCCATGTAGCTTCAGAGCTAGGTCGCCAAGCGAGGAAAGCACCCAGCTCACCTCCGTTATATAGGTCATAATCTAGCCCTTCGTTATTACTTCCGACATAGCTGAAACGGGCATCTAACACGAGGGCTTCTGTACCCTCGATGCCGTCTTCCCATGTGCCGTCAATCGTCCAAAAATGCGTCGCACTTAGCTCATCAAAATAGAAAGCTAATGGCCCAGCATCCGGAGCTGCCCAGTGGTGTTCGATACGAACTAAAACGCTGTCGGTGATTTCATCACAACCCATTCTCAACTCGACCCACGGAATAGAGGAAAGCCCCGTCGTTCCAGTGATAGCGACGGTATGGTCTAGCCGGCCTTGGTTCAGTTTCCCGTCTGCATTAAGGGCGATTAAAACAAAAGGCTCTTCGTGATAAATGATAGCCTCATCCCACTCACCACCCACCCGTACGGGGTGAAGCGAAGTGCTCCAATCGCCGCCCCAAAGCGTCACGTCTAAAGGCTCGTTTTCGTGGAAGAATGAGCAGGCACGGAGTTTTTGATTTAAGTAAAGATGAGTTTCAAAACCACTTGCAGAATTGCCCGACGTCGTTGTGGAGTCGATAAGCCAAGTAGAGAATCCGGGTTGGAATATATGAGCGTCAAAGTATGGGTCTAGATCCACTCCGGTGAACTCCTCTAGCACCTCTATAAATCCTTCTGGATCCATGTGGCTATCGAAATTCGTAGCTATAGTAGCTTGACAGGCTTCTCGATAAAGATCGTCACCTAGATAGGCCCTCAAATTGTGATGAATAGAAGCACCCTTGTAGTATGTGTGTCTTCCATAGATATGCTCATCTGGCATGGGCGACATAGGATGAAACCCCTCGTCTTGTACGTGGCATTCCTCCAGCACGAATTGCTGATTATCCTTCACGAGGTTAATAAATTCTTCGTGTCCATCTTTCCACTCTATGTATAAATGACTTGAATACTCGGCCGCGCCCTCCTTAATCCACATGTGATTATGAATATATGGAGCAACTAGATTTCCCCACCATTGATGCCCTAGCTCGTGCGATAGAAGATCGCTATTTGCATACAGACTTTCCTCTATCATCGACCTAGGATAAGCCGTGTTTGTAGGGATTTCAAGCGCGCCCTTTGTCGTTAAGATATATCCAACTCGCTCCCAAGCAAATGGTCCCCACCAGTACTCTAAAGCGTCGATTGCGTAGCCGAGATTTGCGAATTTATTCGCCATCTGATTGATATCCTCGGGTTTTGCCGTAAGCCGCACAGGCACATCTCCGTACGCTCCTACGTGAACATAATTACTATCGACGTAGTTAGAAACGGCAAAAGCGGCCTGGTGTGTGGTGATGGGGTGCTGTAGGGTGAAACTTCTTGACAGCGTGTCTCCGTCTTCTAAGGTTTCGCCTATAAAAGTGCCTTGAAGGTGAGCTTTCCTGCCTCCCGCGCTCCTCACATTCCAGGTGTAGGTGGCTCTTTCGACGAAGTTGTCGAAGCATGGGTGCCAAACCCTACCGTAGTTAGGTGGAATACTCGTGAGACCGATCCCCATGTGATAAATGTAATTACTTGCGAAATAGACACCACCCCAGTACGGATCTGATATCGGGTGCCCGTGATAGTACACGTCTATTACGTGGGAATCCCCCTCGAAAAACGCTCCCTCAGCAGCAGGGATCACCAGTAATTCTTCTTCATGGGAAAAATCTACGGCTACACCATCGACGAACACGGAATCGACTTCGAGTTCCACCAAGTCAAAACTGATAGCGCTAGCCCCCCCCTGAAGTACAGTAAGGCTTATACCGGCGTGAGCCGTCATTTGTTGGAGGCTGTACTGGGTCAGGTCCAGATCCATATCGTAGTGAATGATATCGAATGTATCTCCACGAGCTATAGAAGCCGTCATATCGTAATTAGCCTGGAAGACTCGTGGTTCAGACACAACCGGTGAATGTTGGAAACACGGTAGTTCTATTCCCCGACAACCTATGGGCGTATAAGTGCGCTCGGATGATGTGTATTCCTTTAGGTTAGGGGTGTTGTGGGTGGATGGGGTTTGGGCTGAAGAGCTTGCGATGAGGCCACAGAGCATTAAAAACCACAATCCAGTCTTAATTCGTTGCATAGGCACAAAGTACGACTGACCTTTGCACTATGAAAAATCAATCTGTAGCGCAAGGGCGTTTTGTGGAAATCGAGTATGTATTAAGTGAAGCCATAGACGGCGGAGAGGTGATAGAGGACTGTCCTGCGGAACAAGCCTTCGGGTTTACTATGGGAGCCGGTGAAGTTTTAGAAGCTTTTGAAAAGGCGCTTGAGGGGCTGAAGCCGGGCGAACCGTTTGACTTTGTTATTCCTTGTGACCAAGCTTATGGGAAAATGAGGGACGACGCAATAGTGATGATACCTAAAGAGGTGTTTGAAGTTAAGGGGAAGTTTGACGATGAAGCTGTACGCGAGGGTGAAGTAGTTCCCATGGATGATGAAGACGGTAATGAAGTGCTGGGTTTTGTTTTGGAGGTGTTTGAAGACGAGATAGAGATGGACTTTAATCATCCGTTTGCCGATCTAGACCTTCACTTCGAAGGAACGATTTGTGACGTAAGAGACGAAGAATAAAATGGAAAGAACTGAGATACAAGATCTAGGAGAATTCGGGCTTATCAGTAGGCTTACAAAAGACCTTAAAAAAAACCAACCTTCCACACTTCTAGGTGTAGGGGATGACGCTGCGGTAATAGATCCGCTAGGAAAAAGAGTTCTTGTTACAACTGACATGCTGGTTGAAGGAGTTCATTTCGATTTGAGCTATGTTCCACTAAAACATCTCGGGTATAAAGCAGTAATTGCTAACCTTTCAGACGTGTGTGCGATGAACGCTCTACCTACCCAAATCGTGATAGGTCTAGGGATATCAAATCGCTTCTCAGTAGAAGCTCTAGAGGAATTATACTCTGGGATAAAGATGGCATGTGAGCTTTACGAAGTAGACCTCGTGGGGGGAGACACGACATCTAGCCCATCTGGCCTCACGCTGAGCATAACTGCAATAGGTCTTGCAAAATCAGAGGATATTGTAACAAGGGCAGGTGCTAGCGCAGGAGATTTAGTTGTTGTAACGGGTGAACTCGGATCGGCATACATGGGCCTCCAGGTTCTAGAGCGCGAAAAGACGGTTTTTAAAGAAGCTCCTACAGCTCAACCAGAGCTCGAAGATCATGCATACATTTTAGAGCGTCAGTTAAAGCCAGAAGCGAGAACAGACATTATCAGAGAGCTGAAAGATTTAGAGATTAAGCCCACGAGTATGATAGACGTGTCGGACGGTTTGGCCTCAGAATGCTTCCACCTTATGGCGGCAAGCGGCCTGGGCATCAGAATTTATGAGGATAAACTCCCCATAGATGCTAAAACCTACGATACTGCACGTGCCTTTAACCTCGACCCCACCGTGTGTATGCTCAGTGGCGGAGAAGATTACGAACTGCTTTTCACGGTATCTCAAGACGACTTCGAGAAGATGAAAAATCACCCTAAACTTAGTGTTATCGGCCACATGACGGATAACCCTGACGAGAAGATAATGGTAACAAAAAGCGGTCAAGACGTTGAGCTTAAGGCCCAAGGTTGGGACGCGTTAAAAGGCGATAAGTAACCTAACACTGATGGCCGCAGACAAGAACCAAACAAATCGTATCACCGAGCTTTTCGGAATACAATACCCCATTATTCAGGGCGGGATGGTTTGGTGTGCGGGGTGGGAGTTAGCTTCTGCCGTGAGTAACGCAGGAGGGTTAGGGATAATAGGAGCCGGAAGTATGTACCCCGAAGTTCTTAGAGACCAAATCCAGAAGTGTCAAGCCGCCACATCAAAGCCCTTCGCAGTCAATATCCCACTATTATATCCCGCTGTAGAGGAGCACATGGCTTCGATAGTGGAGCTAGGCGTGACCATAGTATTTACTAGCGCGGGTAGCCCTAAAAAATGGACATCGCACCTACATTCACACGGCATCAAAGTCGTACACGTCATCTCTTCCGCCACTTTCGCCCTTAAGTCTGAACAAGCAGGCGTCGATGCGGTTGTAGCAGAAGGATTCGAAGCTGGTGGACATAATGGAAGAGAGGAAACCACCACGATGTGTCTCATACCTTCAGTGGCTTCTGTGTGTAAAATCCCAGTTATAGCTGCAGGAGGCCTGCATGACGGAAAATCTGTACTAGCGGCAATGGTGCTTGGAGCGGAAGGGGCCCAACTAGGCTCTCGTTTCGTTACCACCGAGGAGTCGTCTGCTCACATTGCTTTTAAAGACGCCGTAGTTGCCGCAGGGGAAGGAGCCACGACGCTGACCTTAAAAGAGCTCACACCCGTGAGGATGATGCATAACCCGCTTTATAAGAAGCTAGTAGAGGCTTCTCAATCTGGTGCTACGCCGGAAGAACTTTCTGAGATTCTAGGTAGAGGCAGAGCTAAAAAAGGGATGTTCGAAGGAGATTTAGATGAGGGTGAGTTAGAGATAGGCCAAATCGCATCACTGCTCTCCGATATAAAACCAGCTGCTGAAATTGTCGACGAAATCGTCAACTCTTACCGCGAAGCTGGAGGCCCCTCCCTAGGCCGTAGGTTTAATTGGTAGGTCGAAAAACGACCTGATTGCTTTAGCCAAGCCCACTCCCACGACATTTCCGACTTCTTCTTCGCTAGCTTTTTTTACCCCATCAACTGACCCGAAATGCGTCAATAATTTTTCCTTAGATGCCGGTCCCACACCCTTAATTTCATCAAGTACAGAGTGAAGGGACTTCTTACTGCGCCTTTTCCTATGATGTGCTAACGAGAATCGATGAGCCTCATTTCTCATTTGCTGAATGACTTTCAAGGTCTGGGATCTTTTATCTAGATAGTACGGCGTGGAATCTCCAGCAAAAAATAATTCCTCGAGTCGCTTCGCTATTCCCACCACTTTAATTTCCCCAGCAATATCGAGCTCCTCCAAAGCCTCCATTGCGTGACTTACCTGTCCTTTACCCCCGTCAATTACCAGCAGCTGAGGCAGAGAGTCTCCGTCTTCAAGAAGCCGCCTATATCGTCGGTAAACAGCCTCCTTCATGCTCTCGAAATCATCCGGGCCCTCCACGGTTCTCACATTGAAATTCCTGTAATCACGCTTCGCCGGCTTTCCGTTTCTAAACACGACACACGCTGAAGTCGGGCTCGTTCCCTGAATGTTCGAGTTGTCAAAACACTCTATATGTCTAGGCTCTAGCTTCATCTTTAAGTCAGCCTTCATGGTTTGCATGAGGCGTGTAGTTGCAGCCTCAGGATCTAACTGTTCTTGTCTCTTCTGTCTATCCTTCATGAATAAAAAGGCGTTTTTCTGGGACATGTCTACGAGACGTTTTTTATCGCCCTTTATAGGCACAGAAAATCTCACGCCCTCTATCTTCATCTCTAATTTCATAGAAGAATAGATGTCTGGGCTAGACGAGCCTATTTCATCTCGAATAAACGGTATCGCAGCGTGCACTAAAGCCTCGTCGGTCTCATCAAGCCGCTTCTTAACCTCAAAGGTTCTGCCTTTCACTACTGCACCCGACACAATATGCATGCAGTTTATGTATCCGCAACTTGAATCTGAGGAAATTGTAAATACATCTACATTATCAATTAACGGATGCACTACGGTGCTCTTCGCTTGGTATTTTTCAAGGCTCCTAAGCTTCGACTTAAACACCTCGGCCTTCTCATAAGCTAGTTCTATCACTGCCGCTTCCATACTTTTTTTCAACGCCTCTTTCACCTCACCTAAATTGCCTTTTAAAACATGACGTATCGAGCTTATACTCTCTTCGTAACTCTCTTCAGACTGCTTACCCACACACGGTCCCAGACAATTTCCTACGTGATATTCTAAACACACTCGGAATTTTCCCGAGTCGATGTTCTTTTTAGATAAATTCAACGAACAAGTCCGAATGGGGTATAGCTCCTTGCATAAGTCCAGCACCGTGTACATGCTTCGAATACTTGTAAAGGGCCCAAAATATTCCCCATCACCCGATCTGGTTTGCCTTGTGGGAAACACCCGCGGAAATGGTTCTTTTTTTAAGACTAGAAAAGGAAAGGTTTTATCATCCTTAAGCAGAATATTGTATATAGGCTTGTGCTCTTTAATCAAAGTGCTTTCAAGAAGCAGAGCGTCTTGCTCAGTTGGCGTAACTATCCACTCTATGTCTCGGATTTTCCCTACGAGAATTCTGGTTTTGCGATTTTCGTACTTCTTACGGTTGAAATAACTACCGATTCTCTTCTTCAGGTTTTTTGCCTTGCCCACATAAATTATCTTCCCCTCATCATTGAAATGCTTATACACACCCGGCTCGCCGGGAAGTCTAGAAAGTAAATTAGAAAGATGTTCAGAGGGTTTCATCGCTCTCAAAGATAATTACCTTTAGGGCATGGATTTTATAACAGGAGCAACGGGAATTGTAGGAAGAGAAGTTTTAGCTCAACTGCTTTTGTCTGGTAAATCAATAAAAGCCCTTAGGCGCAAGGGTTCAGACGTTGAGAGCATTATGGATTTCCTTGCGAAAAGAGGACTTAAACCTTCCGAAAAAGAACTTTGTTGGGTAGAAGGTGACGTAACAGACTTGCAGAGTTTGGAGGACGCAATTCGCGATTGTGATACTGTATTTCATATTGCAGCCGTGGTTTCTTTTCACGCGTCAGATGACGACTTAATGATGGAGGTGAATGTAGGCGGTACGGCTAATGTCGTGAATACGATGCTCGACCTTGGAATCACAGACCTCATTTACGTAAGCTCTGTCGCTGCCCTTGGCTACACTTCTAAAGAGCCCATCACTGAGGATACAACCTTCGAAGACGGCCCCCTCACCACTAGTTACGCTCGTAGTAAGAATAAATCTGAGCTTGAAGTTTGGCGGGGACAGGAAGAGGGGTTGAATGTGGCAATGGTTAACCCCTCTATCATTGTAGGCCCTGGAGATTTTACAAAAAGTTCTGGGGAGTTGTTTTCTCAGGTTTACAAAGGTCTTCCGTTCTATCCTACGGGATCTAATGGATTCGTTCCTGTTTATGATGTAGCTCGAGCGTGTATTCTTTTAGCGCAAACAAGTATACGCGGCCAACGCTTTCTTCTTAACGCAGAGAACAGGAGCTATAAGGATTTCCTCTCTACTATAGCCGTTGCTTTAGGCGTAAAGGCCCCTGGTAGGCCAGTACAGGACTGGATGGCGGGAGTAGTTTGGAGAGGGTTTTGGATTATAGAAAAACTAACAGGAAAGAAAGCTCTTGCAACTAAGGAAAGTCTTAAAATGGCCCAGCTCCCCACAGAGTATGATGGATCGCAAATACGCAAAGCTCTTTTACAAAAGGGAGTTGAATGGAATTACACCTCTGTTAACGAAGCCATATCCAGCACGTCAAAGGTTTACTTATCAGAGAAGGCAGGGTCCTGACGTACATCTTCTTCCATCAAGATTAATTTTTGGGTGACTTCTATCAACACAGACTTCATTGCTACAGGATGCTCCCACCACCAAGTATGGCTTTTTTCGAAGAGCACTCGAGTAATACCGTGTTTATTAAAAATTTCAGCATAACCCTCACTTACTTTTTTACTTGCGTGATCGTTTCGGAAGACCTTTCCCTTACTCGCCGCTTCTAAAAGCTGAATGTCTGCCATAACGTTGATGAAGGCCTCTTTTTGTAAAAGTTTGCTCGGAGGCGTGGCTCTTGCATCGTCGCGTGGGTCGCTATTGCAGCTAGACAGAGCAGCAGCGCTTAAGCAGTACACGAAAATTATATTAAGAACAGTTTTCATGAGTTATTATCTATCGAAAGTTAACCTTTCACCAGCGTGGTTGCCGCGCTCCGTTAAAATTTTCTGCCCGTCCCAAACCCTAACGCCATTCACCCAAGTTCCAATTACTCTAGACTTAAATTTCGCGCCTGTAAAAGGTGACCAACCACATTTGTACATAATATTATCGCCAGTAACAGTCCATTCGGCATCTGGATTTACGAGGACAAGATCAGCTTTATAACCCTCCCTGATATAACCCCTGTCTTCTAGTTTAAAACACTCTGCCACCCTGTGAGCCATAAGGTCCACCACCTTTTCTACAGATAAAACCCCTTCGTGCACCATCTCTAACATAGCTGGTAATCCGTGCTGAACTAATGGTCCTCCCGAAGGTGCCTGGAAGTATGAGTTGTTCTTTTCTTCACTAGTATGAGGTGCGTGATCTGTGGCGATGACGTCAATGCGGCCGTCTAATAATGCGGCTCTAATTGCCTCCCTATCGCTAGCGGTTTTAACGGCCGGATTCCATTTAATGTGAGTCCCTTTAGTTGCGTAATCCGCATCGGTAAACCACAAGTGATGAATACACGCTTCTGCTGTCAGCATCTTTTCAGACAAGGGCTTATTTCCATCGAACAGGGCTAGCTCTTTAGCTGTGGATATATGTAAGATATGCAATCTAGTCCCCACCTTAGCTGCTAGTTCCGCAGCCTTAGAAGAGCTTCTGTAGCAAGCCTCTTCAGACCTAATAAGATGATGCTGATCCATAGGCACGGTTTCTCCCCACCTCTGCTTAGCGGCGGCCATATTCGCTCTTATCACTGACTCTTCCTCACAGTGCGTAGCCACAAGCGTAGGGCTTTCTTTGAAAATACCCTCTAATATTTTCTCCTCATCGACAAGCATATCGCCCGTTGATGAGCCCATAAAGACCTTAACCCCACAAATACGTTTAGCATCAGTCCTTAAGACTTCTTCTAGATTGTTATTACTAGCACCCATAAAGAAGCTATAGTTAACCACGCTTACTTCATCTGCCCTCTCATACTTGTCCTCGAGAAGTCGTTGAGTTAGTGCCTGCGGAACGGTGTTCGGCATCTCCATGAAGGAAGTAATACCTCCAGCTGCTGCTGCTGCTGACTCAGTCGCGATCTCAGCTTTGTGAGTCAAACCCGGCTCACGAAAGTGTACCTGGTCGTCTATCCATCCCGGCATTAACCAGAATCCATTTGCTTCAACCACATCAGCACCATCACAAGCTAGGTTCTGACCGATCTTTTCGATTTTATCTCCAACTACGAGCACGTCTCCTACAATTACCTGACCTTCGTTTACAATGTGTGCTTGGCAGAATAGTGTTGATTTAATCATAGTTAAAATTACTTAGTAAGATTAAAGAAAAACCTCATCTTCAAGACCCCTAAAAAAGCTTCGTTAAAAATATCCATGCTCATTTTAGATACGCCTAATACTCTATCGCAAAAACTAATGGGAACTTCAACAATTTTATATCCTTTCTTTTTTGCTCGAAACTTCATTTCAATTTGAAAGGCATATCCTATAAACTGAACATCATCTAAATCGATTGCCTCTAGGACCTCTCTTCTGTATGCGACGAAGCCGGCCGTGCTGTCTTTAACCCCTAACCAAAGCACCATATTTACATAAAGCGATGCACCTCGGCTGATAAACTTCCGTGTCCATGGCCAGCTCACCACACCACCACCTTTTACATATCTAGACCCTACCGTTACCCCTGCTCCACCTTCAGCACAAGGCACCCTCAAGCGAACTAAGTCGTTAGGATCGTGTGAGAAGTCACAATCCATCTCAAAGATAATCTCGTAAGACTTCTCAAGCGCCCATTTAAAACCCGCGATATATGCAGTGCCTAAACCGAGTTTTCCCGATCTCTCCAGTATAAATATTCTGTTGGGAAATCTCTCGGCAACTTCTTTTACTAATGCCGCTGTTCCATCGGGAGATCCGTCATCAACCACAAGGACATCGAAAGGATACTCAAGCGACATAACGGCGTCGAGCATGCTGACAACGTTTTCCTTCTCGTTATAAGTCGGTATAATAACTAAGCAATCACTCATGCTTTTATGTAGTCATTCTAAGAATGCTAAGCTCCTGTTCTGTGACGTGCTTCCACTCTCCTCTTGGAACATCCTTCTTAGTTAAACAGGCAAAAACAACCCTATCTAATTTCGTAACCTTGTATCCAAAGTGCTCGAAGATTCTCTTTACAACTCTATTACGCCCAGAATGTATTTCTAGTCCTATTTGTCTAGGATCGTCCTTAACGAAGTTAGCCTTATCGACTTTAATGAACTTATCATCGAGCAAGAAACCCTCTAGCATTGCTGTTAGGTGCTCTTTCTTCACCTTTTCAGCAATGGAGGCGTGGTACAGATTCCTCACACCGACTTTAGGGTGGGTGAGTCTCTTTTCCATCTCTCCATCGTTAGTAAGCAATAGTAATCCAGTAGTGTCTCTATCGAGTCTCCCCACAGGAAAAACCCTTTCCTTACACGCGCCTTTGATTAACTGCATTACTGTTCTGCGGCCTTGTGGATCATCAACAGTAGCGAGGAAATTCTTAGGTTTATTTAATAATATATAACGCTTAGTTTCAGCCTTTATCGTGTCTCCTTCAACTTGAACTTTGTCGGTGGGCGCGACCTTGTATCCCATCTCTGTGATAACCTTGTTGTTCACACTTACCACTCCAGCTGCGATTAACACATCGGCATCTCTTCTAGAACAAATCCCAGCTTGAGCCACATATCTATTGAGCCTCATAGGCGCGTTAGAGTCAGCTAGGGGCTGAATCTTAGGCTCCTGCCTCCTTCGGCTTGAGTAGCTAGGCTTGTGTGCGCCAGTTCTGGTTTTACTAGGTTTTGAAGGGCCGTATTTCTTACCGCCTTTTCCTGAACCTTTCGCGGTGCTTTCTGTTCCTGTGCTTTTGCGTTTAGGAATGAAGGACTTCGCTTCTGGTTTGGTTCTTCGGGCGCCTCCTCGGCGGCCTGAACCTGTTTGATCTTTCATCTTACTTAAGGATTGAGATGCAAAGATACGCTAGAGAGTAGCCGTTGCGGGGTCGAACGCATCGATTATGTGTTCTACTGCTCGGTGTTTACCTAGCCCTCTAATCGTAATCAAGTCGAATCTAGTTTCCTTAGCTCTAGGTCTATGTGTAAAAACGTAAGAGTTCGCTGCGTAAACAATTCGTCTCATCTGAGCCGGCCGTAGTTCAGCACCCACATCAAGAGCCTTCAGCCCGCGAGTTTTTACCTCCACAAACACCACCACACCTTCAAGCCATGCCACGATATCAATTTCATACCGTCGATGTCTATAATTTCTAGCTAGGATGCTGTACCCGAGATTCTGTAAATGCTGTATAGCGAACTCTTCGCCTTTGCGACCTGTTTCTAAAGTGCTTACCATGCCCCAAACCTAACTGATACAGGCGGGTCTCAGGGGAATAGTTTATAGTTGTCCGGATGTAGTTTGCCTGCGTAAGTGAACTCTACCTCAACTCTAGGCTAGTCGTGCCGATGGTGAAGTCATCTTCGAGGATTTCAATTTCGTATATCCCTGCGGTGAGCCCTAATTCATCATTTTCTGATGTGTAGTAAATACAAAACACCAATCTTTCGTTAGTGTAGTCAAGAGATCGAGTTGCGCTGTAAGCGCTACCCTCAACAGCAAGAATGGACCCATCAGCCGCTGTAATTCGAAGGTGAAGATCCTTATTGCCAGACTCGGCAATTCTATTTTCTAAAATCGTGAAGCACACTTTGATCATGTCTGCCCTGCCGGCCTTTTGTGTGTCTCGTTGACGACCACCTGAGACAAGTCTCACGCCCGTGGCAGTGACCTCTGAAGCATGAAGGACTTGCCCGGCTTCAATGATGTCCTCCATATTCTCTTGTCGTTTTTCGAGATTCTCGTTGCGATCTTGGACCTCTTCGACTCGCTCTTTCATGGCGAAATTTTCGTCGTTAAGGGCTCTATTAAGCTGGTTTACGGAGTCGATAGTGGCAACATATCCCTTCATGATATCACGGAGGGTTTCAGCTTCTTTCTTAGCGCGTGCGAGTGACCAATTTCCGTTTTTCACCTTAGTTAAAAGTCCATCGACGCGATCTCTTTGGGCTGCAATCTCAGCAACCATCATAGAATTTTCCGTCTCAAGAGTATCATAAGAGAAACGCATTTTTTCTAAGTCCAAAACCACCAGATCCTTCTCCAGAGTGATTTCACCATACTCCCCTTGTAGTTTTTCGAAATTATTCGAATTTACGTAGAGCTGAATACCTAAGAAAGCACAGATTACAAAAAGCACAGCTATTGCTATAAGTGAATGTTTAGGGCTTAGGTTCATGTGTGTAGTGTTCTAAGATGCTTCTTCGCAAGTTATCCATAATTGAGATAACATCCGACGCAAGTGGCGATTAATATGGGAAGCTTCCCATAACATTGCCGGAGGGGTTATATCTCGCGACCACATATGTTTCTCCATTGGCGGACACAGCAGATGCAACTGCTATTTTAGTGGTTTCATTCCAAACCATTTGAGTATAATGTCCCGTGTTTTGGAAATTGTTCCCACAACATGACTGGTAGTTATAGATTTTAATTTCATCATACCACGATTCGCTTGATTCTTTTAGCGGCTCATTAAGCGTGTAACTAAACCAAGACAGGTTTTCCCCGGAACCATTTCTAGATGTACGTGACGAATGCTCGAATCGATTAGTTTTTGCGATCAGATTTGCATATTCCTGCGCTTCTTGCGCGAGTTTGCTCGACCACTCTACCGGCTCGACACCGACCTCCGCGCGGGCTCGATTATGCACTTTTAATGCGTTTGCCTGGTCTGTAGAAAGCGTAGGACTTAGGCTTAATTCATAGTTTATATTTTCTAGCTGAAACCCAAAAGATAACGGTAGTAGAAAAAAGATTAGGGCTAGTTGTTTCATAAGATCATAAGTTAAAATAAAGAGACTACTATAGTCAACTTGCTTGTAATCTTATTTATTGTTCGCTCGTGTAACTAATTTTATTAAGAGCGCGTTAGGGTTGTCTGAAACAGTTTAGACCTTCACATTTTGTCCTTTCTTTTCCTCTTTTATTAATCTCTCCACTTTCCCTTTTTTCTCAATGTTCAGATGGAGAGATTGAAATAACGGTTTCAATTTTAACGGATAATTATCCCAGAGAAATTACTTGGACGCTTTCCGACGAGAGCGGGACTTTAATATGTGGGGCCCCAGATTCTGATCAATCTACTACCTATGTCACTTCTGTTTGTCTTTCAGATAATGGAGAACCCTTATGCCTTTAGTTCGTAATAAACGGACAGTTACGGAGATAGAATTTGTTGTGGATACGGGACAGGGGCGTATTATTTTTAATGGATGGTGTAATAATTGCAAGCGGAGTTCGGTACGGCTTGTTAGTTCTGAATTACGATTCTTGTAGTTCCTGCACGAGTACCAGTCCTAACGACTAATTGATACGTGCCGTTATTTAATCCCTGAAGATCTAGAGCGGTATTGATTAGGTCGTCTTGTGAGAACACCATCTTTCCCTGAATATCGTTCAATGACACGAAGGCGTTAGAAAGACGTGTAGCGCTGACTAGATTGATTCTGCCATTAGACGGATTAGGGTAGACACCGAACACAAGAGGTTCTGGGGTGTTAATTCCATCAACTATTATCGTTACTGAGAGAGTGCTGGAACATCCCATAACGTCTGTTGCGATTAAAGCATAGCTACCCTCAGTAACTCCGCCTAGATTTAGATTTAGAGTGTCTAACAGCTGAGAATCACTATCGAGCCACATAACACTCCCTAGATCATAAGATCCAGTATAAGAGACAGCTATATCTGCGGTTATTGATTCTATAGTAATGGAATCAAGTACTAACGCGAAGTCGCAACCGAAACATGCCGCTACTGGTGTAGGGTCTAGCTCGATGGGGTCTCCTTCAGTGAAGTCTATTCCGTTAAAAGCGGGGTGGTCTGCTGCTCCAGAAGTCAACCCCCATCACTTGCTTCGCTCGTGATTTTGGGTTTTTTTGATTCACTTCCGCCACTGAATCGAGCTTCGTGGCGTTTTCTCATCAAAAAACCCCCAAGCAAAAAATTGCTTGAGGGTTGATTTTTCTGGAGGTCCGAAGCGGATTCGAACCGCTGTAGCAGCTTTTGCAGAGCTGAGCCTAGCCACTCGGCCATCGGACCAGAGGCTGCAAATATACACAAGGTTTCTATTATGATGTCACCAGATACTATCTTCGTGAAATGAATATGAAATCGCTGTTGCCCAATGCCCTGACTATGGGTAATTTAATAGGTGGAATTTTTGTGTGTTGGGCCGCTGTGACTGCTACCGCGCTGGACGAGTCGTTAGTGAGTTGGGTGGTGGCGTTAGTTTGGTTAGGAGCGATGTTGTGTGATGGCTTAGATGGAATGGTGGCTAGGTGGCTGAAGGTGGATGGGCCGATGGGCGCGCAGCTGGATTCACTAGCTGATCTAGTAACGGGTGGGCTGGCTCCGGCTTTCGTGGCCTACAATATTTTGCAGCAATCGGGTGCGCGTGAGAGTATGACGATGTTGTTGCCGCTTTTGCTTGTGATGGCTTCAGCTTATAGGCTTGCGAGGTATAACGTTGACGCTTTGAAGGATGATAATAAGGGACCAAACCCTTTTTTCACAGGTCTTCCCGTTCCAGCTGTGGGGCTATACTGGATGGGTATGATGATGTGGAGAGGGGAGATGGCTGGGGGTGAGTTTGGGAGGCTTGAGATAATGACCTATGCAGTGATTGTAGGGATAGGACTCATAGGATTGCCGCTAATGATGGTGATGAAAAGGAAGATCGTATCTATGAAGGATTGGGGGTTTGATGAGAGTGTTGATAGGATTAGGTATGGGATTGGAGCTGGGTGTGTGGGCGTTTTTGCAGGAACGTGGTTTGCATGGGGAAATGTGTATGCAGCCATTCCGTTGTGCGTACTTTTGTACTCAGCAGTCTCGCTTGTGACGACTCCTAAATGAATTCAGAAAGCTCTCAGAACATGAAGTTTAAAGCAGAAATAGACATCATGCCTTTACCGGCACTTTTAGATCCGCAGGGAAAGGCTGTAAGTAGCACTATGCCTCAGATGGGACTGGATGAAATTGTAGGGGTGAGAATTGGCAAGCACGTGACGATGGAGATAGAGGCCGCTGATAAAAGTGTTGCAGAGGCGAAGGTTACGGAGGCTTGTGAGAAGCTTTTAGTAAACCAAATCATGGAAGGATTTACTTTCTGCGTAGAGGAGGTTTAGAGGTTGAAGCTTAAAGGCTGAGGCTTAAAAGGGCCTTTGAGAACAGAATTAATTATTTTACTAAGGGTGTTTACTAAGGGCAAGTTGTGCCGTATAAGCTTAGGAAGGCTAGCATGTCGTCGACGCCGACAATTCCATCGGAATTGAAGTCGGCGGAGGAGCCGAACTCATCAACGGTAGTGCCGAACGAACTTAACAAGGAGAGCATGTCTTCGACGCCGATGGATCCGTTGCCGCTGAGGTCGGCGGCGCAAGTGATGGTGGGGCCGGAAGAGGAAAGGTTGATAAAGTAATCGGCTTTGGAGATGGCGTAGGTGGCTACTTGGAGGCCTAAGCGACGGCCGGGGATGTCGTCCGCAGGAGGGTGAATGCCGCCCCATATTCGGGAGAGCGAGCACTGGTCGGAAGCGTCGCGATATGTGGCCCACTGGAGGACGACGTCCTGTGAAGGGCCGTCTTCGAAGACCAGAAATTCGTTTTGTGGGGCTAGAAATTCTCCCATGCCTCCCGGGAAGAAGGGGTCGCCAGTGATGACGGTCATTACCTCAGCGGCTGCACGCGAAAACGTAGAGTGCCCACTTATGTATCCGGCAAATGGCGGGGTGACGAATGACGGGCGCTGGTATGGCCACCAGTTTTCCGCAAGGATCCAATCAACGCCCGCGACGTCAGATTCAGGGTTGACTATGTAGTCTGACCCTTTCCATGCGCGGACCTTTGCCTTTCCTATATCAGCTAGGTCTGGGAATAAAGGGTCGGAGAAGCCCACCATATCTGACCAACCATCGAACAAGGGTATGCCGGCTATATTGTAATTTGGGATGTCAGGATTAGTGCATTGCCCCCTGTCTGCCATCCATCTGAGAGCAGAAACGGGTCGTAAGTAATCATACCACCCCTTGTGACTCCACGAGGCAATAGCTGCATCGTGCACTGTTCCTCCAAGTGTGAAATATGAAAGGATATCCCATTCTAATTTATCAAGCTCTGCTCCTTCTCCGTGCCACCTTGGGGTGAAGTCGGGATGATCGGAGACGTAATTTAAAAGTACGAACCAGTGTCCGGGTGGTGTTTCCGAGTCCGGACCGTCAGCCCAAAATTCAGCCAACACCCTGCTGTAATCACCGCGATAGACGGTTTGGGCCTCATAAACAGAGCCCGTAAAAGGATTTTGCGCGTGCCCCTCACTAACGTCTCCGCCTTCTTCCCAATTGTATATTAAATCGTAGTCCTCATAATCTAGCTCAAAAAGTTCCGGCGATAAATTTCCTATGCTAGCAGGACTGATATCCATCATCACTCCGTCTGCTGGGTCCATGTGCGCAGACCATCTAAGCACCATACTGAACCCCCACTGATACGGATCTTCGAAACCTAGGGTTGTGTTAACATCAATTAATGGAGGAGCTCCCTGATCCATCCAAACCGAGTACTCATCTCCGTTCCTTGTGAACACACTGCGCTCGCTTTCAGGAATTCCAAAAGACGTCACGTTACCCCACTCCGGCCCAAGAAACTCAGGCGTTTGCTCACTCGCAATGCCAGATTGTCCGATGAACTCACTCAAATTAATGGGCTGCCAAGAATTAGGATTCACTAGCCCTGGATTTCCAGCTTCTAACTCGATAAACAACTCGGGATTTGAGGGTAAGTAGTACTCGTTTGCATATCCATTCACCTCATTACTTCCGTCTTGTAACCCGAACGCGATCATATGCTGAGCAAGAAAATTACCCAGTGCCGCCCCACCATCAGAGATGTAATCAACAGAAGTGTAGCTTAAATCCCCACCGTGGCTAAGGAAAAGACCTTCTATTTCCGGTAGGCTAATGCTAGCCCCAGGCGAACCTGCGAACCTGTGACTCAACAACCGGTACATACCATAATTGATAGCCTGTTCTACTAGTTCATTCCTCTCTTCTCCAGCCTCAACGAAATCCACCCCGTAAAAATCGATCTCATTATCACCCCAACCCCCATCGAGCATAAACGGCTCCGCCTCTTCGTCATAAACAGCAAAAGCATCGAACATAATCACCGATGTGTGAAACAAGTTCCTAGCGTGAACGGTAGGCCTAGCCTTGTCTTTCCTTATCGACTCTAGCAGCACTTCATTCCACTCACGAGCTATGCTATGTGTGGTTTGGGCAGACGTGTCTGCCATAAAAAACAACATGCATAAAACAGCAATTATATGTGA
>Ga0308011_10000499_pt1 | contig 20895 bp, 24 predicted proteins | sample Neamet177_FD_203144 | JGI IMG/M metagenome (GOLD analysis project Ga0308011, IMG submission 203144) | Marine microbial communities from water near the shore, Antarctic Ocean - #177 | ecosystem: Environmental > Aquatic > Marine > Unclassified | place: Southern Ocean | collected 2014-07-25 | reverse complement strand
GAATCGGTTGGTTTCTTAGTTAGGGTAAAAGAATGTTTGGAAAATCCAACTGAACACCTTATGGGTGGTGATGTGAAAAAAACTTTGGGTTTATAAAAATCAGTATTATTAGTATGTAAAGAAGCCCTACCAATTTGGTGGGCTTCTTATTTTCTGTCATAGCGAAATTTTGAAAATAAGTGTGACTATCTTTCCTATAGCTTCTCCCCTGTTTTAGGGGAGCTGTCATTTATGACTAACGTTCAGTATATGAAGCGTAACCTGCCGAATGCATTATGCTTTTATATACATTGTTGTAAGCAGTTCAGTTATTAACCTACTATTTCTTCTATTACTGCTTTTGCTGATTGAGCTGCAGCATGAACAGAAACCCAATCTTCACCATTTGTGTATGCTCCTCCAGAAAAATATATTTTATTAGCTACAGATTCCCCAAGTTTCCTTACCATTCTCCAATCTGCATTATCTGTCATATAGCCTGCTTTAATGAATGGTTCATTATCCCAATCTTGAGTAATATGTTTTATATAATTGGGAGTTGCTTGATTGGAATAAATTCCGTTTAATTCATTCAAAATAAAATCTCTTAACTCATCTCCTGATAGAGAGGTGAAATCGAGTGCAGGTGTTCCAACTACGAATAAACCAAGGATATTTTTGGTGGTATTTTGACCATAAGCAGCATTATAATATATCTTTTCTCCATCACTTGCCGGATTGATATCAAATTCGTAGTTGTCATCATAAAATTTTTCAGAGAATTCAATGAACGCTTTAAAACCCTCCCAAATAGTTGCGTCATTTATGGCATTTGTTTTGTCTTCTGGTAAGCTCGGAAGGAAACTGATGTCTCCATCTTGAAGAATTTTAAGAGGAACAGAAACAATCACTTTATCTGATATATACTGTCCATTTTGAGTGTTAATCACAATTTGGTCTCCAGAATAGTCAATAGATTGTACTATAGTAGTATAATTAATTTTGTCAGCTATTGATGGCACGATATATTGTTCAAAGAAGTTGAACCAAGAAGAATTAATAAATTTTCGATCAGGAGCGTCTGCAATTGTATCTACGTTTACTGAAATAGAAGAGTCATTTACAATCTCTTGAAAAATGCCTGTTCCTGTTTCTAACCATTCTGCTCCTAATGGTATTGGAAAATCTGCAAAATCAGTATTAACTTTCATTCTACCACCATAAACCGTGGATGCTTCTAATATTTCAAAATCAATCCCTTGTTGCTTAAGTAGATATCCGGCAGCTAATCCACCAGCGCCAGCACCAATGATTGTTACTTTTCCAGAAAACATGGAATTGGTTATATCATCTTTATTACATGATTGTATTGTTGCTTGAAGAGGAATACTAATTCCAAAAAGAGCACACATTTTTATAAATTCTGTTCTTTTCATTTCTATTAATTACTTACGGTTAGTATTATGTAGCGAATAAAGCGATAGCAAGTCTATTCTCAATAAGATTAATAATTTTTGTTCTTCCATTGATTCGCAGATTTGATTATCAAAAATAATAAATAACTGTAGATAAAAGGATATGAAAAAGTTGTAATGAGGTATGAATCCTTCTATTCATACTTTTATTATAATAACTACAGTTATTTATGAGAATAAAAAAAGCGGAACCTTGTCTCAAAATGAGATGGATTCCGCTTTGGTGGGTCCTAAGTTCTAACTTTTTTAACTTCCTATCCTCCAAGTATCACCACTATGCAGGAGTTCATCTACTGTTTTGAATCTAGCATTTTCTTTTTCGTATTCCAACTGGCTAAGCAGTCCTTCATCAAAAGTTGGGCGGCTAACTTTTCTTATTATTCCAAGTGCTGCTGGAAATTCTGGTGGTCGCATACGCGCCAACATAGCGTGCAAAGTAGGGTCGTTTTCAGTTGAATCGTGCACCAAAATATCTTTTTCAGTAACCCCATTTTCACCAAGAGTAACTACTTCCAACTTAAAGCCATTAAGGATAATTCCTTTATTCATTTCAGCCCCAAATAACATTGGTTTATCATCTTCCAAAAATAGTTGAGCATCTAATTTTACATCTTTATTTGTAATGTCGGCAAAAGTCTTGTCATTAAAAATAACACAGTTTTGTAAAATCTCAATCAAGGAAGTTCCTCTATGCTCTTCTGCTTCCGTGAATATTTTTTGCATCAATTTTGGGTTGGTATCCACCACTCTTGCAAAGAACGATCCTTGGGCACCAATTGCCAAATCACTAATAGAAAACGGTTCATCAGTTGTTCCGTGTGGGTTCGATTTCGTTTTGATTCCTTTTTTGGAAGTAGGCGAAAATTGTCCTTTTGTTAATCCGTAAATTTCATTATTAAAGAGTAAAATATTAATGTCAATATTTCTTCTTAAGGCATGTATAAAATGATTTCCACCAATGGCCAATGCATCACCATCTCCCGTAATTTGCCAAACACTAAGTTTAGGGTTGGCTAGTTTTATTCCTGTAGCAAAAGCAGGCGCTCTACCGTGTATCGTATGAAAACCATAGGTATTCATGTAGTAAGGAAAACGAGAAGAACAACCAATCCCTGAAATGAAAACAAAGTCTTCTTTTTTTCTTTCCAAACCAGGCAATGCTTTTTGCATGGCTCTCAAAATTGCATAATCGCCACAACCAGGACACCATTTTACCTCTTGATCACTCGTAAAATCTTTATTTGTTAAATGCTCCATATTATTTTGCTAATAAGGTTTTAAAATGGGATTCTAGTTCGCTTGTCGTGAATGGGAATCCTTGTATTTTATTGTACTGATTAAAAATAGTGCCTTGGAAATTCATTCTTAGGTAATTGGCAAACTGCCCAGAGTTCAATTCGCACACCACAATTTTTTTGTACTTACTCAATAGGTTCTCAATATTGTTTGGTAGTGGGTTTATGTAGTTGAATTGGCACAAAGCAACCTTTTCGCCTTCATTCAATAAATTATCTACTGCACTGTACAATGACCCGTGCGTTCCTCCCCAACCAATTACTAATAAATCGCCCTCTTCTTCCCCAAATACTTCTTGCTTAGGAATAAGGTTAGCGATTCTTTTTATTTTTTCAGCCCTGAGGTAACACATTCTCTCATGGTTTTCTGCTTCATAGGATATGTTTCCAGTAATATCTTCTTTTTCCAAACCTCCTATCCTGTGTTCTAATCCTTTTGTTCCAGGCAATGCTATTTTCCTAGCCAATGTTTTTTCATCCCTTGCGTAAGGTTGATATTCTTCTCCTTCTACTGCAACACTAGGGATGATTTCAGGCATGTCCTTAGTTGATTTTATATTCCAAGGTTCAGCTCCATTTCCTAAATATCCGTCAGAAAGTAAAACAACAGGCGTATTGTGTTCCAATGTTATTTTGGATGCCATATATGCCCAATCAAAGCAATTGCCAGGAGTTGAACTCGCCAAAACTACTGAAGGGCTTTCTCCATTTCTTCCGTAAAGTGCCTGCATTAAATCCGATTGCTCAGTTTTGGTTGGTAATCCTGTTGATGGTCCTCCTCTTTGTACATTAACCACAACAAGTGGTAGTTCTGTCATTATGGCTAATCCTAATCCTTCTCCTTTTAAGGCAAGCCCAGGTCCTGATGTTGTAGTGATCCCTAAACTCCCAGCAAAACTTGCACCAATTGCAGCACAAACTCCAGCAATTTCATCTTCTGCTTGAAAAGTTTTTACACTTAAATTTTTATGTTTTGCCAGCTCGTGTAAAATATCAGATGCTGGTGTAATAGGATACGATCCTAAAAATAATTCTTTGTTTGCTCTTTCGGCAGCTGCTAAAAACCCCCATGCAATGGCTTGGTTTCCCATTACATTTCGGTAAGTTCCTGGCTTTAAGTTGGCAGAAAGTACTGTGTAGGAAGATGGTAATGCCTCAATAGTATCGGCAAAATTATAGCCTGCATGCATAACCTTAATGTTGGCAGCAACTACCTCAGGCTTTTTGGCAAATTTCTTTTTTAGGAATTTTTCAGTTTGTTCCATTGGTCGGTTAAACATCCAGTATACTATTCCTAAAGCAAACATATTTTTTGACCTTCCAATACTTTTTCCGTCCAAGCCAGAATCCTTCAAGGCTTCCCTAGTAAGTTTGGTGATTGGCGCTTGTATAATATTGTATCCTTCAAAGGAATTATCTTCCAAAGGAGAGGTTTCATAACCTGCTTTTTCTAAATCTCTTTTTGTAAAAGTGTCAATATTTACTATGATTGTTCCTCCTTTCTTAATCCAGTTTTTGTTGGCTTTTAAGGCAGCAGGATTCATAGCAACTAACACATCAGCAATATCTCCTGGGGTATTAATGTCAATACGCCCAATATGAATTTGGAAACCTGAAACCCCTGCAACCGTTCCTTGTGGGGCTCTAATTTCAGCAGGATAATCTGGAAAAGTAGCCAAATCATTCCCTAGCAGAGCAGAAGTGTCTGTGAACTGAGTTCCAGTTAATTGCATTCCATCTCCTGAATCACCAGCAAATTTGATGACAACCTTTTCTAAATCAACAACCTTAGTAGTTTTCTTCATTATTTGTTTTTAGCAAAAAATTAACGATAGCAAAAGTACAAACCTTAGGTATAACTTGAGGGGAATTCTTAGATTATTTTACCTTCTCATTTAGAATAAATATAAATTAATCGTCTATGTTATTCCTATCAAAAAAAGCTATATTTTTGCAATCAGATAATTAACTAAAAAGAAGAAGATGGCAATTAAAATAACAGACGACTGTATCAATTGTGAGGCTTGCGAGCCAGAATGTCCAAATAATGCAATTTATGCTCCTGAAGAAGTGTGGAAAATGTCAGATGGAACAACTGTTAATGATGATAATGAGCAAGTAGCAGGATCAGATGATTTCTTTTATATAGCAACTGACAAGTGTACAGAGTGTATCGGTTTTCATGAAGAGCCACAATGTGCTGCTGTTTGCCCTGTTGACTGTTGTGTGCTTGATGAAGATAATGTAGAAACAGATGATGAATTATTAGCTAAGAAAGAAAGACTACACTTGTAATCATTATTTAAATAAATGATAAAAGGGAAGCGTTTGCTTCCCTTTTTTATTTTTATTCTGCAAAAAAGTACCTGAAATCAATACTAACAAAGTTACCAATCATATCAATGTAGTAATCTCTATCTTCATTGAAAATATTTTCTCCTTCTTTGTATTCAGGGTAAATCCTACTGATAGTTTGCCAAGGCCTATGTAGGCTTAAACCAATATAATAATGTGTTTTTTTCTCAGTTCTGTGTTCCATTCCTACATTGGCTAACAAAGCAGTATAACCTCCACTTCTCCTGTAAGTATTCTGAAAATACTTGGTATTATCCTCTCCGTAGGAAAAAATATCAGAAGCCAATACATTGTGTGAAATTCCAAAAGCAACATTCAAATACCAATATTCTGAAGCACGAACATAAGTAAGTAATTGTATCGGTAATTCGTACGATCGCATGTTGAAATTTGTGAAGTCATCTAAACCAATTTTGCTATTACTTATCGCAAGTTTAAAATTCCTTTGCGTGTAATTCAGTCCTGTCTCTATGGAGAAAGTATTTGTTATCTTATGGCGAATAACCATCCCAAAAGCATTGCTATATTTTGGTGTTAAGCTCAAGTTGTAATCGAAAAAACTCTTGTTTACATCAGCAGCATTGAAATAGGCAGCAGGAATTATTGGCTTGTATTGTAAACCAAATGTTGTTCTGTTGTTTTGCGCTTGTGTGTTAAAAATAAAACAACAAAATAGGATAAAAAGAATCCTATTGCTCATTAGCTCTTACAACAATATTAGGGTCAATTTTCTGATTCAATAAACTCTCTATTCCTCCTTTCAAAGTACTAGTAGCTGAAGGACATCCACTGCAAGCCCCTTTTAGATTTACGGTAACCACATCCCCTTTGTAGGAATGGAAAGTAATTGCTCCTCCATCTGCTTCAACAGCTGGTTTTATGTACTCATTCAACAGATCAATTATTGCTTCTTCTTTTTCAGTGAAACTAATTGGTTCTTCTAGTGCAACTTCTCCAACTTCTTCTTTAATGATTTCTTCTTCCGAAATATGTTCAGTATAATTTTTTAATCCTTCTTCATTTAAGAAGTCAGCAATAAAAATACGCAACTGCATAGCAATCATATCCCATTCTACATTATCAGTTTTTGCAATTGAAATAAAGTTTGAACTCATGTACAAACTCTTCACAAAAGGAAAATTAAATAATGCTTTAGCTACTGAAATATCTTGAGCTTGTTCAGCTTTTGTTATCTCAATACTCTTGTCCACCAACATACGGTTTGCCACAAATTTCATTACTCCAGGATTTGGAGTGCTCTCGGCATAGATACTATAATTCATAATGTTTACTTTTGTGCAAAAATACAAACAAAAATAGTATGGCATTGATAAAAAGTGTAAAAGGTAAAAGTCCCGTTTTTGGTAAAGATGTATACCTAGCTGAAAACGCAACAGTAGTAGGTGAAGTAACTATGGGCGACAATTGTAGTGTCTGGTTTTCGGCAGTGGTTAGGGGGGATGTGAATTCTATAAAAATAGGGAATAAAGTAAATATTCAAGATGGAGCTGTCATCCATTGTACTTACCAAAAAGCAGCTACAATTCTGGGAAATAATGTGTCAGTTGGGCACAATGCTTTGGTGCACGGCTGTACCATTCATGATAATGTACTTATTGGTATGGGTGCAATTGTAATGGATAGAGTGGTGGTTGAAAGTAATTCAATTATTGCAGCTGGAGCAGTAGTTTTGGAAGGGACACATGTTGAGTCGGGAACAATTTATGCAGGTGTTCCTGCCAAGAAAGTAAAGGAATTAAATGCCGAACAAACTGCTCGTTTGATTGAAGGGATATCCGATAATTATGTAATGTACTCCTCTTGGTTTAAGGATTAATCCCAAAGATTTACTTCCTCTAATTTCAAATCCTCTTTAAAAAAGAATTGAGCACTTTTCTCAAAAGATTCTGTGTAGTTGGAAACATAAAAATGATGTTTGGTTGCTTTGCTTTCGTTTAAAAGATTGTTTTTTTCTAGCTCGTTTGCAATATATTCTGTAACTATATTTGCTGAATCAATTACATTTACTTTCCCATTGTAATAGTCTTTTATCTCCTGATGGATTAAAGGATAGTGGGTACAAGCCAATATCAAATGGTCGATTTCAGCTAATTTTGGGTTGGATAAATAATTAGCAATAATAGTATGGCTAATATCCTCATTAATAAAGCCCTCTTCAATCATAGGTGCTAAAAGGGGAGTGGCAAATGACGAAACTTTAGCTGAGCTACAAAGCGCTTTTATCTCCTTTTCATAAATATTGGATTGTATAGTTGCTTTTGTGCCTATTACGCCAATATTAAACTCTGCACATTGCTTTACTACTTCTGCTACTACAGGGTTTATTACATTGAAAACAGGAATGTTTCCTGCTAATTCTTTCACGGATTCATAGGCAACTGATGACGCGCTATTACAAGCAATAATTATCGTTTTACATTCTTTTTCTAATAAGAATCGTGTAATTTTCTTACTGAAATTCTGAATGGCAGTTTTGGACTTTTCACCATAAGGTAAATGCTCAGTATCCCCAAAATAGATGATGTTTTCATTGGGTAGTTTTTCTTTTAAAGCATGGGCAATGGTAAGCCCACCAATGCCAGAATCGAATATGCCAATAGGAGATTTTTTCATAAGATAAAGATATAAAAAAAAGCACCTTATAAAGATGCTTTTTAAATTGAAGAATTTAAGTGTTAAATTAAAGTCCTAATTTCTTTTTTACCAAGTCAAGTATATTTTCATTATCCTTAGCATATAGTATAGAACCAATGCTTTTGTCAAAGATATAAGTGTAATTTCCTTCTTTAGCTACATCCTCAATTGCTTGCCTTGCTTTTGCTAAAATTGGCTCTAACATCTCTTGCTCTTTAGTCTGTAATGATTGCTGAGCATTTTGTTGAAAGGCTTGAATTCTTTGTTCCAAATTAGTGATTTCAGCAATTTTATCTTGTTTTACCAAGTCAGTATAAGTTGCTTCATTTGCTTGATACTCTTGTACACTTTGTTGGTATTCTGCCGTCATTGAACTTAATTGAGCTTCTAAACTTTTTGCAAAGTTTTGTACTTCATTTTCTGCTGTTTTACGTTCAGGCATTAAAATTAATAGTTCTTGTGAGTCAATGTATCCGAATTTATTTTGGGCCATTGAACTGAAAGTAAGTATACTTAAAAGTGCTAGAAAGGTAATTTTTTTCATTTTGTTGTTTGTTGTTTGATTAGTTTTTAGTTGTTTGTTATTTAATTAGTAGCCTAGTATGTCTAACACCTTGTCGCTTTTGTCCAAGTTATCGTTTTTGTAAAGCATAATCAAGTCGCTTGAGCTATCAAAAACGATTGCGTATTTGTTGTTAGCGGCTAACTGCTGAATTGCATCATATATTTTGTCCTGTATAGGTTTTATTAATTCTTGTCGTTTTAGGTATAATTCTCCTTCAGGACCAAAGTATTTTTGTTGTAAATCCTTTGCGCTTTTTTCTTTTTTAATGATTGCTTCTTCTCTTTTTACTTTCATATCGTCAGTTAAAAGAACTTGCTCTTTTTGGTAGGTGCGATACATCATATCAACATCAGCATATTTATTTTCAACCTCTTTTTGCCAATCAGCCGAAAGTGCATCTAGTTTGTCCTGTGCCTGTTTAAATTCAGGGATTTTGTTAAGGATATAATCCGTATCAACATAGGCGAATTTTTGCGCTTGTGTAGTTGTTGCTAAAAAACAAACGGCTAATATTAAAAGTATCTTTTTCATAATTTATTTTTTTTAGTTTATAAATTTAATTAAAATTGTTGCCCCATTGAAAAGTGGAATTGTCCTCCACTTGCACCAGGATTTCCTGGGATAGCATCAAGCCCCCATCCGTAATCAAGTCCCATCATTCCAATCATTGGTAGCATTATTCTTACTCCAAATCCTGCTGATCGTTTTACGCCAAAAGGATTAAAATTATCAAAATTATTCCAAGCATTTCCAGCCTCCAAGAATCCTAACGCATAAATAGTTGAGCCTGGATTCAAACTTAAAGCATACCTTAGTTCGGTAGTGTATTTGTTGTAAATAGTAGCGCCTGTTTGTTGTGAGATAGTATTGTTTCCATACCCTCTTAAAGAGATAAGTTCTCTACCGTCATACACCATTCCCATTCCTGTTAGTCCATCACCTCCCACATAGAACCTTTCAAATGGAGCGACTCCTAAATCATTATTATAAGCACCTAATAATCCCATTTCTATTCTAGTTGCAAGCACTAACTTATCAGTAAATGCTGAAAACCAAGAGGACTTAAATTTCCATTTATAATATTCAATGAATTTGTATTTTTCTTGATCATCCAAAGTGCTGTAATCATCTACTCCATCAAACATAGAATAAGGTGGAGTTACCTTTAAACTCAATGAAAAATTAGATCCTCTTCTAGGGTAAATTAATTGGTCAACTGAATTTCTTCCTAGTCGGATATTGTAATTTATATTATTAGAATATCCATCCTTAAAAGTAAAGAAGGATTGAGAGTTTATCAGTTGGTATTGTTGCAGATTTATTCCGTTATAGATGGTAAAATAATCATCAGGGTTTTTTAATCTTTTTCCAAGTCCAACGGTTAATCCTAATATCTCTATTGCCTCTCTATTATCTCCCTCTTGCCCATTAGACGAAACTGATTTGTAAAGCGAAACAGATAATGCATTTGGTTTTTTACCACCAAGCCAAGGCTCAGTAAATGAGACATTATAATTTTGGTAGTACGCTCCGTTAGAGGATGCAGTTAAGGATAGTCTTTGCCCATCACCTGAAGGGAGTGGTGTCCATCTGTCTCCTTTAAAAATGTTTCTAGTTGAAAAATTATTGAACGATAAACTTAATGAACCGACTACTCTATTTGCGCCCCAACCTCCTTGCAATTGTATTTGGTCAGAAGATTTTTCAGCCAATACATAAGTAATGTCTACTTCATTTCTTGCAGGATCTGGCTCTACTTTCACGTCAAATGCTTCTGGGTCAAAAAATGGCATTTGCGAAAGCTCTCTTTGCGAACGCATAATATCAGAACGCTTAAATAAATCACCAGGACGAGTACGAATCTCACGCATAATTACATGGTCGTTCGTTTTTGTATTCCCTTTAATCATCACCTTGTTTACTCGGGCTTGTTTCCCTTCATAAATTCTTATTTCAAGGTCAATATTTTTATTGTTTGCAGCTACTTCAACAGGAGTAGCATTGAAGAATAAATACCCATCATCAAGGTAAAGAGAACTGATGTCACTCCCTTCAGGACTTCCGAATAAACGAGCATCTAAAATAGATTGATCAAATACATCACCTTCTTTAATCCCTAATTGTTGTTTTAGCCTTTCAGAAGTATAAACCTTGTTTCCTGCAAAATTAATTTTACCAAATTTATAAGGTTCTCCTTCAATAATTGTTATTTCAATACTCAGAGTGTTGTCCTTATTTAAGTAGGTAGTATCTTTCGTTATACGTGCATCTCTATACCCAACTTCATTGTATTTTGAAATCAGATTTTTTTTGTCATCAGCATAATTCTCGTCAATAAATTTTGAAACTTTAAAGATACGCCACCAGTTTTTGGCTTTAGTTTCTTTCATGCTTTTCTTTACTTTTCTGTCACTTAAAGCATAAACAGTATCCTTGCGGTTTAAGAATGTCTTGTTTGTGTTTATCGTTTTACTTCTACCAATTATAGTTATTCCCTTAATCTTAACTTTTTTACCTTTACTGATGTTGAAAATAAGGTTTTCAGAATTGACTGCTGACGAATCGATTGTAGTTAAATAACCGACAGTAATATTCAGAAATCCTTTGTTGATGTAGTAGGTTCTGATTGTGTTAAGGCTATTGTTTATTAGGTTTGGAGTAAGTATTTTCCCTCTCATTAACTTCAAATCCTCTTTTAAAGTAGTAATGTCCGATTTACTTATTTTCCCTTTAAATTTAAATTTTGATAAACGCTTATTTTCTACTAGGTTGATGTTAAGAAAAATAGTATTTTCAACTATCTTTTCAATAGTAATATCTACATCAGCAAATAGTCCTTCTTTCCATAGTTTTATTATGGCTTGGCTAATATTATCACTAGGAATTTTAATTGTTTCGCCTACCGTTAATCCTGAAATAGCAATTAAAGTGCTGTTGTTTAAATTGTCGGCACCATTCACCATAATTCCTCCAATTTCGTAACTTTTTGGACTAGAGTAATCTACCTCCCCAATAGTTTGTGCGCCAAGGTTTATACTTAGGATGCTTAATAATATTATTGCAATTTTCTTCAAAATTCTATTTTTGTAATTGTTCTGTTGTTTTTCCAAATCTTCTTTCTCTGTTTTGATAATTCAATATCGCTTTGTATAAATTAGCTCTTCTAAAATCAGGCCAAAGGGTATCCATAAAATAGAGCTCGGAATATGCAATTTGCCATAAAAGGAAATTACTTATTCGGTATTCTCCACTTGTTCTTATGAGTAATTCAGGGTCAGGAACGCTTTTTGTAGTAAGATATTGCTGAAAAGTAGTTTCATTTATCTCTTCAGCTTTTCGTCCATCTTTAATGATGTTCTGTACGGCATTTAATATTTCCCATCTTCCGCTATAACTTAATGCCAATACTAGAGTCATACGCGTATTGTCTTTTGTTCTTACTATTGCTTCCCTTAATTCTTTTTGTGCTTTGGAAGGTAGTTTTTCAATATCGCCAATGGCAGTTAATCGGATATTGTTGTCCATTAAGGTTTTAGTTTCTTTGTTGATTGCTGAAACTAAAAGTGTCATTAGAGCATTTACTTCTTTTTCTGGGCGGTTCCAGTTTTCAGTTGAAAATGCATAAAGAGTAAGGTATTTAATCCCTATTTCGGCAGCACCTTCAACAGTATCGCGTACTGCTTTCACGCCATTTGTGTGGCCGAATACTCTTAACTTACCTTTGCTTTTTGCCCATCTACCATTTCCATCCATAGTAATAGCAATATGCTTTGGTAAATTATTTTTATCTATTCCTTCCATTGAATTTTACTGAAATAGAGTTTAGTAATCGCAACCTTTAGTGTTGTTATTTAGCTTAAAGGAAAGTGTAATTCCAGCAAAGGAATACCAATCTTTTTTATCAGGATTTCCTCTTTGTTCTCCGGCTGTATGGGTTCCTGTTGGGTCTGACATTTCATAAGTTGCATTACTGATGTCAGCTACATTTGAATTAACTCCTTCTGGGTAAGTTGTACTTACATCATCCAAGTAATCAGTAAATGTTTTGCGCACCCCATATTCAAAAATTATACTGAATGAAGGATTTACAGCAATTTTCAATCCTCCACCCAATGGGATTGCTACTTGCATTAAAGGATATTTTGTTCTGTCTGGAAATGTGGTAGAACCTTGTCCTTCAGTTCCTAGTTCCTGCAGGTTTACCCATATACCATCTTTGTTTTCTGCTTTCGGATTAAAATGAAAAAGAGAAATACCTGTGTAAACAAATGGCGTCCAAGTGTAAAGTGCATTTCCAGTTTCAAAAGGTAAGAAGTTAAATTCTAGTTGCCCTGAAAGTTCGTAAACTGGCGATTTAAAATGTAATCCTCTGTCAATTGCAATGGTATCAGTTGGGTTATTTTTGTCGTCAGCCGAGATGTTTAAGTAAAGAAGTTCAGCCTTGTAGGAAAAACGTCTGTCAATATTTTTTCGAACGATTACCCCTGCAGCAACTGATGAGCTGTTGAAGTGGGTAGTATTTAAGTCTCCTAAATAGTAAGAAACTCCTCCCATAAATCCAATTTCAGTATTTTCTTTGTACTGTGCATTTGCATTAAATCCTAGTGCAATAAAAGCAATTAGGATAAGAAGTATTTTAATGTTTTGAACAGGTGTAATTAAGCTTTTCATAATCATAATTTATCAATAATTTGCAAATATACTTATTCTGAGGGTTTAAGGTAGGATTCTTAGCTTCTTTTATCCAATCCCCACATTAATTTATGCCTTATGGTTCTTATGAAAGAATTATTCTGTGGCTGAACGAGTTTAGTTTTAAAACTTGCTTTTTTTATGATGAGTTCTGTTTCAGAATCAAAAGCTCGTGATCTGGAATCGAGCGAAACAAGTGCTAACTGGTCTCTATCTTCTACTTTGAGTTTAATAATGCTATTGTCATCAATAACAATTGGTCGCACATTCAAATTGTGAGGTGCATTCGGAGTAATAATTATATTGTTCGTTCCGGGCATAATAATCGGTCCTCCACAACTTAAGGAATATCCTGTGGAGCCAGTTGGAGTAGAAACAACTAATCCGTCAGCCCAATAAGTATTTAGAAATTCATCATCAATAAAGGCATCAATTCGAATCATTGATGAAGTATCTTTCTTAGAAACAGCAACCTCATTAAGTGCAAAGTTTTTGTCTTTAAATAAATCTTTATCCGTGCTTAGTTCCAACAAAGTACGCTCATTAATTTTATAATTTCCTTTTAGGATATCAGTTATTGCATCATCAATTTGGTCGGCTGAAATGCTAGAGATAAACCCAAGTCTACCTGTGTTGATTCCTAAAATAGGAATGTTGGATTCACGCACATAAGTTACTGCTTTTAGTAGCGTTCCGTCACCACCAATACTGAATAAAAAATCAGCATTATTCTTTAATGTTTCATAACTATTAAAGGTGAGAAATTTTTTATTGAAACGAATATTATTTTTCAAAAACACACTAAATTCCTCCTCAATAATAAGGTTGATGTGCTCAGCTTCTAATTTCTTGATTAGGTGCTGAATATATTTGCTAAAATGTTCAGGATATGGACTTCCAAAAATTGCAATTGTCATAATTTTCTGTTTTTTTAAAACGGGCTTGAAAAATGTAAAAATACTCCTTTTTCCCCTAATGCGTTTATTGAATACTCAATTCTTAATAATTTATCATAATAGGTTACATAATCAAGGGCAATTCCCTTTCCCCATAATAAGGAATTATTGAGTGCATTTGGCACTTTATTTCTAGTGTTTCTAACATATCCTAAATCAGAAAATAATCCCAAGTAAAGAGAGTAATGCGATTTGTTGAATTGCTTCATTTTTACATAAGGGATATCAAAAGTAGTCTTTTCAATAAGTGCGTATTTAACAGCTGTTTTCGATAGCCAATAGCTGTGTCCGTCCACCACATAATATTCGTAACCTCTTACATAATCGCCATATCCTAATGCTTTTTGCAAGAAATAGGGAAGCTCTTTTTCTGTATTGTATTTAGTTTTAAAACTACTACCAATAAAAAAACGATTGAAAGGCTCAAAATATTTTTCGGCCTTAGTTATAAATTCAAAATGTTGCACATTAGCTGATGTTGAAAAGTATTTTTTGGCTTTAAAATCAATTTTATAACCATGAAGAGGATAAGTGCTGTAGTCCCTTTTTTCATGTTCCAGTGAGTAGCTAATGTTATAAAGGTTAGCAGTTTTTTCGCTATTTCCTAAGTAATTAGGATTAAGGTTTGCTATGGAATCAGCAATGTTTGCTTGCAAATAAGTAAACCGTAATTTGTGTTTTTGATGTATGTTATTTCGGTATACAATTTCAGTATTTAAATCATAATCAATACTGCTGTAACCGTCACTTTCATAATAATGAAGCTCGTTATTTTCTGTTGCGTAATGCGTTTTCTTTTTTCTGAAAAACTGCAAGTTGGTATTTATTCCTATTGTTTTGTTTTTGTTGAAATAAGGTACATTATAGGCCAATAAATACTGCTCTTTAAAGCCTCTTCTTATTTTCAGTTTTAGGAGTTCATTCCTCCCTCTGAAGTTTTCCCAGTTAAAATATATTCCATAGTTCAGTCGTGAGAAATCGGAATAATTATTGTCAGAGAATTCTTGCCACCAAGTATTGAAGTTTCGTTCTGAAATTTCGAATACTGGGTAAGGCCAGATGTACCATTTTTCAGTTACATCAATAGTGATTTCTGCTGAATTGCTCTTTACAGTTTTGTTTATTTCCACAAAATTAAAGAGTTTTAAGTTGACTAAATTCTCCTTGCTTTCAGCAATTCTTTTGTTTAAATCTTCTTGGCTATATGTTTCGTTTTGTTCAAATGAAACCTCTCTTAAAATAATGTCATTGTGGGTTTTAGTATTCCCGCTTAAAACAATAGAACTAACCGTAATTTGGGCTTCTGCTATTTGAGTAAAAAATAGCAGAAATAAGATTGTTTTTTTCATTTTAAGGATTTAAAAATCGCATTAAAGACTCATATCTTTCTAAGAAATCATCTTCTTGGCTCTCTCTGTTGTATGAGGCAGTTATGGTATAATCAAATCGCTCAAAGTCCCTAACAATTGCTGTGATGTCTACTTTGTTTAGCTTTAAGGTAAGTTCCATCATTTGCGCATTTGGTATTGAAGTAATATAGGAACTTAATATTTTTGTATTATTCGATTCAATAATTCTTGCGATCTCACTCATACAATAATCATTTTCTCTCATTTGCAAAACAAGCATTCCTCCAATACTTTGTACACCTGTACTTTTGGCAATAGTATAGAGCAATTTACGGTTTGTAATCGCCCCTAAATAATGTTTTTCTTCATTCAGAACAGGAATTATACTTAGGTTGTTGAGTTCTACAGTTTGTAAAATATCAAACAAATGTTGCGAACCAATTACGGATGGAGCAGTAAGTTCAGCTAAATGATCGTCAATAAATTCATCTGTTTTATCCCAACTTAAAATTTCTTTTTCGGATAGAATTCCTAGGTAAAAAGAGTTTCTCACAACTGCCAAATGATTGACTCTTAGGTCATCCATAAGCGATAAAGCCTTATCACCATCATCATCAGGATGTAGTGCGACTAGAGAGGATGAAATTAATTTGCTTGCTTGCATAGGGCAAACATACTATTTTTTACCTTTGTAGCCTATGACAAAACTCAGTGTAAATATAAATAAGATAGCAACTATCCGAAATGCTAGAGGAGGTGTTTCTCCCTCAGTGCTTGAAGCAGCTATCAATTGTCAAAAATTTGGAGCAGATGGTATTACCATTCACCCCAGACCAGACGAAAGGCATATTACCCGAAAGGATGTGTATGGCATTAAACCGATTATAAATACTGAATATAATATTGAGGGTTACCCTTCAGTTGGTTTTATTAAAATGGTAATTGCAGTAAAACCCGAACAGGTTACTTTGGTGCCTGATGGGCCTGATGTGATTACCTCTTGTGCAGGTTGGGATACGGTAAAATTTCAGGATTATTTAAAGGAGATAATTGCTGAGTTTAAAGAATACGGTATCAGAACTTCCATTTTTGTTGACCCTAAATTGGAAATGATTGAAAGCGCAAAATTATGTGGTACGGATAGGATTGAACTATACACTGAAGATTATGCAAAGGGCTATTCTGAAAATAAGGAGAAAGCAATTGCACCTTATATATTGTGTGCCAAAAAAGCAACTGAATTAGGAATAGGTATTAATGCTGGGCACGATTTGAGTTTAGAGAATTTGGCTTATTTTGCAAAAGAAATTCCTAATTTGGATGAAGTTTCTATTGGTCATGCATTGATAAGTGATGCACTTTACTTGGGATTAGAAAATACTATACAAATGTACAAACGATTATTGTAAATGAAATTACATTCAAAAATATATGGAGATAAAGGGCAAGCACTAATTGTAATTCATGGGCTTTTTGGCATGAGTGATAATTGGAATAGTTTGGGAAAACAGTTTGCGAAATATTGTAAAGTACATTTAATTGATTTAAGAAATCATGGAAGATCGCCACACTCAACTGAGTTTAATTATGAAGTAATGTGTAGCGATTTGCTAGAATACATGGATGATAACTCAATTACAAATCCTATCATTTTAGGGCATTCTTTGGGTGGAAAAGTGGCCATGAAATTTGCTTTTACGCATCCTGATAAATTAGAGAAATTGATAGTGGCAGACATTGCTCCTAGAAAATACAATACTGACTTTCATGAAAACCTGTTGGCCACTTTGTACAAATTGCCATTGGAGGATTTTAACAAAAGGGAAGAGGTGGATGCTGCACTTGCTATTTTCCTGAAAGATAGAGGTATCCGTTTGTTCTTAATGAAAAACCTATACCGAAACGAAAACAAGGAATTTGCTTGGCGATTCAATATTGATGTATTGTTGGAAAAAGTAAGCAATATTCAAGAAGCCGATTTTGCAGATGGAAAATTAAATATCCCAACCCATTTTATAAGAGGCGGTAATTCTGACTATATTAATAGTGCTGATGAACTCTTAATTAACAAACACTTTGCTGACTTTAGCATTTGTTCTATTGAGGGTGCAGGACATTGGTTACATACCGAAAATCCTGAACGCTTTTATAATGAGGTAATGGGATTCTGTTTAATGTAAATCAACCAAGAAATTTAACCAAGTCAGTTACGGTAGAGTAGTTATGAAGGGAAGACTTATCTGATACCTATTCAACTCTAAATAAGTTCGTTTACTGAACTCATATTTCATCTTAATATATTGGTCTGGTTTCTAAAGAACTTACTGTAGATGGTTTCTAAATGGTAAAATAAAACATCTTCCCCGGACTTTATAGAAGATCAAGGTTGTAACTCTCTACTAATTAAGAGGTTAATGTTTTAATTGATTTTCTTGTCTTGATTAACCTTACAAAATCATTTTAAATCAAGTTGTAATTCTATTTAATTCACTAAACCCAAAAGTATGGGGGAGATTTCGATTAGTAAATCAAGATGTGTAAATCTTAAAATTTATTGGACATTAGAACGTGACCGTGTTTTATTTCTAGTCTTTATTTTTATTAATATTATTGTAAATGATGTTCGTGAAATAGTAAAGACATCTGATTTCTTAAAAGATACAGTCTAATCTGGTATAATTTAATTTGATTGTTAATCTTTCCTAGGTCGTCTTCAATACCAACTGGATTCTTTGTTATTAGATCACCTCGTTGGTCTAACCATTCATATTGAGACTTTTTAAGTTCTGAAAATGATTTACTATTATATTTCCAACTCTTTGACGAATTAGAATTCCCTAAATCCTCCAGTTCTTTATTTTCCATATCTTTTCTTAGAACCTGATAGTAGGTGTTTAAGAGTTTATCAAGTTCAGAAAGAACTATTGAATTTTTATCATTAATTTTTGACATTGAATCAAGTCTAGACATATGAAATAAATAATTTCCTAATACTTCATATTTATTTTTTCCATTAATGAATCTTGATTGATTCCCTGTTTTTACAGATCCATCAAAATTATAAAATATACTATCTTTTTTCTCTGTATAATCTTGAAATCCAGTCCATAAATAAATAGACTTGATTTTCCCATTCTTATAAAACAATACTGTTGTATTCATAAAAGTAGGAAGGTCAACACCAACAGTCCACTCAATTTTTTTTGGTCTAAGGTTTGTATAATACATTATACTTTCACTAGTCGACTGTTCATGAGTCCATTTGTCAGTATGACTTGACTCCATTACCCCATTTGGAATTATGTCATAATCTATATTTTTTTCTGGAATTGAGTATAATTGACCAAATCCAATAAATGGTATAGTGAGTAATAGTATGAGTAGTGATTTTTTCATATCATTAATGATTCTGTTGATGTTCCATTATCCAAAGATTGAGACTTGGGGAAGGAACAATTTTATATTCTGAGTAACCTCTTTTTATATTTTTATATAAACTAAATAGAAGATCAACACGTTCTTTAATTATTCCTATTTCATAACCTTTAAAAACATTAGAATACATCGTACCATTTGGAAGGTGATTATAATGATAAGTTAGATAATCCTTTCTATACTTCAACCAATTTCTTTGTGAATCTCTAAGTATAATAAACTTTTCATCTGGTAATTCTTCTTTTAATAATTTATAATACTTATTTAATAATTTGTCATATTCTTCAATACCTCTACCCATAGAGTTGTTCATCCCTGATGTAGTAAAACCATATGGGTTATTGTTATGAATTGGATTCTCCATTAATGAATCAATTAAAAAATCTATATATTTAATTTCCTTGGAATAGATACTATCAAGATGAGAGACATCTTTTTCTTCAAAATGTCCATCGATTCCAAATCCAATAAATGGGATAGTAAGTAATAGTATAAATAGTAGTTTTTTCATACCACAAACATAACAAATTAAATAGTCATCAATTTAATAGAACTAATTACCGGTTCCGTTAAAATTCTTTTTTGTTTAGTATAGTTATATTGATTCAATTGATTGGATGAAACTGTAAATACTAGAATCTTTTCATCTGCCCTTCTTTCGCCAGATTAAATCCTTTTTTTAAAACTTCTTTTTGGGCAGTACTTCCTTCAATTAATAAAGGGTTAGTGTGATTAAAGTGTATGAAATGTACTTTTTGCTTATCAGCATCAGATAGTGTAGAAAATAGACCCATACTCTCCTGCGCAAAAGGGTGCGGTATTTCACTCATATCTCTTTCCAATTCTCCATTTTTATAAAAGGTAGCATCCAAAAAAGCATAATCTACTTTTTTAATAAGTTCACATATATTCGTTTCCCACTTTTCCCATTTGTCAATATCCGGAATAAAAATTAATGATTTGTTATTTATGATTATTTCATAACCGACTGTTTCTGAAAACTCATCTCTATGAGGCACCAAAAAAGGTTTTATTTTTATTCTTTCGTTCAAATTCAAAGTAGAATCTGATTTTAGCGCATTAATATTGATATTTTCTAATTTTACCAATTGGCTCCATGGCCCATTTTCTTCTAAAAAAGTTTTCATTTTAGGCATTGCAAAAACTGGTAAATTATCAGTACCCATTACTTCCTTGCCAAAATGCATTAAGCCTGTATAATGCCCCATATGAGCATGAGTTAATAAAATACCATCTAGTTTTTCGGAACCTGTTTTTTGCTTTAAGAGTTGTAATTGCTCTTTTATATTTGGGGTAGCGTCAATAATCCATTGCTCTTTACTTATAGGGTCAACTATTGCTAGGCAAGAAGTAGTTCTTTGTAATTCAGGATTTTCCCAAGCCTGTTTGCAACACTCTTTTTTGCAATTTATTTGTGGATAGCCAGCATCTTGGGCTATTCCTAAAACCATAACATAAGGTGTTGATGGGGTATTTTCTGCTAACTGATTGCAAGCAAAAGAAAATCCAATAATTAAATAAATTAATTTTCTCATTTTATAATTTTTTCAAAACAATAGTATTTTTCTTTGTCGGGTTTTAAATCTATCGAACCGAGTTCTGCATATCCAAGCCTTATGTAAAATTCCATAGCTTTTGGGTTGCCAGAATAGGTGTCGAGTCGTATAGATTTTAGCCCTTTTCCACTCACAAGGTTTTCAGTAAATAACATAAGCGATTTTCCAATTCCATTTTTCCAAAACTCAACTTTTACGGCTAACCTGTGTACAACTAAAAAAGAATCAGATTTGTCTTTCCAATCCATTGCCAAATAAGTTTTGTCTTGATTTTGGTTAATAGTAACTCCTCCAATAACAATTCCATTTTCAATAGCAATATAATAAGTTTTACTAATTATATCGTCTGTAATAAATTCAGCATTTGGATAGGTTTCATCCCATTGGTCAATACCATTTTCAATCATCCCTTTTACACAGGAATTATACATAAGCATTATCCCGTCTAAATCGGCTATTGTGGCTTTGCGTATTATCATTGAATAAGTAAGTTACATCCTCTAATATCGGCATTGGAAAATCTTCCTAATACTGAAAAAGTACCGTCATCAAAAGTACGGCC
>Ga0308011_10000493_pt1 | contig 21013 bp, 17 predicted proteins | sample Neamet177_FD_203144 | JGI IMG/M metagenome (GOLD analysis project Ga0308011, IMG submission 203144) | Marine microbial communities from water near the shore, Antarctic Ocean - #177 | ecosystem: Environmental > Aquatic > Marine > Unclassified | place: Southern Ocean | collected 2014-07-25 | reverse complement strand
AGAGAGCGAGGGCTGGGAGGAGTCTTTTGAGAAGCATTGGAGAGCTTATCGACCGGAGGGGCCTCTTGAAAAGAGGAGTTCTTATTTTTTGGCCTCGGCGAGGTATTGGTCGGCGCGTTTGTTCCAGAGGGTGATGAGAGATTTGAGTTTGTCAGGGTGCTTGGCGGCAAGATTTTGGGTTTCGCTACGGTCTTTGGTAAGCTTGTAAAGCTCCCACGGCTCTTTATGGCTGGAGACGGCTTTCCATCCGTCCCGGAGGATGGCATTGTGCCCTTCGTGACACCACCAAAGAGCTTGGTGGAAGTTTTTTTGATCTTCGAAGAAAAGCGGGAGAAGGCTTTTCCCGGGGAAGGTAAGGGCCGGGGAGTCTCGCTTGAGACCCGTGAGATTGAGAAGAGTGGGGAGGACGTCAATGACGTGGGCGGGGGTGTGTCGGAATTCTTTTTTTGCCGTGATTCCTTTGGGCCAGTGGGCGATGAGGGGAGTGGCTATGCCTCCTTCATGGGTCCAGGTTTTGTGTTTCCGGAAGGGGGTGTTGGCGGTCGTAGACCAGCCTGGGCCGAGGCAGAGGTAGGTGGCGGCGGAGCCCATGGGCGCGGTGGGTTCATGGCCGTCTCCGCGGACCATAATTTCGGCGCTGGCGCCGTTGTCCGAGAGGAAGAGGATGAGGGTGTCATCGAAGCGATTGGTCTTTTTAAGATGAGAAATGACTCGTCCGATTTCCTGATCCATGCGTTCAATCATAGCGGCGTGGATGGCCATCTTGCGGGCCTGGAAGGCTTGCTGGGAGGCGGTGAGTGAGGCCCAGGGGAGGGGGCGGTTCACTTCGTTCGGGCCGAGAATTTTGAGATGATCAGGGAAGTGGTAGGGTGGACCGAGGTTGGGTATGACGGGGGAAAGGTTAATTTTTGGAAAGCCGAGTTCGGACATGTGTTGGTGCCGTTTTGTGCGGATGGTTTCCCAGCCGGAAGTATAGGTGTTTTCGTACTTGGCAATGTCTTCGGGAAGGGCGTGAAGAGGGAAGTGGGGGGCGGCAAAGGCGAGGTAGGTGAAGAAGGGAGAACCTTGGTGTTGGCTTTCGTGTTCTGTGAGGAATCCGATGGTGCGGTTGGCGAGTTCGGTGGTGGCGTAGAAGGGGGTGCCTTTTTTGACAGGAGGGAGCAGTTTGTCGTCGAGGTGGTGGGTCTCGGGGTTGAAGAATCGGCTTTGATCTTTGAGGTAGTAGGATCGGTCGAAGCCAGAGGCGACAGGCATGCCGTCGATGTGCCATTTCCCGATGTGGTAGGTACGGTAGCCGGCGGATTTAAGAAGGGCGGGAGCGAGGGGTGCCCATGAGGGGCGCTTTCCTTTTCTGGGGCCTTGTTTGCCTTTGATGGTATCGCGTCGGACTTGTTGCGGGTAGTAGCCGGTGAGGATGGCGGCGCGGGTGGGCCAGCAGCGGGCGGTGTTGTAGAAGTTGGTGAAGCGGAGTCCGTTTTCGGCAAGGGAATCAAGGTTAGGCGTGGAAATTTCGGAACCGTAGCAACCGAGGTCAGAGTAGCCGAGATCGTCCGCGAGGATGAGAAGGATGTTGGGTTTTTCTGTGGCCAGTGCCGGGGCCCAAAAGATTAGGGCGATTAGGAGTTTGATCATGACAATGAATTTCTATTCATGATTTCTTCAATGGCCCATTGGGCGTGTTCGGCGATGAGGGGTGATTCGTGGGTAGCGAGTTCTTTGAGTTTTGAGAGGTCCTTTTCGGTGCCGGTGTTGCCTAGAGCGACGCAGACGTTTCTCAAGAATCGTTCGTGTTTGATACGTTTAATAGGGGACTTGGCGAAGACGCGGCGGAAATCATCGACTGACATGTCGAGGAAGTCGGAGAGGGAATGGGTGAAAATTTCTTCGCGAGCGTGGAAGGAGACTTCGCGGGAGATTTGGGCGAAGCGGTTCCAGGGACAGGCGTCGAGGCAGTCATCGCAGCCGTAAATGCGGTCGCCGATGGCGCGGCGGAATTCGAGGGGGATGGCGCCTTTGTGCTCGATGGTGAGATAGGAGATGCAGCGGGTGGCGGCGAGTTTGCGCGGAGCGGTGATGGCCTGGGTTGGGCAGGCGGTGATGCAGGCGGTGCATTTGCCACAGTGGTCGCTGGAGGTGGCATCGGGCTCCATTTCCAAGGTGGTGAGGAGTTCGGCGAGGAAGAACCAGGTGCCGAGTTTACGGTGGATTTGAACGGTAGATTTGCCATTCCATCCGAGGCCGGAGGCGGAGGCGAAGTCGCGCTCGAGGACGGGGCCGGTATCGACGTAGTAGCGCTGGGTGCCTCCCATGTCTTGAAGGGCGAGGTCTAGGTCCTTGAGTTTGTCCTCGATGAGGTCGTGGTAGTCATCGTTCCACGAGTAGCGGGCGATGCGGTAGTCAGAGCGGGCTTGTTCCTGAGAGGGGAGGTAGTTCAGGGCGAGAGAAACGACTGATCGACAGCCTGCAAGAACCTCACGCGGGTCACAGCGGCGTTCAACGTTTCGCTCGAGCCAGCCCATATCGCCAGCATGGCCGGCATCGACCCATTCGAGGTAGTCATCGGCATGGGGTGCTCGGGTGGCGGTTGCAATACGGCAGTCATCGAAGCCCAGCTGCCGAGCGACGAACTTGACGTTGGAATTGGCGATGGCGGGGGTCATTCTTGGGATCCGAAGTGGTAGCGGGCGGACTCGATGATACCGGTGGTGACTTCGTCGAATGAGAGGTCGTCGGTTTCGATGCCGAGATGGGCGGTTTTTCTGTAGAGAGGGGTGCGGATTTCCAAAAGGTCGCGGATGGTGTCCTCGGGGTCATCGTTGTTGAGGAGAGGTCGATTGGAGTTTCGCGAGGTGCGTTCGAGGATTTCGGAAGGTTTGGCGATGAGCCAGACGACGTAGCCGAGTTCGCGTAGGATCTTTCGGTTTTCCTCTCTTCCAATGATTCCCCCGCCAGTGGCGATGATGTGGCCAGAGTGCTTGTGGAGAGAATGAAGGAGATTGGTCTCAATGTCACGGAACGCATTTTCGCCTTGGGAGGCGAAGATTTCAGGGATGGGGCGGCCTTGTTGTTCGACGATTATGTGGTCTGTATCGATGAGCGGGTAGCCGAAAACCTGGGAAAGGTTCCGTCCGATGGTGGACTTACCGGTTCCCATGAATCCGATGAGGATAATGTTCTGCTGCATGCTCTAGAGAAAAGTCTACCTTCTGAATTCGATTCATGAAGCCGTATCTGATAAAGATCTGCCGTGGACACGAAACTAGTCGTAGCAGATTTCGAAGATTGGCGTGAGGCTGTGGCGGAAGCCGTGGCTCTTTTGGAGGACGGAGAGCTGGTGGCGTTGCCAACGGAGACGGTCTACGGGCTGGCGGCAGATGCCTTCAACGCGGAAGCAGTGGCCAAGGTTTTTGAGGTGAAAGAGCGTCCTTCATTTGACCCTCTCATTGTCCATATCGGACACAAACGAGATCTTGATATGGTCGTCGATGTTCCGGAGGAGCTGGAAGCAGTGGTCGATGAGCTGATTGAGGCCTACTGGCCCGGACCTCTCACTCTGGTTTTGCCCAAAAAGCCCGATGTCCCCGATCTCGTCACGAGTGGACTGGATACGGTGGCGGTAAGGCTCAGTTCACACGAAGTCATGCGGGCGGTTGCTAGGGAGATTCCGATTGCGGCACCGAGTGCAAATCGCTTTGGACGGATCAGTCCGACTTCGGCCCAAGCGGTGATGGAAGAGCTGGGAGGAAAGATCCCGATGGTGATTGATGGTGGGGCTTGCCGGGATGGCTTGGAAAGCACCATCATTGCGCCCGAGATGTCTGAGAAAGGACCCGTTTTACGATTGCTTCGGCCTGGGCCGATTGCGCGGGAAGATCTCAGGAAGATTGCCAAGGTCATCAGGCCCAAACGGACAAAGGCAGATCACATCGAAGCTCCCGGGCAGGTGGAAAGTCACTACGCTCCCACCACACCGTTAATCCTGATCGACAAGCCGGAAGATTTTGTTCCCGAGGAGGGAGTGAAATATGGCCTGTTGAGTTATCGGGGTGAAGGCAACAGCTCTTTGGTAGATGCCACGGAGTGGGCCCATATTGAAATGATGAGTCCCGGAAAGGGAAAGCTCGCTGAAGGGGGGGTGAGGTTATTCTACTGCCTGCGTAATCTGGATGCGGCCGAAGTTGATGTGATTATCTCAGAGTCAGTGTCGGAGACGGGAATCGGGGTGGCAATAATGGACCGATTGCGTCGTGCCGCTACTTCTTCGAAGAAATGATATCGAGAGCGGTCATTGTCATCTGCATGCTTGCCGGGATTGCGCCCGGCGGAGTGCTTCGGATGAAGTTAGCGGATGGGTTTGATTACCCGGTGGGGAAAACGGACGGTGAGAATTATTACAAGGCGAGGGGGATGCGGCTGACTGTTCCCGTTCATTTTGGGGAGGATTGGAACGGTAAGGGCGGAGGGGACTCTGATTTAAATGATCCGATTTATGCCTGTGCCGATGGGGTGGTGACTTTTGCCACCGATGTCAAAGCTGGCTGGGGGCGGGTGGTGTTGATTCGTCATGCCTACCGTGAGCCGGCGACAGGACAGGTGAAGTATGTCGATTCGCAATATGGGCACTTGCGGTCGATCCTGGTAAAGAAAGGAGACATGGTGAAGCGAGGGCAGAAGATTGGGACGATGGGGAATAATCGGGGGATGTATGCGGCACATCTACACTTTGAGATTCGTTATAATCTCTCGGTTGGGATGTGGCGGGAGAGTGTGGCAAGGACGACCAAGAATTGGGCGGACCCGACAAAATTCATCAAGGCCCATCGTCGCTTGAAGAAAGAGTGGCGACCGGTGCCGGTGCCGACGGGAACCTATAAGGTTTACCGAGGGTATCACGGGCTCTAGTTTCCCTGCACATGAATCAGAAGATGAAAATAATCTTTGGAGTCATCGTGTTGTCGATCGCCTTGGGGTGGAAGCTCTACCAAGAGTGGGATCAGCACCAGATTCCGCAGAGCGATGGCTTCATCGCACGGATGGAAGAAGGGCTGTTTACGGAAAAGTTTACTCCGGTGAAAACCCGAGGGGCGGGATTGGAGTTACTGGAGGGCTGTAGATTGATCACAGGGCGGAACAGCGACGGAGATAGTTTTCATGTGAAACATGAGAAGGGTGAAAATCAATTCCGCCTCTACTTCGTGGATACGCCCGAGAGTGAATACAAGGAGTATGGCGGTGGTGAGAACAATGGAGACCGTCTTGATGAACAGGGGAAGTATTTCAATGGCATGGGGAGGGATGATGTGGCGAAGGTGGGCAAGGATGCCAAAACCTTTGTCTTGAATCTTCTTAAAGAGGAGAGGTTTAAGATCCTTACAAAATGGGAGGATGTCGTGAGGCCAGGCCGTGAATATTGTTTTGTGATTCTCAATTGGGAGGGACGTGAGATTTACCTCCATGAATTGCTGGTGGCACAGGGGCTGGTGCGGGTTCACACATGGGGGGCGGATTTGCCCGAAGGGCGTGGATGGCGTCAGCAGAGGGAATACCTTGAGAAGTGGGAGAAGGAGGTGGCTAGGGCGGGGATTGGAGCGTGGGGGTTTGCTTCGGAGGATGACACCAAGACGAATCAAGAGGGGCGTGCCTCTGAAAGGAAGGGAAAGTGATGGCGCCGTTCCCACGCGTTCCGTATTGATGCTCGTGACTTGCTTTTCGTGAGGGGGAGGATAGATCACTCACATGCTTGCGAAGCGGATTATTCCTTGTCTCGATGTGACCAACGGCCGGGTGGTCAAGGGGACGAATTTTGTGGACTTGGTGGATGCTGGGGACCCGGTGGAATCAGCGGTGGCCTACAATGAGCAACAGGCGGATGAGATTGTTTTTTTGGACATCACGGCGTCGTCCGACGGGCGGGAGACGATGGTGGATGTGGTGAGAGAGACGGCGGCACAGTGTTTTGTCCCGTTGACGGTGGGCGGTGGGATTCGCGAGGTGGCGGATATGAGTCGGATGTTGTTGGCGGGAGCAGACAAGGTGGGGGTGAATACGGCGGCAATCTTTCGGCCGGGATTGGTGGACGAGGGGGCTAAGGCTTTTGGCAACCAGTGCATCGTGGTGGCAATTGACGCGAAGCGTCAGGGTTCGGGAAAGTGGGGGGTCTACACTCATGGAGGGAGACAGCCGGTTGAAGGGCTTGATGCGATTGAGTGGGCCAAGGAAGTTTATAACCGAGGAGCGGGAGAGATTTTGCTAACCAGTATGGATGCCGACGGGACGCAGAATGGTTACGATCTTGAACTCACCCGGGCCGTGAGTGAGGCGGTTGGCATTCCGGTGATTGCGAGTGGTGGAGCAGGGACTCTGGAACACATGGTGGAGGTTCTGGATGCGGGTAAAGCGGATGCCGTTTTGGCGGCGAGTATTTTTCACTTCGGGCAACACACGGTGCCGGAGGCGAAGGAGTATTTTAGGGAGAGGGGAATTCCGGTTCGACCAATCGTGGGGTGAGCGGTCAGGATCTGAGAGATGAGGACGGAAGAAGAGCAACTTTCACTTGGTGAGATTGGAAGGTTGCCGCTCTCGGTGAGAGTTTTTGGAGGGCTGGTGATTGGGGCGCTCTTCGCGATTTACTTTTTCTATTGGGCCTATCCGACGGCTTCTGAAGAAGATCCGGTTTGGCTTGAGAGGGGCGGGATCGTAGCCAAAAGCTCCTGCTTTTGGCTACCGTCCTCTTGCGGAGGATCTGTCTAAGCAAGAAGGCCGTGGACGACGTGTCCGTGGACGTCGGTGAGGCGGAAGTCGCGGCCGCTATAGCGGTAGGTGAGGTCCTTGTGATCGAAGCCCAGGAGATGGAGCATGGTGGCGTGAAGGTCGTGAACGTGGACCTTGTCTTTGACGGCCGCGAAGCCGAAGTCATCGGTGGCACCGTGAACGTGACCGCCTTTGACGCCGCCTCCGGCCATCCAGGTGGTGAAGCCGTAGTGGTTGTGGTCACGTCCGTTGATCTTGCCGGCGTTGGTGCCTTCTTTGGGCATTTCGACGACGGGAGTACGTCCGAATTCTCCGCCCCAGAGGACGAGCGTTTCATCGAGCATGCCCCTTTGTTTGAGGTCTTGTAAAAGAGCACCGATGGCCTGGTCGCATTCCTTGGCGAGACGGCGGTGATTCTTTTCGAGATCGTCGTGGTTGTCCCATGGTTGGCCGGCGCCGTGCCAGACCTGCACGAAGCGGACGCCACGTTCGACGAGGCGGCGGGTGATGAGCATTTGGCGGCCTTGCAGGGTGTCGCCATACATGTCGCGAATGTGCTGGGGTTCAAGGCTGACATCGAAGGCATCGGTCGCTTCGAGCTGCATGCGGTAGGCGAGTTCGAAGCTTTCGAGACGGGCTTCGAGGTCGGAATCGTATTCGCGGGCCTTGGCGTGTTCTTCGTTGAGTTGGCGGAGGAAGTCGAGCTGCTCGCGTTGACGGTGGGGGGCAAGGTGTTTGGGTGTGACGTGTTCGATGAGCTTGCGTGGGTCGGTCGTTTTGGTGTCGACATAGGTGCCTTGATAAGCGGCGGGGAGAAAGCCGGATTGCCAGTTTTGGGTGCGGGAGATGGGGTAGCCTCCGGGGCACATTGAGACGAAGCCAGGGAGGTTTTGGTTTTCGGTGCCGAGTCCGTAGGTGACCCAAGAGCCGACGCTGGGGCGGGAAAGGCGGGAGTCTCCGCAGTTCATCAAAAGGAGGGAAGGTTCATGATTGGGGACGTCGGCATGCATTGAGCGGATGACACAAAGGTCATCGGCAGACTTCGCGACGTTTGGGAAGAGTTCGGAGATCTCTAATCCACTTTCGCCGTGCTTTTGAAATTTGAACGGAGAGCCGAGGGCGACGCCGGTGGGGCGTTCGGTTTTCAGCTCAAGGGGGATTTTTTTATCGTGGTATTTGGTGAGCTCGGGCTTGGGGTCGAAGGTGTCGACTTGAGAGGGGCCACCGTTCATGAAGAGATGGATGACGGCCTTGGCCGTGCCTTTGGTTTGAGGTCGACGGGGGGAAAGGGGGCTAATTGTTTGACCGCTGAGCGAAGGAACGGCGAGGGCGCCGAGGCCCATGCCGCAGCGTTGCAGGAATTCGCGGCGGGTTTTGACAAAGCCGCCGTGGCCAAAGTGGTGGTGTCCGTTCATGAGGGTCTAATCGATGTAGAAGAATTCGTTACTTAGGAGGAGGGCCTGTGCAAGTTGGGCGAAGGCGTGGAGACCGGGGCCGGCAAAATCATCTTTGGCATTAGAAATGATCCCTTTGTCATCGGAGATACGGGGGGCCCATTGGAAGGAGTCGAAGGCGGCATCCCCCTGGCTGTCGGCGATGAACCAGAGTTCTTCTCCCGCCTTAACTTCGACGTTTTCGACCTTGGTGGGCACGCCTTGGGTGGGTTCAAGAGTCCACTCGCCGAGGATTTCGCCGCTGGACCGCATGATTCGGGCGATGAGTCCGTTGCCCTGGTCGCGAAGGGCTTTGAAGTTGCCCAACAGGTTGACTTTTCCCGATTCGATGGCGGTCCATTTTAAGACGGCATGTTTGTCGGCTTCGGAATGGCCTCCGGTAGCGTTCCAGTTGAGCCAGCCAAGGGTTTTGTCGGGGAGCGGCTGCTGGCCCCTCCATTGACTTTGCTCGAAGTGGGGGAGGGGCTTAAAGTCGAGGGAGTCTTTGAAAGTGTAACCGTAATCCCAGACGCCCGAGGTGCGGGTTTGGCGGGCACGCTTGAGCCAGGTTTCTGCGGATTCCTTTTCGCCGGCGGAAGGGGGTCGTTGGAGGACGGCTTGGTAGATACCTACGATGGTGGGCGCGTTGTTGGCAATGGCCCGGGCCTCGCCGTGAAGAAAGGGGCTATTCATGAGGTAGAGGGCCTGGGTGGGTGTGATGGTGGTGGTGCGCCGCATGAGGGCTTCCTCGGAGCCGGGGAAATCAAAAGCCCGCATGATGGAGGGGAGGAAGCCGCGGCGGGTCTTGGCATAGATAGTACGACGTCCTTCGTACGGCGCTTTATCAAGTTGGAAGGGAGTGCCGCCGATCATATTGACGAGGCGTCCGCTGATTTGGAGGGCAGAGTCGCGCCAGGACTCGAGGTCTTTGCGTTGGCGGTTGGCGCGGGCGTAGTAATGATTGGCGGGGTCGCGTTCCCGGTGTTCGGCGGTGCCGAGGCTGGAGCGTTGCCAGGTTTTCGAGGTCATGATGTTGCGGATGAGGTTCTTGGTGGACCAGTCGTTTTTTTGAAGAAAAAGTGAGAGGTGGTCGAGGAGAGCGAGTTGGAGTGGTTCGGGAGTTTGGGGGCCGAAGTCGCCGGGAGAATCGACGAGCGGGGTGCCGGTGAGGTGCATCCAAACGCGGTTGGCCCAGACACGGGCGGTGAGGGGATTTCGGTCGTCGGTGAGGCGACGGGCGAACTCGAGTCGTCCCGAACCTTGGGTGAAATGCTCGTCTTTTGAGCGGAAGAGATTGAGGAAGGCGCGGGGAACCTGCTGGCCCTGTGCGCCGGGGTTGCCCCGTTCGTGAATGCGGGGATCGTAGGGTTGGGGCTTTTCCCGGACGACCATGGCGCGTGGGATCGCGTGGGGAGAAGTGGCCTGGAATTTGATAACGGCTCCGACGAGCTGGCGGAATTTTTGGCGTTGGGTTTGGTTGATCTTGTTGTTGATCTCGCGCGGGAGATTGAAATTGAGATAATCTTTCGCCGGGGCGTATTCGGGGACGCAGTTTTTGACGTGGTCGTGGACGGTGCTGGCTTTTTTCTCAAGTTCGACACGGTAGGCAATGGCGGCGGGTTCTTGGGACGGTTCAGCGATGACGGGAAGTTTCTTGGGGACGAGGGAGCTGTTGAAGACACCATAAAGAGCATAGTAGTCTGCGGTGGGAATGGGGTCGGTTTTGTGATCGTGGCAGCGAGCGCAGGCGACGGTCAGCCCCATGGTGGACCGGGTCGCGACATCGATACGGTCTGCGATGACGAGGTGGTTTTGACCGCCTTGATACGCCCGTCCGACAGTGAGGAAGCCAAGGGCAGCGAGTTCCTCGCGTGGGAGGGACATGAGGTCGGCGGCGATTTGACGGTGGAGGAATTGGTCGTAGGGAAGGGACGCGTTGAAGGCACGGATGACCCAATCGCGGTAGGTGTAAGCGTAGGGGTAGTCCTCGCTTTCTGGATTTGCAGCTCCCTTGGTGTCAGCGTAGCGGGCGACATCGAGCCAATGGCGGGCCCAGCGTTCGCCAAAGGAGGGACGAGCGAGGAGATCCTCGGCGAGGTGGAAGAGCCAGTCGGCGCGGGAGTCGGCTATCCACTTTGCGCGCTCGTCGGGCGTGGGAAGGAGGCCGGTGAGGACGTGAAAAGCACGGCGGATGAGGACTTCACGGGAGGCTTGGGGGGAGGCCGCGAGGTCGGCCTTTTTGAGGTTTTCGTGAACGAGTTCGTCGATGGGGCGGGAGTCGGAAGAGGGCATTTTGAAGGCCCAGTGTTTTTCCGGCGGGGTGATTTTTTGGGGTTTAGGGGAATCTTCAAATGCCAAGGCTGCCCCAGTAAGGGCGAGGATGGCCATGAAGAAAATGCGCATAGAGAGGGTTACGATTCTAAGAGGGGGTTCTTTCGCGAAGGGTGCGTGTTCAAGGTCATGGAGGGACGGGCGTTTCGACGCCCATTCTTGTAGTTCGAACTCGTCAAGGCACGATTTGTTTTTGGGAGAGGCGGAAGTATGCATGGGGGGCAATATCGTGGGGTCGGTGATGGGAGGCACGCCGTTCCGTGGGGAGGTGTTTGGATAAGCAAAATTATTGCCATTGTGGTCGGGTTGGGAGATGCTCTGGCCGATGAGTGACAAGCCATTGAGCGGAAAAACCGCAGTTGTTTTCGGAGTTGCGAACAAGCGAAGTATTGCCTGGGCGATTGCCAAGGCGTGGTCAGATGCCGGAGCGAAGTTGATTTTCAATTACCAGGGAGACCGCCTGAAGGATAATGTGGAGCAGCTTGCAGGGACGTTTGGCGAGGATGCGCCTCTCTATCCCTGTGATGTGACCAGCGACGAGGAGATCGACGCTTTTTTCGAGAAGGTGAAGGTGCATACCGATACCATCGACCTTGTGTTGCATTCGGTGGCTTTTGCGCCGAAGGAAGCACTTGAGGGTGATTTCCTGAGCACGACGCGTGATGCCTTTAAGATTTCCCACGATATCAGTGCCTATTCATTGGTGGCGCTCGCTCAGCGTGCAGCTCCAATGATGCTGAATGGCGGAAGTATCGTGGCGATGAGCTACTATGGTGCCGCTAAAGTGGTTCCTCATTACAATGTGATGGGAGTGGCCAAGGCGAGCCTTGAGGCTGCGACCCGCTATCTGGCCGCCGATCTCGGATCGAGGAAGATCCGTGTGAATTGCATTAGTGCAGGCCCCGTGCAGACGTTGGCAGCCCGTGGAATTTCCGGGTTTGGTTCCATGATCAAACACTACGAAGAACATGCTCCTCTTCAGCGTTCTTGCTCGACCGAAGAGCTGGGAGCGACCGGAGTTTTTCTTGCGAGTGAGGGTGCGGCTTCCATCACAGGACAGGTGCTCTACGTGGACGGAGGATATCAGATCATGGGAATGTAATCCGCTTGATTTCAGATCATGGAATGGTTCTACGGAAAAGAGGGGCAGCAGTATGGCCCGATCGATGAGGCGACGCTGCGTGCCCGTATTTCCACTGGTGAGGTGGGGCCAAAAGACTTGGTCTGGACCGAGGGGATGGCGAAGTGGACACCTCTTCATGAAGTGCCCCAATTTGCGATCAGCGGGGGGACTCCCCCCGAACTTTTGGACAGTGGGGAGATTCCGTCAGGGGATCTGGGGTCGCCGTATTCTTCTCCCATGTCGAACCTGGCTGGAGCCCCCTACCAACCAGGTCCCAGTTTGCCTGGGACCAATGGTCTGGCGATTGCGAGCATGGTGTGTGGGATCCTTTCGCTGGTTTTTTTCTGTTTTTGCGGTGGGATGTTCTTTGGCATTCCAGCAGTGATTTGCGGTCACATGGGGCTGGGGCAGCTCAATCATCCGGATAACAAACAGCAGGGAAGAGGGATGGCGATTGCCGGTTTGGTTTGTGGTTACTGTGGGGTGGCCATCCTTGTCTTGATGATTCTGGCCGGAGAAACGAACATTCGTTTCAATGGCATCTAGGAGTTCCCGAAGGGGGAGGTGGCCGGGTTGGGTGCTCGTGGCGCCGTTGATGATTGTTGGCGTGGCCTCGGCCCGTTGGATTGGGAGTTCATTGCCGGCTTGTCTTTTCCATCAGCAGACTGGGCTTTACTGTCCCGGATGTGGTGCGACGAGAGCAGCGGTCTCGATGGGTGAACTGCAGATCCGGCAGGCCTTTGGTCAAAACGGCCTTTTTGTTTTCGCTGTTTTAGCCGGAGGGCTTTTTGTTATCTTAAGTGGGTGTCGCGAAAAATTTCCCAACATCTGGTGGCTCGCCGTGTTCAAATGGCGGCTTTCATTTTTGTGGATCGTATTTGTGGCTCTTGTGAGTTTCACCGTGCTCAGGAATATGTCTGGTTTTGAGTGGCTTACGCCAACGTCATTTCCCTGACTTCAGTTTTCCACGATTGTAATATGTCTCCTGCGGTATTGACTGTGCCAATGAAAGAAACTCGAGACGTTTGTCTCGATGCGAACGTCACCACCCCAACAATGTGGGGTTGAAAAATCCTGGATCCTCTCGGGTGGACTTAACTTCAGTCGATCATGATCATTCCGTCGCGTGTGAATTCAATGCCCCCCGTGGTTCCTAAATGTTCCGGGATGGCAGGGAGAAGGAACCTTCTCGCCACGGAGACGTGTCACGACGGAAGGGAATCCGCCGCCCAAAGGCTTCGCGATCAAAACTCCCGCGCAGGAGGTGTCGAATCCCGCCGGTCAGTGCGGTTGATCCGACAAGAACAAGCAAGTAGGCCGTCGCCAGGGTGGGAGCGATGGAGAAGAGTCAGGCTAAAATGGGGATTTTTAAAAACGGCCCTCCTGCTCCGATCACGCCGAGGGTGACTCCGATCACGGAGATGGCAAGGTAGCCAATTCACTCTATTCCCAACATGCCGGACAGTGGGAGTCATCATGTTTGGAGAAAAATCGATTTTGTCGTCCTGTTGATCTCCCAAAATGAGGATTTCTTTTGCCAGTGCCCGCCGATGGTCCTTGATCGCAAGGATTTCCCTGGTGTCGGGCGCATTCTTCGGAGAGTCCTTTGGCCTCCGCTTCGCGCACGGGGCGCTTGGTGGATCGCCGTGGATGAGGTTCACCACCTTAATCGCAAAGGAGTTAAGAATGACGGCAAAGATGAAGGGGAAGAGAATTCTTAATCCGGAAATTTAGCGAGTCGGGCTTCCGGATAAACGAATTCCTTGCCTTCATAGTTTCGAAGGACGGTGCGTTCTTCGTTGGACTCGACGATATACGTTGGGTTGACCGGGATCTTGCCTCCTCCTCCCGGGGCATCGACGACGAATTGTGGGATGGCGTAACCGGAGGTGTGGCCGCGGAGGCCTTCAATGATTTCGACACCTTTGGCGATGCTGGTGCGCAAGTGAGCGGTGCCTTGAATGAGGTCGCCCTGATAGAGGTAGTAAGGGCGGACGCGACACATAAGAAGTTTGTGGACCAAGTCGCGTTGGATCTCGACGGAGTCGTTGACCTTGTCGAGGAGGACGGATTGGTTCCCCATCACGACACCGGCGTCGGCGAGGCGGCCGAGGCCATCGCGAACTTCGCTGGTGAGTTCGCGAGGGTGATTGGTGTGGATGGAAATGAAGAGCGGGTGGAATTTTTTGAGCATCGCGCAGAGTTCGGGCGTGATGCGTTGGGGGAGAAAAATGGGGATACGCGAGCCAATGCGGATGAACTGGATGTGGGGGATTGCGTGGAGTTTCGCTAAAAGTTTTTCCAGTTTGGAGTCGGAAAAAAGAAGGGGATCGCCGCCGGAGAGCAGGACATCCCGGATTTGCGGGTTTTTTTTAAGATACTCGATAGCCATGTCCCAGTGGGTTTCGAGTTTTTGATCTGAGACGCCCGAGACGACGCGGGAGCGAGTGCAGTAGCGGCAGTAAGAGGCGCAACGGTCGGTGACGAGGAAAAGGACACGGTCGGGGTATCGATGCACGAGGCCGGGGACGGGCATGTGGGAGTCTTCTCCACAGGGATCCGCCATTTCGGAGGGATCGGTGTGAGTTTCCTCGATGCGGGGAATGACCTGACGGCGGATGGGGCAGTCGGGATCGGTGGGGTGGATGAGGTTGAAGTAATGCGGAGTGACAGCGGTGGCGAGCTTGGTTCCGGTGAGGAGAATGCCGGCGCGTTCTTCTTCGCAGAGAGTGAGGTGTTTCTCGATGTCAGCGAGGGAGGAGACGCGGTTCTTTAGCTGCCATTTGGCAGAGTTCCAGTCTTCCGGGGAGACGTTTTCATCGGCCCAGTATCCGGGCGAGGAGGGTGAGAAGGAGAGGGCACTCAAAACTGAGGGGAGTTTAGGTTGATATTTGGAGATGTCAAAAGGAGCGAACTTGAAGTTCGAGGAGTGCCGCTTTAACCTAGAACCTTCAGATCACTGATCAGAAGGTTAGTCGCAAGCATGCCCTCATTAAGCCCAGTGCTGATCCCTACCTTATTCAAATCACCGAAGCGAAGAATCCCATCAAAATCAATGGTAAATCCATTGTGGACGAAGCGGTCTTGGTTGAGGGAGATTTGCTAAGGCTCGCCGACACGCTTCTACTCTACACCGGACTTCAGGAAGACGTGTGGATCAACGCGATCAATGAGTGTCATTACAAATGACTGAACGATGATGTGATTTCGCTAACGATTTTCGGCGGAGCTGCGGAAGAAACGGATCTTCGGGTCAGACAGAAAGCTTGGTGAACTGGTCATCAGGACTTTGCCATCCGGGCTGAAGATGAGATCGGTCATTGCGGTTCCAAGTTCCCTGATCGTGAGCAATTCGCTCTGGGTCGCGATATTCCAAAGGCGGACAATTCCACCACCACCAGAGCTTGCCAAGGTTTTTCCGTCGGGTGAAAAGGCGAGGCTCCAAATCCCTTGTTTGTGGCCTTTGAGAGTGCCGAGTTTTTCGCCGCTCACGGTGTCCCAAAGGGAGATGGCATTTTCGTAATCCTGAAATCCGTGGGTCACGGCGAGCAAGCTTCCGTCTTCCGAAAGAGCGATGCGAGTTCCGAGAGAACTCGCTTCAAGTTTGAGGCGGTTCCTCTCTTTTCGAGTGGCAGTATCCCAGATGATAACGAATCCATCGTTTTGGGAACCTGCCAAGCTCGAACCGTCGGCTGAGAAGTGGGCGAGGGAGGCCTTACTCTTCATAATTGGGTTATCGGTGTTTTTTAAATCCCACCAAGACATTCCCTCGTTCCGGCTCGTCAACACAAGTGAAGTCCCATCTGGCGAGAGGGACAGCGAGTCGATCCGACGTGCTCCGATCTTTAAGATTGTTTCGGTTTGAGATTTAAGATTCCGAATGACGACGGTGCCATCGCCTCGTTCCTCCGCGAGTCGGTCCAAGTCTCGATTGGCAGAGACGGCGCGCCGCCCGGTCGGTCGAGATTCTGACGGTCCGGATTTCGAAAGCGCTGGCGTGTGAACTTTCTTTCCTGAACCGATATCAAAGGTGACGAATGTTCCCTCCCTGTTGATAGCCGCGATAAATTTGCTATTCTGAGAGAATCCCAACGGGGTCCAATGGCCGGCGATCGAATCGTGACGAGTGCCATTGTCGGTTGGCCAAATTTTCACCTCACCATCCTTGCTGCCACTGACTACGAGATCCCCGTTGGGCGACAAAGCCACGCTCCAGACTTCGCCGCGATGCCCCAGAAAAGTCCTCCGGAGAGTGCCTTTTTCAAAGTCCCAAAGTCGCACTGAGTGGTCCCAGCTGCTGGAGGCAAGAAGCGACCCATCACGGTTGAAATCCATGGCGGATATGACCCCGGTATGAAAGCCGCCCTCGGCACCATCTGGAAATATCGCAATTTCCTTTCCGCTCTCTGCATCCCAGAGCGCTATCGAGAATCCGGAATCGGTCGGGTTTTCGTTACGTGGGAGAAGGATGAGGTTTCCATCACGTGAAAAATGAATGGTATTTCCTCCAGATCGAAGGCGAGGGGATTCCTCGAGGACGACAGGCGGGGCCTCCCCCTGGAGCGGCCATAGCGTGACCCCGTCTCTTCCTGCGGTGGCGAGAATAGTGCCCTTCGGCGAGAACGTCATGGAACCGGAGATCCCCGGGAAAAACTGTAGCCTCTTCCAGTTTGAAGTGTGCCACACCGTGATTCCCTGGCGGTCGCTTGTCGCCAGGAAGCGACCATCTGGTGAAGTTGCGGATTCATGATTCCCGCCTCCCAGCTCCCAAATCGGGTCACCGGAGAGGATGTCAATTACGACCACGCCATCCCGCCCGCTGAGGATGAGTCGATCTCCGCCGTGAGAAAATTCGAGCGACCTGGTATCGTGAGAAAAAGTTGAGGTGATCTTTTTTTGATCAAGTGACCAGAGATGGACGCGATTCATTGTCGCGATTGCCAAGAGGTTCGCGTTTGGCGAGAAGGCGAGGGAATCAATGGGGCCGTCAAAGCGAGGGAGGTTGAAATGCTCATCGCCCAGACATGTTTTCATCAGGAACCACCACTCGAACCCTCGTAAATCAGTTTCTCCCGGTCTCACCGAGGCCCATGGTTCCAGAAGGAGAAGGGCCTTGGAAAGGTGACCATCCTGGAGAGCTTGATGGGCCAGATTGATATTGGCAACATACTGGTGGAGCCGGGCTTGTTCCGCGCTTTTGAGAGCCAGTTCACGGTCTCGTTCGGCTGCAATACGAAGACTGGATTCCATTTCCTCGGCTTTGGTGGCACGAACTCCGAAGACAAAGCTCACCACAGCCGCGACAATGAGTGTTGCCAAAAGAAGGCTCGCTGAAGTAACCGCCACGCGATTCCGGTCAACGAACTTACGAGCGCGGTATCTCCAGCTTGGCGGGCGGGCGGTGACGGGAGCTCCTTTGAGATAGAGTTCAAGGTCGCGACCCAGTTCACTGGCACTACCAAACCTCCGGGCCCGATCTTTTTCGAGGCATCTCATCGCGATCCAATCGAGGTCACCTTGCAACTCAGAAATTAATCGTCCGGTCGCCATTTTACGCTGACTCCCGATCAGCTCGCGCTCTTCGTTGCTCTGATTTCGGAGATAAGTCGAAGGCCGGGGAGGATCGAGGCTCCCTAAAATATGTAAAACCTCCGGGGGATCGGATCTCCCGGAGGTCGTGGCTTGCAGTGGAGTGGTGCCGGTAAGAAGTTCGTAAAGGATGACCCCAAGCGAATAAACATCAGCGCGGGTATCGATATCGCGGTTTCCCTGGCTCGCTTGCTCGGGACTCATGTAGGCTGGTGTCCCGATGATGGTATCGTTGATGGTAAATCCGCCGAGATCGCCGAGATCGCCGTCGAGCGGATCGATGGCTTTCGCCACTCCAAAGTCGATCACTTTCGGAACCGCCCGCCCTTCCTGTTCTCGAACGAGAATGTTGGAGGGTTTGAGATCCCGATGAATGACCCCCTTTTGGTGGGCATGTTCGATGGCCCGGCAAATCCCGATGAAAAGCTGAAGTCGCTCCTCGATGGAGAGTTTCCGCTTGTCGCAGTAATTGGTCACCGGATCGCCTGCCACATATTCCATCACGAAATAAGGGCGCCCTTCATCAGTCGCTCCTGCATCGATCACGGTGGCAATGTGAGGGTGCTCCATCCTCGCGAGGGTCTGTCGTTCGGCTTCGAAGCGCGCGATCACTCTCGTGGTATCCATCCCCAGTTTGAGGATCTTCAAGGCCACCTTTCGCTGAACTGGGAGGATTTGTTCGGCGAGATAAACAGACCCGCCGCCGCCTTCACCAATTTGTTTCATAAGGGTGAAGGGCCCCAGTTGTTTGCCGGTCAGGTTTTCCGAGGCACCGGGCGAGATGCGAATGTTTCCCATCGCAGGGGATTCCAAATAATCACCGATTCCGGAATGCTCATCAAGCAATGTCTCGACGGCATCTCGAAGGGTCACGTCCGTTCCGCATTCGTGTTCGAGGATCTTCTTTCGTTCCTTTGGATCCTGGCATTCAAAAGTTGCCGCGAAAATTTCGCGCTCGCTTCTTCCGGCTGTCGATGGGGGAGATTGGTCCAAATTGATTTCGATTGACGTGGAATTTCGCAGGATTGCTTTTTGCGGATAAGCCTGCTTGCTGGGGCATGCGGCAAAGCGCCGACCTTTCCGCTAAAATAATGGCAGTTGAAAAGGACGGAGGCGAAACTTTTCAATCTGCAATCCGTTTGAGAGGATAGCATTCTTATGGACGACGTGACACAGATACTTTCCAAGCTGGAAAGCGGTGAATCTTCCAGCGAAGACTTGCTCACGGCCGTTTACGAAGAGTTGCGTAATCTGGCACGAGCAAAGATGTCACGGGAGCGACCGGGGCACACCCTTCAGGCCACTGCTCTCGTCCACGAAGCCTGGATGAGTTTGGGGGGGGATTCGCAGAGTCATTGGGCGAATCGCCGCCACTTTTTCGGGGCCGCGGCCGAGGCCATGCGCCGGATTCTCGTCGATCATGCCCGAAAGCAACGGGCGGAAAAGCGCGGCGGCGGTGCCGCTAAGGTTGAGCTGGTCGAATCAATGATCGAGGCCAATGCCCCGCCGGACGAAATTCTTTCCCTCCATGAAGTTCTGACAGAATTGGAGAGCGAAGACCCGCAGGCCGCTGAGTTGGTGAAATTGCGATACTTCATTGGTCTGACCATGCAAGAGGCTGCCGATGCCTTGGGCTTGAAAAAGCGCACTGCCGAAGGAGTCTGGGAATACGGGCGGGCTTGGTTGCGTCGTCGGATGCGTGAGTTGTCCTGATTAAAAACGATTTTTGTTTGCGGACTATCCGCCCAATTGCGCATGAGAGTGTGTTGGAAGTCATTTTACCGATCCATGTGGGTCGAAATTGTTTCCAGTTTACACACAAATACTTATGAAAAAGTCCATTATCCTGAACCTCGTCTGGGTGGGAGTCGCCATTGCTGCTTTCGTCGTTGGTCGAACGAGCCAAGAATCCGCCGATCCAGCCCCTGATCAAGCCAGCGCGGACGGAAAGAGTGCTATCTCATCCAGAGGCGGTGGTTCCGGCACTTCCGGTTCCGGCGATGCTTCTAATTCCGGGTCGTCTAAAACTGCGCGTGGTGGTGATTCCCGGTCCGGCGTGACCATTTCACAATACCAAAGCGAAACTGATTCTCTGGTGGCGAATAAAATGTTCGCGGATCTTCTTCTGGAATTACGGTCGGAGAATGCCCGTGACGTGTTCGAGGCCCTTCTTGAGAAGGGGAAAAATGGGGGCGACACCGGACAGCAAATGGGCTTGCTTCTTGAAGCTTGGGGCAAAATCGATGGTGCGGCCGCACTTATGGCGGTGGGTGAAATGGATGGTGACGGAAGACGCCGAGGCTTCGCTTCGATCGCAGCGATGAAGGGCTGGGCGAGCACCGACCCCGAGGCTGCCAAGGCTCACCTCGAAGGTCTTGAGAACGGATTTGAAAAATCGATGTTGGTGCAGGGAATGGTGAGTGGTCTGGCCTCCACTGATCCATCGGCCGCGACAGCCTATGTCCTGGCGATTGATGCAGAGCAGCGCGCTTCGGGCGAAGAGGGTGGTAGCGATGACCGCTGGAGAGGTTTTGCAGTGGACCGCCAAATGGAGGCCATTGCAAAAGCCCAAATGCAGCGTGGTATGAAAGAGGCGACTGCTTGGGCTGAAAGCCTTCCTGATGGCTCTATTAAGTCTGCGGCCTTTGACCGTGTTGCCGAGGGCTTTGCGCGCAATAGTCCGGAGGAAGCTGCGGAGTGGGTGAAGGCGCATGCCGATCAAGATTATGCCGAGCGTGCGGTGCGCGAGATTTCCGAGGAATTAGCCCGCAAAGACCCCGCATCTGCCGTGAGCTGGGCTGAAGAACTTCCCGAAGCCAGTCAGGCGAGCGCGATGCGCACGGCCATGGAGCAGTGGACTCGTGAAGACCCGACCGCGGCCGGCGAATACCTGACTTCAATGTCAGTGTCACCGGCGCGTGATGCAGCCGTGAGTTCATTTGCTCGCACTTTTGACCGTGAAGATCCGGCTCTCGCTGCCGAGTGGGCAGGGTCCATCAATGATGAGGAAACGCGTAGCGATACGATGGAATCTGTGGCGCGCTCATGGCTGCGCAGCAATTCCGAAGAAGCCAAAGAATGGCTCCCAAAAAGCGGACTCTCCGAAGAAGCCCAACAAAAAGTCATCGAAGACGCCTCACGCGGTGGCCGCGGTGGAGGAAGAGGCCCGGGACGTTAATTCTTTTGAGAGGAAGGTCTCGTCCTTTCGTTGCGCCACCTCTGGAAGAGGTGGCGTTTCTGTGGAGGCTTGCGAAGCGGCGGGGGTGCCGCGGTTCCCTTAAAGCCCTAACTCCTTGAGTTTGGGTTCGATCGCTTCGGCCCAGATCTCGTAGCCCTTTTGTTTTGGGTGGAGGGCGTCGGGCATAATTTCCTTGGTGAGGACGCCTTCCTTGGTGAGGAATTTATCCGAGATATTGAGGTAATGGATGCGTTCGCCGTTGTGGAATTTTGAGACGAGTTCGTTGATCTCTACGTTGTTTTTTCGCTTGGGATCGTCCGGGTTGACGCCGCGCGGGAAGATGCCGAGGAGAAGGATTTTCGCTTGTGGACAGCGAGCTCGGACGGTTGAGATGATGCGTCCGATACCGTCTTTGACTTCGGTGGGGTCTTGTAGTTTGTGGCCGGTGTTGTTGGTGCCGATCATGATGACCGCGACTTTGGCTTTCTTTTGGTTTTTGAGGTTTCCGTTGTCGAGACGCCAGATGACATGCTCGGTGCGGTCGCCGGAGATGCCGAGGTTGAGAGTTTTACGGTTGCCGTAGAATTTGTCCCAGGTTCCTTTACCCGC
>Ga0308011_10000492_pt1 | contig 21015 bp, 42 predicted proteins | sample Neamet177_FD_203144 | JGI IMG/M metagenome (GOLD analysis project Ga0308011, IMG submission 203144) | Marine microbial communities from water near the shore, Antarctic Ocean - #177 | ecosystem: Environmental > Aquatic > Marine > Unclassified | place: Southern Ocean | collected 2014-07-25 | reverse complement strand
TGTCAATCATATCTATGGCATTTTCTAGCTCCTCTACACCTCTTTGTTTAGCATACCTCTCAACTTGTGATTTAAGGTCGTTATCTGAAATGTCTAAAGTTATCGTTTGTGATTCATTCATCTTAGTCTTGTTTTAGTTTCCACAAACATACAACAAATATATTAGTCTACCTAACTGCGTACCTTCCAACCTTAGAACGTAACTCGTAAAACATTCTCATTGCTAAAGCATCTGAGTAATCAGGAGAACGACCTATCACAGATTTAACCACATCTTTAGGTACTATCTTAAGTTTACCATCTTTATCTATGTCCTTAGTTCTAACCTGCTCTAATTCTTCTGTAATGTGTTTGCGTGTGTCTACATCTCTAATAGTAATCCCTAACTGCCCTTTGTTAATTAAGTCTGCTAGTTTATAATAGCATTGTGTTTTAAGGTTTTGAAAGTTCTCTTTCTTAATTGGTGAAGCGTTGTTGATGAATCCTTTGCACCTGAGTACATCTTGCAACCCACCACCGACACCATCACTATCGACAATTATATTAGATAACTTTACTTGGTGGTTCTTCTGTAGCTCTCTAATGTATTCTGCTAACTCGGTGATTGTATTCTTATCGAATGTCTTAATCATTACCACGTGTAACCCTTCGAATAACATCACTACAGATTTATCTTCACCCATACGAGCAACATCACAACTGATATACTTCTCACCTTCTGCTCCTTTGTTATCGAATAGGTTTAAGATACTATCGTAGTTAATAAGTGAATCACTTGAAGCGTCATACTCCCAGTTACCAAATAGTAACCTTTGTTTTGAAACCTCATCAAGCTTCGATAGTTGCTTCTCATAATGTTTAGATATAAATTGATTATCTGTTACTAGAGAAGGTATGAATTTTCTATATGATTTAAGTGTACCTAATTGAGCAGGTTTATAGTATTCAGTATACACCCAATTCTTTGCAGGGTTGCAAGTCATTAGAAGCTTTGGAATGATTCCGTAATCATCTAGCTTATATCTAATCCTAGACTGCACTACATTAACTGCTTTGTATGTCACTTGATTAACCTCATCAATGAATGCTCCAGTAATCTCTAACGAACCAAGACTATCGAAGTTTCTATCTGAAGGATATAAGAATAAATCTTTAAGTATTATCTCTGAACCGTTCTTAAATGTAACAATGTTACTCGATCCGTTGAAAGTATAATGTTCTCCACTCTTTAAACCCCAAGCACCACACACCTCAAAGAACGTGTTTAACGTAGTCTTCTTTAATGCATCTAACTTAGAACGCCCCATTAGATAACGTGTCTTAGGATAACGCAAACACATAGTAACAAGCCATGCAGAACCTACCCACGACTTCCCACCACCTGCAGCACCACCAAATAGAACCTCGTTTGTGTAGTCATCGAATAGGAATCTTAAACAATCCTTCTGCTTACTCGTAAATTCAGGACTTATCTCCAAGATCTATATGTATTTTAATCGTTTCGTCATTACTGGTAATATCTAACTTATCACCGTACCCTCTAATCTTTCCTTTATTCTTAAGAAGGAATTGAGTGCTTGAATGATTACCCTCTTTGATTTGCTTCATTAAACTACTCTCAGCAAAGTCAAGTACTAGGTTATCCATTGCCTTAACCTTAGCAGCAAACTCCTCATCTGCCTTAAGCCAAGAGTAGTAGGTAGTTCTAGTTATCTCTGCAATCTTTAAAGCACCTGTAACAATTCCAAGCGTTTTCTCTAAAGCTTTAAGCATCTGTACTTTAGCTAATTTTGTTCTGTTTTGCTCTTTTCTCTCTTCCATCTTATTGTAGTTTTCCGTATTTATCCATGTAGTTCATATGTATCTCAATCAGCATATCCTTATACTGTGTCTTATCTCCGTATCTAATATGGCAAGGCCTACAAACTGCTTGTAGGTTACCGATGTAATCCTTTACCTTACTCCCTCCCATACCACGAGCTTCAATGTGGTGAATGTCTTGGGCTGGTGAAGAGCATACTTCACATGGTATATAATCGCACTCATCAAAGTTAAAGAACTCTAAGTATATTTTAGTGTGTTTACGCATTGATTCTGTCCTTTGCTATACTGAAGTACTTCTCGTCTTGTTCTATCCCTATAAAGCTTCTGCTTGTATTCTTTGCTGCTACTCCTGTACTACCTGAACCCATTGTGAAATCTAATACTACTTCCCCTTCATTAGTGTAGGTCTTAATAAGATACTCCATTAGTGGTACTGGTTTTTGTGTTGGGTGCAAACCTGCGTCCTTGTTGCTTGCCTTAGTAAAGTGTAGTATACCCTTAGGGTAGTATAAATTATTAACTTTTGCTTCAGTGCCACTACTCAATGCTTGCTCGTGCTTTGAATAGTAACCACCCTTTTTTCTAGTTTTACCGACAGTCATTTGAGGTTTATAGTTTTCTTTACTATGATTAAATACGCTTATCTTTTCGTAATCCATTAGCGGCCTACTTTTAACTGACATGAAATTGGCCGCCTTCTTCTTATCCCATATCCAATCGTATTTGAATTTAGATATATTAGAGACTCTTAAGAAGCTACTAAAAGGTTCACTTCCAAATAATACGATAGCTCCGTTCGGCTTAATGATCCTATTCAGTTGTTCCCACATTAGAGCGAAGTCTATAACTGAATCCCACTTACAAGCAGTCGTTCCGTACGGTGGGTCAGTAATGATTGCGTCTACACTACCTGAAGGTATACCCTTCATAACTTCTAAGCAATCTCCTTTATATAATTCAATCATGTCGTTAATAGTATTAATGTAATACTGAATATTATAGCGCCGATTAACCCCATTAGTAGGTAGTGCCTAAACTTATAGAGGTTCGCCACAACACTCGCATACGTTCTTAGTTTCTTCTGCTAAAGTATTGTCTTCGTACTTATCCAAGTTGATGTTTAAATCGTTTACAGTAAACCCTACTTCGAATAGTAAATCCTCATCGAAATAGTTCAAGAGTAAATCATCGTCAAATTTACCTCCGTTTTTATTCAAGCGTAAATTAAGCTCCATTTCGTCAGCTAAAGATAAGTCCAAAACCACGCATAGTATTGTGTCGTTTCCTAATTCAAGCCAAGCACGAGAGCGTTGATGTCCTCCTATGATAATATTCTCTCTATCTTTAGAGGAGTTTATAATTATAGGATCAATTAAACTATACTTCTTTAAGCTTGCTTTTAAATCTTTGAATTGTTTCTTGTTAATCGTTCGTGGATTATACTCTGCAAACTTTAACTCGCTTATTTTTCTATTTTCTATCTTCATAACTACTCAATACATCTTTTAATTCTTTTATTGTCTGTGCAACACAAGTGCCACAATTTGAAACTTTCTTATTCATTCCAAATATCTCATTATATAGGTTTGTAATTCCTACATTACCCTCTCTACTAATCTTATCTGATCCGATTTGATTTAGTAATCGTTTTAATATACTTAATTGATCGGTTGTTAAGTCGTTCTCTCTATCCCATTTACCAATTGGACATTTAGTGAATGCTATTTGTGCTTTGATTTTCATAAAGCAACCACACTTTTTACATTGACTTACTGATTTACGGAAGTGAGGACATACTTTGCATATACTCATTCGCTCCTGATAAGTTCTGCTACTTGTTTTTAACTTCATCTTTGATATAGTTTCGAACTTTCTTAATAGTTAGGAAGATAGATGTCGTACTTATACCTGTAGCTTGTGCTAAACTTCTGATAGTATGGTCTGATTCGTAGTAGACTTTAAATAGAGTCTTATCGTAGAAGTGTAAATCCTCCATTGACCTGTTGATTAAGTCTAGCTTACGATAGTATTCTAAATCTTCTTCTATTACTTCGTTAATGTTCTCAGCTCTTAGAGTGCTTATGATTGCATTCTCATCTATTGGCAAAGGTTTGTGTTTCTTCTTGAAAGATGAAGCCTTAGAAGATTGGTACTGGTTCATCATTACCCTTGTTACCCAAAACAATAAATGACCATTGCTCACTATTTGAAGTAGTTTGCTTTGGTCATATTCGAGCATTATAAGATAAACCTCTTGTGTGAGGTCTTGTGCATCTTCCCTATTACCCTTAGTTACTTTAAGAGCTATATTACTTACTTCGCTATAACGTGCTGCTATAACGTTTTTTAATTGTTCCATACCTTGTAATGAACGCTCTGTGTCCTATTTTAATTCTGTAGTATATAGAAAGGTATCTTCTTATTACGTGAGCTTTAGCACCCTTCTTAACTCCTTTTAATATTGTGTGATTGATTAATCCTCTCATAGTAGTTGTTTTTAATCTTAGTTATAAAAAAAGGGAGTGAAGCTATGACCTTCACCCCCATCAAAACAACTAAGAAGTGGAAATTCTTACTGCTAATATACAATAATTGTGCTACTCATTGCCAACTATGCTTTTTATTTTCTCTAAATATATAGCTAAGCTCTGAATTGAAACCCACAAAACCCAAGCCAATGTAGTTTTGTTTCATACAAGTGAGCTTCTATTTCATTCTCGAAAACTCTAAGAATTTTATAGTTAGCTATATTCTTACCTGCAGATTTATGTTGTTGCATTCTTTTTTTTACTCTACCAGTCATTCCTACATAATGATCCTCAGGTAGATAGTAAACGCTAGTAAAACCATCTTTCTCCTTTTTTGATCTATCAATCCTCTCACATGTCTTACATCTTGGTCTAGTGTAACTTTCACTTACCCTTTTATCTATAGCAAATCTATCTAAGGAGAATGAAATAAAACATTGTTTACATTCCTTCATTTAAAGTTTCTTTAATTTTTTCTAGATATATAGCCAAATCCATTGCTTCTTCCTGAGCATTAGTTAGCCACTCCTGTATAGTTAGGTCTGTTCGTTCCATTGTAGTACCGTATTTGTTCTTCCCCATCTCAGCACGTTCTAATATCTTAGCACATACCTTCTCTTCTATACTACGATCCACAAGCTTCACAATCTTCGTTATCAATACTACAAGCTTCAGGTTGCTCTTTATCCTCTAAGTCATTTAACCAGTTCTCAAACATAGCTGATGCTACTTCTGTAGGTTTCTTTTCCAAATCTTTGTTCATCTGTTTACTGATTTATCGTATAGCTTAAATGCTATAATTAATACTACTGCTGTAATTACAAATAGTTTTTGTGTCATCTTGTTACTATTAATTAGTATTCTTTACAAACACTCCTCCAATCATTTCACCTTCTCGCTTACTAATTACTCCGTACGCCACGTTTAAGCATTGCAATAAATCTAAATCATTCATCTTAGCCTGAATTATTAAAGTAACTAATGTATCACCTAAAGCATCTATAAGTTCGCTTCTGTCATTTAATAGTAAAGCATCTTTTATCTCTTGAGCTTCTTCTATTGTTTTGTCTGCTTGTCCGTAAGTAGTACCCTTATCAAAGATACCTTTATCTTCAGCCCACTTATTTACCTTATCTTCTAATTGTATGTAATCCATCTTACTAATCTTAGTTCATAGTAGGTTGGGAAATCCCTTGCCCAACCTACGCTGACTGTTAAATCCCTCGATTTAAACCTCGCCTATCGTGTTGAAACTAAACCTTTTCAGATTTCGATAGGACTTCTGTGCAGCGTTCAAGTGGCTTGCTCTCTTAATGTTAAGTTGATCCCCAAATTAACACTCTTCCGTTCAATTAGTATTAGCTCACTCAAGCAGAACTCCTCTTTGATGTTGCAAATATAAAACTAATTTATTGATTGAAATAATTATCTATCAATTCTTTTGCTTGGTCGAATCCAGTACAAACTTCAGCTTTATAACCTCGTTCAGTTAAATAAAATAACCAATCTTTCTGCTTAGGGCTTGCGTAATTACCTTTAACCTTAAGCTCTATAGCTAAACCGTTGTACTTTCCTTTGGGTTCATACACAAACAAGTCAGGAAACCCTGCTACATATCCCGTTCTCTTTGCTTTCATTCTCTGAGATTGATACTTCTGATACTGACCACCTAGAGAAGCACAGAACAAAGCTTTGTATTCTAGTTTTAAGTAGGTAACTACTGCGGTTTGTAAATCATCTTCTTTATTCTTCATCTCTTACATTGTATTTTTTTCTTCGTTTAGCTCTCTTATCTAAAGACTCTTGGCTCTTTATATCAGGTAATTGACCACCTACGACAAGCACCCAGTTATTGTCTGTAACTATCTTCTTTTCTTTATTCATTATCTAGCATCTTTAAAATTTCTACTCTTAGGTTTACTTTCATCTCTTTCATATCTCTGAAGAGGTTTATAATTGCTATCTCTCTGCACATTATTACAGGGTGATATTTCTTAGCGTTGTTCTGTACAAACATCTTACCCCGCTTAATCATTCCTTGCACTTCACGCCAAATCTTTTCCTTCTCCTCTTCATCAACAAATAGAAATCCGTTTTTCTCTAGCCATAAGTAGATTTGATTAACTCCTTGTATACTTATATCTTCATCATTACAATACTGTTCGTATGGTTCGATTACGCAAAGCGTTAAGAAATCCCTCAGAACCTGCTTTTTATCCACTTTACCGAACTCTGTATCAATTAACAACTTCTCGTTAAGCTGAGCAGAGTTAATCCTTGTAGCGTTAGATTTCAACTTCTGAGAATTTAACCAGTTACACCAAGTTCTTGGATTGATTGCAAGTTGTTCTCCTGTTCTTACTCCTCTATGAAATGCTAATGTAACATCTTCCTTAGTTAATCGGTGAAATGTTTGGTTTAAATCAGTCATTAAGATGTTAGCCATGATTACAATATCGGCTTGATCTTTGTTTTGGCTCATCTCAAATAGACATCGTTTTAATGTCATACCACAGAAACTTAATAATTCATCGCTTGATTCTTTTCCTATTTCCATATCGTTGTTTTTGTAAATGTATACTAATTTTTTAGACTACCAACTATTCAAGCAGTTTTCTATTATCTTCTATTTTTAAATCAGTAGCAAATGGATCGTTAAACATCTCAGGAAAGTACTGCTTTGCTAAACTTGGCTTCGGTGTGCTTTTAAATTGTCGCTTAATAGGGAATACACTCTTCCAAGAGTTCTCTATTGACTGCTCTAACATCTCTGTTTGTAGTTCTGAAGGTAATCCTTCCAATTTTTTTAATATAAGCTTAACGGCTCTCTCTGTGTTTTTAGCTTTTAAAGATATTCTTAGATTTAGAAACTCTTTAAACAAATTATTAATCTCTAAATTATCGAAATATATCTCTACCTCTTTATCTTTATTATTATTATCTATTCTTATTTCTTTATTATTATTAATAGAATTAGCGTTTCGCTCACTCTTGTATTGCGTTTTCGCTAAATCTAGTTTTAGCGTTTCGCTAATACTAGTATTTACGCTTTGCCAAATCTTACTTTCACATATAGTAAAGTGTAGTTTTGCAGGTACTCCCCTTAAAAAAGTCTTAATCATTCCTTGCTCTTCAAGGGTTGTAATACACTTCTTTTGCTTCCTGTAAGATAATGTAGTTGCATCACTTATCTGTTTACTGGTAACAAAGAAATAACCCTCACCATTAATATCTATTAACATATCCCTTCCTTCAAAATAAGACTCCCTATCTATAAGGTCTGACAATAGTAATGCAGATTCTAAACCTACCTTTTGAGCTAATGACTTATTTATTTGCCAGAACGCTCCTTGACTTAATACAGATTTTATCTTCATAATTAATAAGGTTTAGGTGATGTTAAAGTACATAAAGGTTTTTCTCCTAGCAAGTAATCTCTATAAGAAATGTAATTAAAGCATTCTCGTAAAGATAAATCCATTTCCTCTATTACGTTTAAATAATACCTTAAACCATTATTACAAGAGTTAAAAGATAAATTTATATATCCTTCACTTATTTCAGAATTGAAACCGTTTTTCGCTTTATGATACCTAGAGTGAACTATCTTTGGTATAGCTACAAGGTTACGAATATCATTATTTTTATTATTACAATCAATGTGATGTACATCGAAATCTTTAGGAACTTTAACATTTAAAGTTTTCTCGTAATATTTTCTTGAAGTCATAATGTAAAAAAACCTACTCCTTTGAGGTGGTAGGCTCGCAAGAATAGGCTTTATAAAGTTTTATATAAGTTGCTACCACACAACGGTAGCAAATATACAACTAATATTATTAATTTACAATAGTAAACAAGAAAAACCTAAAGAAACTTTTCACAGCCTCTCTAGGTTTAACCAACTGAGTAGGTTTACCACTCTTTTAAAAGGGCATTCCATCACCAGTAGGCTCGTTTCCTTCAGGAGCAACCTCTACTTTTGAAACCTTCCAAGCTTTAAGGCTTACAAAGTACCTATCCTTCCAAGCTCTACCGCTTATATTGATGTCTATTTCGTAAGAACCACCAACTGCCATACCTTTTACAAGCTCAATACCTTTGTCTTGTATAAACTCAATCGGTATATCAGCGTCGTACTCTACACCTTCTTGCTTGATTATTACTTCTTGCTTCTTAAACTTCTCAGAGATTACTTGTAAATCTTTGATTGCTAATACCGTTCCTTTGATTACCATTTTAATTGGATTATTTTTGTTTGTAATGATTCGATTTCTGATTTCAGCCCCATAATGACTGCTTGTAATGATCGTTCTTCTCTGCTTGTGTAGTCGCTTTCGTTTATTTCTGGTTCGTTTATGTAACACATTACTTCCATATAGCCCTGAGAGTAATATCCTGCTCTTTTTAATTGTTGTTTGTGCATCGCTCTCATATCTTTAAGCTCAGCAGTGCCTTTATTTATAGCCTCTTTTATAACTTCATCAGTTAAACCGACTTCGTCCATTGCACCTACTACCATAGCTCGTGCTTCTCTTACAAATAGCTTTTCACCTTGTGATACTATCTCACCTACGGAAACTTTATTAGCTCTTGCACTTCTTTCCAATATTACCTCAATCATAGCGTTTTTAATATATCGTTAATAGTTAGTTTTGAATCCCACGACAAAGCGTTTAGTTGCTTGATCGTTAATCTTAATTCATCTTTAAAGAGCTTATCAATAGTATACTGAGCTAATCCTAATCTTTTACAAGCATTAGATTTTGTAGTATATGTATTAAATACAATCTCTTGAAATGGGCTTTGTGGTTGCCACCCTCTACCGTTTGCTGCCATCTTATTTACGTTTAAAGTCTTCGCTCTCATCTTCTCCGAAAATTCCTAATTGATAGAATCCACAAACCTTTAATACTATTCTACTCATTGCTCTCTTTTCTGCCATCTCCATAACATACCATGAGTTCGTATTACCATCTTTAAACGAAGCTCCTTTTATAGCACTTCCAAATGTTTCTAATCCCTTCGTTGATGCTTTCACAACACAGAAGTTAGTTTCACATTTGATAACCTCGTAAGCTATCTCTATTCCTTCCGTTGCTTGTATCTTATCTATACCACTACGAGAGATAATTAGATAATGTTGATGCTTGTATATATCTTCTTTTGCTAGGTTGTACTTCTTGTACAATTCTGCTATCTTTTCTCTATCCATCTTAGTTAGTTTTACAAGGTTTGTTTAAATGCTCCCACTCTAATAGTGAGCGTGTAACTGGTGAGCGTTCTCCTGAATTCCACTCTTGTGATAATTCGCAATGTCTAGCATATTCGTTGTTCATCTGTTGCTCGATCATCTCATCTCTATCTAAATGCTGAACCCTCGTTCTCAAAAATAATTCTTTTAGTTTTCCCATCTTAGTTATCTTCAAATAATGCGTTAACACTAACAAAAGAAAGTGTTTCTCCTGTAGTCATTCTTAGTAAATCGTTTGCTTCTAATAGACTCAATTCAATGAAAGATACTTTACCTTTAAAAGAATCTTCTACAGCCTTACACGTAGTAGGATAATCTTTATAAGATAAATTCAATCTATCTCTTACTTCTTGCTTTAATCTTAATTCTAAATCTCTCATAGCTTAGTTGTTTTGTTTGAAGCAAATATATGAATTAATAATTGAATGAACTATTAATTAGTATTTATTTTTAGTTAATACTATACTTTGTTTTGATGCTACAGGTTCAGCTTGTGGAACTATAACCCCATCAGAATCGACTATAACATTACCGTTTAGAAATTGTAAGTAAGCGTTTTTACTTTCAGATTCTAACTCCTTACGTTGATCGTTTAAAGTATTCCAGTTATCTAAATGCTTGAAGCTATATCTTCTTGCTCCATCTTTTTGTGTTGCCGTATACCCTTCGAACTCCTGACCTTTCCAAACTTCCGTACTAAGTAAAGCGTCTTCTTCCCAATAGTCTTTTAAATGCTTTGCAGCACTCTCAAACTTCTTAGCTAATACGATAGATTCTATGGCATACAAATCACCATCTAATACTAATCCATCAATATCTCTAGTAATGTCCTCTATCAGCTTGCTAATACTCTTTAAATCTCTATTCATCATCTTTATGTATTACAATCATTGAACTTGTGCCTTGCGTTTGAATTTCTAGTAACGCATCAGCTTCTGAATTAAATACTTCTGCTTGGTCTTTGTACTCTGTTCTTGAGTAAAAGATATCGACATAGTTTTGTGATTCGATGTCATAAATAATATACTTCATAGCTTTTGCTTTTTTAGTTCCCTACAAAGATAAACCTTTAATTTGATTACGCAAATAATTAATAGAATAAAGTGAGCTTTATTGCATAAAAAAAGAGCTACATTTCTGTAACCCTTTGATACTTAACTAAAAGAAGTGTGTTAGTCTTGCGACCTGACCTTGCTCTCGTTCGTGAATGAAAGCCTCTACTGCTTTCGGTGAACCTGTATATCCTTTTCTTGAGTGCCATGAATCGGCTGCACTAGGTGAGCGTAAGTATTCAACGGTAACACCTATAAAGTCTTTAGCATCTCGCCATTTATATTTAACTTTGTGATGTAAATGGTGAAGATACCAATATCGATACTTAGTATTTGCCCATTCTTGTGGTTGTTCTTGTGCCATTAGCATCGGTAGGTTATCCATCTTAGCACCATCACCATGCTCTAAACCTATTAAGTTAGAACCATAAGTATAATACTTTCGATGTGCTACACCTGCATCTACCGAAACATCGTCTGCAAGCCTAAACCAAGACTTCAATGCGTGCGCTAAATGAAATCCACTTTGGTAATCGTGGTTACTCATAGAGTGAACGCAATCAACTGGAGCTATCTCTCTAAGCATCTCAACACATTTAACGTATAGTTGTAAAGCTATTTCAAAATGCTCCCACCATTTACCATCGCAATCTTGTGGAGTTCCTTTTGTAGTAGTATTATATACATTATCTACATGTAGTATATCGTTTCCAATACAAAAGAGTATTCTTTCTACTTTAAAACCTTGTGCTTTAGTGATAAGACCTTGAACACCTTCTATAACTCTTGCAACTGCAATATCAGTATTGTAAGCTTCACCAGTTTCTTCAGCGTTCGCATACTTCCCGATATGAATGTCTGCAGGATTGATAACTAATAAGTGAGTTCCTTCGTTGTGTTCTACTTTTGGATAAGTAGGTGCGTGATCTTTTATAAAGGTGTTTAGTCTTTCGAACATTCCACCTTCATCGAATCCACCTTGCCCATCTTTAGTAACGATTGAGAACCTAAGTTCTCCGCCCATGTTCTGCCAATGTTTAACGGATACAACGTCCTTCTTATCAATCCCTCTTTCAAGCAGATGAATATCAAGTGATGAATTGTCGTTAAAATTGTCTAGGGTGTTTGCTCGGTGTTTCTTTATGATGTCTATCTCATCACCTTTTAACCGAAATCTGTTGTTCTTTCTTTGTGCCATGTCTTTCTGTTTAGCACGAATATACTACTTTTTCTCGAATACCGAAAAGCATAAAGGTATTATTGCAATCGTTGCTAATACAAGCGTTTGCCAAGTGATACCAGTAGCGTCTATTTGAGTAACTGCAGCGATAGCTAAAACACCACTAACAGTTCTCTTACTGCTCCACTTTCCTTTAACGTCTTTAAACATCTCAGGGATAATAGCTAATACGCCTTTTGCGAATAAGGGATTCATTTTCTCTTATCCTTTACGAAGTACCCTACGATGTCATCAAAGTAACCGAAGATTTTGTTGTCCTTTTCTGTTGGTGTAAGGTTTACTATTATCTTAGCGAATGCTAAAAATCCAATAAGTAACTCTCCCCAATTATTTGCTAGAATCTGTGTCATAATATGTATTAATTTCAATGAATATAAAAGGTATATATAGGCAATGCTTGTAACCATCGCCAAATTTATCAGACCAAACTCCGATTAGTACTCCTGTGTAAACTCCTATTCCAATATCCCAACCAATCATATTAAATAATCTCTAAGGTTATTCCTTCAATTGGTATAATATCAACCAACTTCTTTAACGTATTTCTTGAAGATACTACATCTAAAGCATCATCTCCGTTAATATCTGCAAATCTTTTACCTAATGCAATGCAACCCTTTAGTTGGCTTACGTAATTAGCTACATGAATAAGTATATAGCTTCTATCGTTTACATCTTCTATATGCAAGTGGTCACCATACTTAGTGCTTTCTCTATGCACTACGTTATAGACTCCTTTAGGTATACAACTAACATTAGTCTTATTACCCTTCCAAGGTAGCTCTAAAGTAACGCATTCAAAAACCTTATCTACACCATCATAAATAACTAAAGCTCCTAAGGTTTGAACCCCATCATCTCGTAATCTAAGTAAGTGTGCTTTCATTAGTTTTTCTCGTTTCCTATCTTCTTGATATTATATAAGGCTGCTGTTATTAATACAATAGCCGTTAAGAATCCATTAATATCTGCAAAGCTTATGCCAAGTGCAGCCGTATTTATAACATTTGTTTCTATTACATCTCTATACATTAACTGAGCTTAAATATATTAATAGCTTCTTTATATTCTTCTTCTTTGGCTTGTATATCATATCCTTAGACCTGTATTGTATGCATTAGAAATTGGATTCATATCTGCACCTGAGTTACTTGAGTATTCAGGAAACAAACTAGAATTTTCACATAGGTAATCTACGATTCTTTGACCATAAAACTCGGCTGTATCTCTTTCTTTTTGAATCAACCAATTAATATCTGATTTACTGGCAGCAGTTCCGTTCTCGCTATTCTTTTGAGTTACCGATCCGTTCTTAATTTGGAAGGATATAAACGGTAAAGCCTCAACTAATGCGTAATGGATAATACTATCTTGTACATAGTCATCAATTAACACTTTATAGTTACCTGTAATACTTCCTGCTACTATATCAGCTTCCAACTTTTCGTATAAGTCAGTCCCTAATATAACCTGCATATTCTTATCTTGTGCTATCTTTAAAAAAGGTAACAAGAATGCAGTATCTACGTTGTAATTAATCGCCGTAGAACTCTTTAATTTATCTTCGTTGCAAAATAGTGCTGCCATTATCTTTTCTTTATAAATCCTTTGTTAGTCATATCGATAGGCTTCATAGCAACCTCTCTATCATTCCGTACTCTGTAACCTTCTGAGTCTGCTTTACCTGTGCTTACCGTTGGAGCTAAAGGACTTTTAACATCTAATTTAATAGTACTCTTAAATGTCTTTCTTCTCCACTTGTGATGACAAGCACCTCCACCTTTATACTTCCATATAGAATAAGTGTCTGCTCCACCTTCACCCCAACCTGAATTAACAGACTTAGAACCCATTGCTATTAAATCTTCCTTTCTATAAAGTTTATCAGCGTTCACCATCTTACGACAGAACTCTCTACTATTAGAGCTTGTTTTTAACGGAGCGTAAGAGTATCGAACTTTATACATAAAGCCGTTGATAGTCTTATCCTGCTCACTCTTTGCGTTAGGTCTTGCAACTCCAGTACTCGCAAACTCAAAGGCTAATAAATCCTCGTGTTCTTCTGCATCTTCATCGGCTATTAATTCCCATTCATCGCTACTAAGTTCTTCACCTAATCCTATTAACTCAGTAGCTACTATAAAATCCTGCTTCTCGTCTTCCTTAGAAAAGTTCTCGCACATTTTAACACCTGTTTCTTTCTCTGTTTCTTCTATATTTAATCCTTCAGTTTCTACAAACTCAATAGGTTCGATAGTCTTAAAGAATAAATCTAATACAATTCCATTAACTGCCAATATACTATCAACTGCTTCTAGTATGATGTTTTGCTTTGGTCGTATTACTTTGTTATCAAACAACTGTGATGCCGTTTTAATCTCGTCTGCATTATTACCTAAACCAGTTGCATCTTTAATACCGAATAGCATAGGACTTGTTACTCTATGCCCTATTAATATTTTCTGTGTAGATTCTTCAGATAAGAATTTATATTGCTCTGAAGCTTCTGAAATAGGTATTGTTTCTATTGTAGTAGCAGTTGATTGGTCATCATTCCAACTCGTAAGCCACTTTTTACCACCTGTACCTATTAATTTGCGTTCGATAGCATTCTCAATCATTCCTTGCTCATCTTCTGTAGGAACTCCTTGATTGAAGTTTATAAGCATTGTAGGAGCAAATCCGTTTTGGATATTTGTCTTGTGGTAGTTTGCTATTTCCTCATCTATCTCTGACCATGGTAAAGCACCTACATAATCTACAGGACTAAAGTAAAAGAACCCTGCCGAATAAGGAGCAATAACTAATATTTGAGTTTCCTCTCCTCGTGAACCGTCAAAAGATTCTATTCTTCTAGGTCTGTATCTATCTTTCCTGTACTCACTCCAATTATCTGAATAGTACCAACCTTTAATTTCTCCCTCCGTAGCCTTTTCAGGTCGTAGGTTCTGCATCGGTATGTGCTTTGCTTTGAGTATTTGAGTCTTTCCCTTATTCCAAACTACATTAAATGCACCCATTCCAAGCTTTTTCAAATCACCTGCTACTCTTCGCACATCTTCACCTCTGAATATAGTACGCATTTTAGCGTAGTCTAAAGGTCGCTTAGAACTATCAGTAGCAGATAAGCCTTCTCCGTAGATTTGGTCGCTTACACTCGTGATAATAGCGTTAGAAACTGCTGAACCATTACACCTATCAATTAGATAAGTGAAATAATCGTTCTCTTCACCGTAAGCAACCCAATCCTTAGCAGGGCTTTCGACTGCTTTAGGTGTGTTGATTGATGCGAAATTTATTACTTTGAAACTCATACTTTTAAATATACACTATTAGTATTGTTTGCTTCGGCTTGTTTAATATAAACCACCTCACTCGTACCACCTACCCACGCTTTGCCAACCTCTCGCAATCCGAGAACACTGGCATCTAATGGATCTTCGTTAGTCGCTTCTGTTTGTTCATATACATCGTAGGAAAAGAAACTCATCTCCTGCATTGTATACTTAGGTTCTGCTCCTGTGTTTACGTTGAAAGTTAAAGCTACCGACCTTACATTTACATCTCCTTTAGTTACCACTTTCGCTTCGCTAACTCGTGTTTGTAGATTAGTAAATATAAGTAAATAATAGTTATCATAAGCATTAGTAGAATTTTCTTCTAATGATAGATAAACCGTATTACTCTGTTCGTGCTTTAGCTTTATCATTTACTTTAACTTTATGCTTTTTACCTAATGATTTTGCGTAGGTCTTAGCAGTTTTATAATCTTCTCTTTGTGTTTGTAGTTGTATCTTATCACCCACTAAGTAAGTAATAAAAAACGTACCTCTTAATTTATTCAGGTATATCATTTGTATACTGGTTAATTAAACTTATAGCCTCTGCATTTGTAAGCAAGGTATTACTAGGATAGTTTAAACCATTCCCTAAGTTAATTAATGTAGTGACCTCACTTTGCAACCATGAAGCGTTAAACTCCATTACATAGTGCTTAATTCCGTTCACGTCTATTTCGATAACACTACCGAACTTGATTCTGTTATCTACTCCAACCTCTTCGAATGTAGTAGGTAGAATATTTAACAACTCACCATCTTCGTCGTAAGTTTTACGAGCGTAAGAACCTTCTAACTCTTCAGGAATTAATCCTTTATAAGTTTGCTCTTCTAAGCATATAAATATGTTACCTATCATCTGTACTATTTTTAGTTGATTTAACTAAGATGCTTAAAAAAGCTCTAATACTTTCAGCTGTTATATGTTTTTCTTTACTTTCAAACATTTCTTCCAACATATCTAACAGTTCAGCTCTACCTCGAACCTCATTTTTTTCAGGTTTAAACTTAGGTAAACTCATTTGTTTTACCAAAGTTCTGTACCTATCCCTTATAGATGTTGATTTATAATCTTGCTTTGCCATGTTTATCTTTTAAAATCCAAATTCACTCGAGAACTCTGTACTAAATGCTGAACCTACTTTGTGATTTTTTAAACCTACTTTGTAGTTGTTGGTTATTTCCTTCTGAGTTAAAGCTCTGTTGTATAGTCTAGGTTCGTCTATTATATCAGTATAGAATCTATCTACTCCTGAATCACGCCCAACATGTTTAACTAATGTATTTGTAATACTATTTGTGTTAGTTTCTGTGTCGGTTTGAGTAACCGTATCTATATACAAAGTACACAAGCCTGAATTTCTAGTTACTACTAAATGATACCAATCACCTAATTCAAACTCATCATTTGAGTACATAGCAGAACCACCTACATAACACAAGAATTTAGAAGCTGCTTGATGTGTGCCTATTCCTGCCGAGTTCACACCATTATAACTACCACCTAAGCTTACAATAACATTTATACTCCCATCAGTTTTAGCTTTAGCCCATGCTTCAATACTAAAATCACCTGTACCGAAGTCAAGTGAATCGTCATCAGCCACTTCGGCATAGCCACTACCATCTAAATTAAACCCTCTCTCTCTTAATCGAAGCGAGTTACCTAGTATGTCGTAACCTTTGTTATTTGGTGCTTGTATAAGTGTAACCTCTGTAGCTACTGGAGTACTCTTTACCCAATCCATCATACCTAATTGTGGTATAGTCGGTTGTTGATCATCGTATGTAGCACCCGTAATAGTTCCATTATTACCACCACCTGAGCTATCGTAAGCTATTGAACCACTACCCTCACTTAAAGCGTAGTAAGCCGATAGATTCGATAAGGTTAAAGTCGTATTAGGGTTATCCGTTACGAGGTGGTTCGGGTTGTTGTAGTCGAATAGTGCATCGTCTGAATCCCAAGCTGCGTTGTAGATTTGGAAGTCGGAAAGTTTTGCAGGTAAATATCTATTTGAGCTGTAAGAAGCAATAAAGCTTGGTTTTGCTGTAGTACTTATGGTAGCACTACTTGCTGAACCAATTAAAACCCCGTCTATATATAATGTTGTAGTTGTCCCTGAAATTGAAACAACAAATCTTTGATATTTATTTGATGCATCTGAAATAGAAAAAATTACTGCACTACCACTAACATCAGGATATACTTGTAATTGATTGTTATTACTAAACCATACATTAGTCATACCATATCTTATAACAGCTCTATCGCCTGTACTAGAACTTAAAACAGGATTGCACCAAAATGTTATAGTTGCAGCAGATGTATTAGGCATAGATTTAGTTCCTAAACTTACAGTATCATTCACTCCATCAAAACTCAAAGCCTTACCTGTAAACAACTTCGCATCGTTCGAGTTGGTCGATTTGTCTTTAACTACTAATTCACCCCCAACCCAATCAGACTTATAAAAGCCTAACCACATTTGGAGGTTCTTATTTACGATGCCTAGCCTTTTAGCTAATGCACCAATTGAATTTTGTATGATATTAATCATACCTTAAAATATAGCTACTATGTCCGTTGCAGTTGTAAGGGTTGCTTTTACTCTTGTTACCTGAATAGGTAAGAAAGAACCATCTGCAATATTTTTAAGAAGTAATGTAGAACCCCCTAAAGTGATCACATCAATATTCCCACCAGTACCCACAAACAACGTAGCAGGAGTGTTAGCGTTTGAACCCGTTATATCTGTCGAATCACTTGGAGTAACTACAACTCCCGTTGTTCCTTGTCTTACTATTAAATTTGTAGGCATCTTCTTTGTTTAAGTGTGTATATATATAAATAGTAATTTACTCGTTTTGTTTTGTTTGCATAAAAAAAGCCCTACCGTTAAGTAGAGCTTTAGTATTGAATTATAATTTTACTTTAAGAAGTAACTATTGCAGGTCTATTACCTGAAGTTGTAAGACCTCCGAAGATAGTATCTGCTACAACTGCACTCGGTACTACTGAAAGTGCAGCACGCTGCTCTCTACCTACCAAAGCTAAGTTATAACCGCTCATATCTCCGAACGCTTTCCCTCTTCCAATGTTCCCACCTGTTACGGTCATACCATTATAAGCACCTGCAAGGTATACATCACCGAAGCCAGTAGCCTCATTAATATTATTGTCCTCTACAAAGATTTGAAATCTACCCTGAGCTAATACCTTAAGGTTTTTTAACGCATCTTTTGATAAATTAGGCAAAGCTAAATTAATAGTTTGCTCATAAAATACCGTTCCGTTTTCTTCTGACACAGTAATCGCTTCATCAAAGTCTGAGGATTGTGGATTAAGTTCGTACTTATATGCTGAACTTGCAGCACCTAAATCATCTAACTCTCCATCTACATCAATAGTATAAGCTCCCATAACATTGTTGTTCACAAAGTAAATGTTTCTTATCCCTCCAATGCTCTCTCGACATTCTAAAGCTCTACCGTTTGCTACTAAACAAGCCATATATCTTTTATGTTTAAATAAGAGGGAGCGATTAAACCCCCTCTATTAATTAATATTATGCGTATAAAACTACGTCCGAACCAGTTGCAAAACCTACACCTGCATTCCACTTCATAACAAGTCTTACGTTGTCAGAACCGTCATTCTCAGTCATATCCAATACACGAACCTCTGCCATATCAGAAGCTAAATCAGTTGCAAAGAATAAGTTAGTCTTACGAGCTGCGATCATTTTGTTAGCTGACATACCAGGAGCAAGAATTAACTTAGTACCTTCGAAGTTAGCCTCAGAAACTCCAACGTGGAATTGGTCTTGGTAACCTAAAGCAGCTTGAGCTGAGATATAGAATTTCATTGCAGCCGTTCCGATGTAGATACCTAAATCTTCTTGTCCGTAATTAGCATCTAAGATAGCATCTCTTACTTTACCTAATTCAGCTACAATGTTTGCTGCTGATAAAGTAGCACCTGCTACATCTACAACTGTACCATCTGCTGCTGCTAGTGCTTCGAATCCATCGAACTCACCTGTTGTAGCTGCCGCACCTTGCCAAATTGATTTCTCAACTTCCTGACCTACTAACGCTCCTGCGTGTCCGATGATATATTCTTGGAAGTTTGCTGGTAGAGTACCATCTAAACCCGCTCTCATTTGAGAACCTGCATAAGTACTTAACCAATCTTTCTTACACATCTGCTTATTCAATCCGAAGTTATCAGGAGTAAGAGCTTTCTCTACGTAAGTAATATCACCTGCATCAGTAAAATCACAAGTTGCATCTACTACAGATGAAGCTGACAAGTCAAAAGACTTTAAATTTACTTTATAAGTTACATTAGGAAGTACTGTAATATTTCCCTTTGCTAATGTTTCACCACTTAATAGTGATGCTGAAATAAACCCTGCAGCCTCTTCGCCTGCGTATAGTTTAGTTAATGAATCTGCCATAATGTTTTATTTATTTTTGTTAATTAAATATTGTACACGACCTTGAGCTGTAAGTTTATTAAATTCTAATGGTGATAGAGTTGTTGAGCTACTAAAGTTTCCTTCAGGACTTGGCTTAACCTCTTCTCCTACTTGCTCGAACTCTTCTACTTTCGTAGCGTTCTCTTTTGCCTCTACTTTTAAAGCTGCAAATTCTTCTTTAATAGAAGCAAACTCTTGTACTAAGTTTTCTAGCAATCCGATAGTTTCCATAAGTGCAGTTTTAGAATTATCTTCTACAGACATTTCTTCTTCTACTACCTCTTCTACTTTCTCTTCCTTCTCTTCTTCTACTGCTTTGATTTCGGCAATAATACCTTCTTCAATAACAACTAAAAGCGATCCGTCAGCTAGAGCATACTCACCTACTGGTAAAGGTTGCTTTTCTTCTTCGACCATAATGAATACAGAAGCACCTACTTCCAAAGCATCAGCACTTACTACAGTACCATCTTCTAAAGCGATGTCCTCGAACTTCATTTGCTCTTTCGCTTCCTCTAATTCTACAGGAGTTGCCTCTTGCATTCCTAAAAGAACCTTAATTTTACTCAATGTTTCCATGTGTGTCTTTTATTATAAATAGTATTATAGCTAGTTTGTTGCGTTTTCGTCATTCCTAATGATTTGCCTAATAGCATCTAACGTAGAATCTTCACTCATTTCTTGTTTCTTTTCATTAAAGTAACCTTCTACAGAGAAACCTTTTACAACTCCTTCCTTGATATAGTTCTGCCATATGTCTTCGTTGTCTATCTTCATAGTAGCAACCCAAGTACCTACTGGATAACTTAAACCAAAGGCTTGTGTCTTATCATGTTTAGTATCAGCAACCAACCACGTTTCTATTGTAGTGATTCCGTTTACCGTTCTAGCGTGGTCGATAGTAGCGTTCTGATGTTTAGAGTTAAGCATATACAATTGGCTTACTCTCTTCACCGTTTCCTTAGAAAAGAAACATTTATATTTCTCTCCGTTCTCATCTACTCGCATAATTTCTAAATCAGGAATCATAACTGCACCCATTACAATACGCTCATCTGTGTCGATGGTTGCGAAGGTTTGTTTATCCTCTGAGAAATACATGAAATTCTCCTCAATGGCAGGCTTGTCTACTAATGATATTGCGAAGACACCGAAGTCATCTTCTTGTTCGTTTATTACAAATTCAACTACTTTCATTTTATAGGGTTCTTTGGTTATTAATATATGATTGTGCCTCTTGGCTATCTGTTACTTCTTGACTTATTACGTATGTTTGTGATGGTTGATTTGCTTGG